>ENA-UONY01000383-UONY01000383.1-human-gut-metagenome-genome-assembly--contig:-CS9-NODE-383-length-57777-cov-5.412945_pt1 | contig 57777 bp, 46 predicted proteins | sample MGYA00242465_ERZ724012 | MGnify/ENA metagenome assembly ERZ724012 | reverse complement strand
ATGTGTCAAATTACCCGACCCCTAACACACCCTCCCACAAGCCAGAGAAACAAAAAGCCGCTCACCCAACAAGAGGCGAGCGGCTTTTCTTTAGGCAAGGCAGCGTATTTAGCGACAGGTGCACGGGATGTCGTGCTTCACCCGATCGTGCTCTTCAGCGCGCTTTGCGTCGTTGAAGCGATCGAGGGTGCCAACCAGATAGCCAGTGATGCGACGGATGCGCTCGAACGGCTGAGCGTGGTACCCATAGTGAATTGCGACATCTTCCGCTTCAACAGCAAGATCGATCCAGGCAAGATCCTTGCTCGGCTCAAGTTCGCGACCTCGAGCGATGTACTGTTCGATCTCTTCGTTAGTGACGCGGAAGTCGTCAGGCGAAGAATAAGAGATAGAAACCGAAACATTTTGCAGATGCATATGTTCGGATGAAGCGGCAGGCTGGTGCGTGTGCTTCTGTGTTTCTTCTGCGGCTCCGTGGCTTTGATTTGCTTTAGCATCCCATGTTGTGTTTTGTGCTGCGAATGCAGGTGCTTCAAGCGTGGTCATAATACCCCCTCCGTTATTCATAACCTTATTCGGTACTGCTGGTGCTCCTGTAATTGTTATTAACTTAGTATCAATTACCTTACCTCTCTCATGCTACTCCATGCGCAATTTGGTGTAAACCGCAAAAACCAATATTTTGTGGCGAAATCCAATTTGTAACCTGGGAAAACACAACATCTTGTATACAGCCGAACTGGGGTTATGGAGATTCGAAAACGCTTTCCTTCCACCTCGAAACCCGAACCATTCGTGATTTCGATGCGAAACCGCCCATTTTGCCCTAGCAAGTCACGGCTGAAGATGGCACAATGAAAGTCCTTGAACGCCTCGATTTCTGCATTGTTCTCCACGCGATCTTGCGGTGAAGAGCAAGCTTTCGCACGCACGATAGAAGGATGTTGCTCATGGCTTTTGTCCACCTTCATAACCATACGGAATACTCGCTGCTCGATGGTGCCACCAAAGTCTACGACATGGTGAAGCGCGCGGCTGACCTGGGTATGCCGGCGGTGGCCATCACCGACCATGGCGTTATGTCGGGTGTGCCAGAGCTAGCGGACGCATGCGACAAGGTGAAGGCAGAAACGGGCACGTGGGTGAAGCCCATCTTCGGCTGCGAGATCTACTTCACCACCGATTCCTCGCTCAAAAAAGAAGGCAAGCAGAAGCTTCACCATATGATCCTGTTGGCGAAGAACAACACGGGTTATCACAACATCGTGAAGCTCGTGAGTGAATCGCACGTGGACAATTTCTACTATCGCCCACGCACGACCTTCGAGATGCTTGAGAAGTATTCTGAAGGCGTGATCGCCACGAGCGCTTGTATCGCGGGCATCATCCCGCGCTGCGTGGACGCGGGCAAGATCGACGAGGCCATCGAATGGGCGAAGAAACTCTCCGCGCTCTATGAACCGGGCGATTTCTACATTGAGCTGCAAGACCAGGGCATCACCTCCGATGCGGGCAAGACGCAGCGCGAGCTCAATCAACAGCTCACGGAAATTGCGAACCACCTAGGGCTCAAGACCATCGCAACGAACGACTTCCACTACCTCGTGCAAGAGGATGCGCAGGCGCAGGACGTGATGCTGTGCATCGGCACCAACCAGACCATCAACCAGGAAAAGCGCTTCAAGTTCCCTAACGACCAGTTCTACATGAAGACCGAAGAGGAAATGCGCGCTGCGCTCAAAGATTTCCCCGAGGCTTGCGACAACACCATCGAAGTGGCGGAAAAGTGCAACGTCGAGCTCGAACGCGATCCTATTCTGCCGAAGTTCCCGTTGCCCGAAGGGGAGACCGAGGAATCATGGTTCCGTAAGCGCGTGCAGGAAGGTCTGGTCAAGCGCTATGGCGACCCCGTTCCTGAGCATGTGCAGAAGCAGGCCGACTACGAGATGCAGGTCATCATCGATCAGGGCTTCCCGGCGTACTTCTTGATCGTGCAGGAATACATCGAATGGGCGCGCAGCCAGGGCATCGGCGTTGGCCCGGGCCGTGGTTCGGCGGCAGGTGCGATCGTGGCATACGCCATGGGTATCACCGACCTCGATCCGCTGCCCAACGGTCTCATGTTCGAGCGTTTCCTTTCTCCCGAGCGCGTGGAGATGCCCGATATCGACGTCGACTTCGAGCAGGGCAGGCGCGAAGAAGTCATCAACCACATCAAAGATGTGTATGGCGAAGACCACGTTTCGCAGGTGATCACCTTCGGCACGCTCCAGGCGAAGAACGCCGTGCGCGATGCTGCGCGCGTGCTCGACTATCCTTACAGCACGGGCGACCGCATCTGTAAGATGATCGGCAACGAGCTCGGCATCACAATTGACCAAGCGCTCGAAACCAATCCCGACCTGGCAAAAGCCTACGAAGACGAGCCCGACGTGCACGCGGTGATCGATGCAGCGAAATCCATCGAAGGTCACGTGCGCGGCGAAGGCGTGCATGCCTGCGCGACCATCATCTGCCGCGACCCCATGGCCGATCACGTGCCCATGAAGCGCGACACCAAGGGTGGCGGCATCATCACCCAATACGACGGGCACTACACGCCCGACCTGGGCCTTCTCAAGATGGACTTCCTTGGTCTTCGTACGCTCGACGTGCTCTCGATCGCCTGTCGCAACATCGAAGAGCGCTACGGCACGAAGATCGTTCCCGAGGAGATTCCCACCGACGATGAAAAAGCTTTCGAGCTCATGCAATCGGGCAACATGGACGGCCTGTTCCAGGTGGAAGGCGCGCTCTATGTGAGCTTGTTCAAGCGCCTGCCCCCGAAGCAGTTCTCTGATGTTGTCGCATCCATCGCGCTCAACCGCCCCGGTCCGCTCGAGTCGGGCATGGTCGAAGACTACATCAAGGCGGCGAAGAACCCCGAAGCGGTCCACTATTACGACGACCGCCTGCGCGGCATCTTGGAAGAGACCCATGGCACTATGGTCTACCAGGAGCAGATCATGCAGATCTCCATGGTCATGAGCGGCTTTTCAGCGGGTAAATCCGATAAGTTGCGTAAGGCGATGGGCAAGAAGAAGATCGACGTGATGCGCGGCCTTCAGGCTGACTGGGATTCAGGTGCGGTCGAGAACGGCTATTCTCTCGAGGTTGCGCAGCAGATCTGGGAAGATGCCGAGAAGTTCGCGAAGTACGCGTTCAACAAGTCGCATTCCGCGGCATACGCCATCTTGGTCATGCGCACGGCTTACCTGAAGGCGCACTACCCGAACGAGTTCATGGCAGCGGTGCTCACCAGCTACATGGGCAGCAACGACAAGCTCATCCGCTACATCGCCAGCGCGAACCACAATGGCACGCCCGTGCTTCCGCCCGATATCAACTCTTCGAGCTTGGAATTCACGCCGGTCGATGGCGGCATCCGCTTCGGCCTTGCTGGCGTGCGTGGCGTAGGCGAGAAGGTGGTGCAGGCCATCATCGCAGAGCGCGAGGCCAACGGTCCGTTCACCTCGCTCCACGATTTCGTGAACCGCGTGGATTCTTCATGCTATAACCGCAAGACGCTCGAAGCGCTCATCAAGTCCGGTGCGTTCGATTCGACCGGCTACACGCGCAAGCAGCTCATGTACTTCGTGGATGAAACATCGCTGCTCGACGATGCCACCAAGCGTCAGAAGGACAAATCCGCTGGCCAGGTGAGCATGTTCGACATGTTCGCGGACGATCCAGACGCGGGCTTCGTCGAGGACATCCCCGAGCCCGATGGGGTGGAGTGGGATAAGCGCACGAAGCTCACCTTCGAAAAAGAGATCCTGAAGATGTATGTCTCCGATCATCCGTTAAGCCCGTACGAGAACTATCTTTCGCGCACGAACAAATACTCGATGACGGAGTTGAATGAGCGCGAAGAGAGCATCAAGAACATCAAATGTGCGGGCATGGTCTCCGACGTGAACGTGAAGCGCACGAAACGCAATACCCTCATGGCCACCTTTAATCTGGAAGATCTGGCGGGCAGCATCGAGTGCATCTGCTTCGACTACGAGAAGGTCTCCAGTGTGCTCGAGGAAGATGCAGTGGTAACCGTGCGTGGTAAGTTCGAGGTGAGCGACCGCGCGAACCAGCTTATCGGCTACGAGATCGAAAAGCTCGAACTTACCGAAGAGCAGCAGAACGTGAAGCCGGTGTGCATGGAGCTGCAGGTGCAATCCAACGAGCTGAATGCACTTTCTTCTTCGCGTCTGCTGGATATCTTGAAGACCCATCCCGGCAACGATCCGATCGTTCTCTTCGTGGCACAGACCGACGGCAGCCGCATGCGCGCGGAGTTGCCGCTCACCATCAATGCGCGCGACCATATGCTCAAGGCGGACTTGCACGATCTGTTCGGACGCGAGATTTGGAAAGCATCGTAGAGGCGCAGCATGGCAGACAGGCACAACCACAGAACGGGGCGGCATTCATGAGGGTCGCAGCGTGGTTTTCATACAACGGAGAGCCTTTTTCGGGCTTCGCGCGGCAGAATGGGCAGCTTACGGTACAAGGGAATATCGAAGATGCCCTTGAACTGCTGTTTCGTCGGCGCATCGATACCACGTGCGCTGGTAGGACCGATGCTGGCGTGCATGCGCTTTGCCAGGTGATCAGCTTCGATCTACTCCCTGATGAATGGTTTCGCCGCAAGCCCGATTCGCTTTTGAAATCGCTCAACGCGCTTACGCATGAGGAGATCTCGTTTCGCTCAGTGCGCCCTATGCCAGAGGATTTTTCGGCACGGTTCTCGGCCGTTATGCGCGAATACCGCTACTACATCTGTACCGATGTGGCCGCGCCCCTGCTCATGGAGAAGTTCTGCTGGCATGTGGGCAAGCCGCTCGATGTTGAGGCAATGAAGCAGGCCTCTACGCATCTGCTGGGCGAGCACGATTTCAAGAGCTTCTGCATGGCGGTTTCGGCGAAGGATAAGCCCACACATCGCTATGTTGCCGATATCTCGTTCAAGCAAGAGCAGATCTGGAATTCGAACTTCATCGTTATCACGGTCATCGGGAACGCATTCTTGCATTCTATGGTGCGCACGATGGTGGGCACGCTCGTGTTGGTTGGTCGCGGGAAACGCACGCCCGAGTGGGTGGGCGAGGTGCTCGCGGCGCGCAACCGACAGGCAGCAGGGCAGAACGCGCCTGCTGAAGGACTCGTGCTCTGGCATGTGACCTATGACGAGCAGCACTTCTACTACGATCCTCGCCCGAGTGGGCTGCGCGGTGAACTTGCTCCTGACCAGCATCTTTCCGATGCGATCGAGGATATTCCGCCGGTGCCAACGCCTGAAGAGCCGGCCCCTAAGGTGGTCGAAGAAGCTCCCGAGGCGGTCGAAGATGCCCCTAAGATCAGCCCGGAGAAGGGCAAGAAGTCTTCGAAGAAGGCCAAGAAGCGCACGGGTGCAGCGGAATCATCGCCTGCTACGCGCTGGGCGCGGTGGCGTCAGGAAAAAGAGCAAGACCGTGAGATCGTGATCCCTCGTGGTCCGAATCTCGATGCTTGTTCGTCTGAAGAGGCCTCTGCTGTTAGCGCTTTCATGACGAGCGATGCCCAAGCTGTTGTGGTCGATTCGATAAGTGCGCCTGTGGCAACGATGCCGGCCTCTTCGCTGGAGGCATCCAGCGCGGCAGAAACCCAAACCGTAGAGGTTATTCCTGCAGGTTCCTCAGCAGCGGACCAAGTCGCTTTATCTATGGAAAGCCAAGCAGTTCCTTCAACTTCTCATGCAGCGCTCGAGCGCGAATTGCCAAAAGTTGAACCTGCGAAGTCGGTTGCAGAAGAGCGGGTTTTGGCTGATGAGTCCACTGGTCAAAGGGAATCGAGTGCTTCAACCGAACCCTCTGAATCGAGTGAAGCCGCCAAGTTCGATTTCTCGCAGGTCTACGCTGGGGCGCGGGCTTCATCGGAGCGGAGAGCTCGACATGCTGCCGCCGTGAACGGCACTAGCGAAGCCGCAGTGCAGCAGTCTCAACCTGAAGGCAAGCATAGCAAGAAGCAGCCTGAGCAGAATACCGAGCCGCTGCCTTCTGCCACAGTGCTTTCTGCGGCCGCCGCGCGTGCTCGTCGCCGCGCGCGCAATCTGTAGCGCTGGGAATGTTCGCCAGCCTGTTCACGTTCGCCGCTTGCTCCTGCGCGGTCATTCTTGTGAAGATTTTAAGGTTCTTTTTGCTATTCTTCGTAGCAATACAAATCAACGTGTCTTGCAATATCGCGAACCGATCCAGTGCGAATCGAACTGGATCAGCGAGCGAACGAATTGAACCTGAATGGGGGATCTATGTCTCAACTTGCGCATGCTGCTCGTGACACCTGGTCAAGCAAATGGGCATTCATCTTGGCTGCAGCCGCTTCTGCGGTCGGCTTGGGTAATCTGTGGCGCTTCCCGTATCTGGCGGCGAAGTATGGTGGCGGTATGTTCTTGCTCACCTACTTGGTGCTCGTGTTCACCTTTGGCCTGTCGCTTCTGCTTGTCGAGATCGCGCTCGGTCGTAAGACGCGCCAGTCTACCATCGGCGCGTTCAAGCTGTTCGGCAAGAAGTATGCCTTCATTGGCATCCTGGCTTCGCTTGTTCCGTTCATCATCACGCCGTACTATTGCGTGATCGGTGGTTGGGTGGCGAAGTACGTTGGTGCGTATTTCTTCGATCCCGCAACCATGATCGGCGATGGCGGTACGTACTTCTCTAGCTTCATCACCAGCAGTTTTGAGTCGTATATCTGGCTCTTCATCTTCATGGCTATCGTGTTCTTCGTCGTGTCGCGCGGCATCAAGGGCGGCATCGAGAAGGCTAACCTGATCATGATGCCAGCGCTTATCATCATGACGGTCATCCTGGTTGTCTACACGCTCTGCCAGCCCGGCGCGCTCGATGGCGCCGCCTATTATCTGGTGCCCGATTTCTCTGCGTTCTCGATTGAACTCGTGGTTGCAGCGCTGGGGCAGATGTTCTTCTCGCTGTCCATCGCGATGGGCATCATGGTCACCTATGGCTCCTACATGAAGCAGCGCGACTCGCTCACTTCGAGCGCGATCCGTGTTGCGGGTTTCGATATTGGTGTTTCGTTCTTGGCGGGCCTCATGATCGTGCCGGCGGCATTCGTTGCGCTGGGTTCGCCTGAGGCGGTTACCGAAAATTCCGGCCCCGGTCTCATGTTCATCGTGTTGCCGCAGATGTTCGCATCGTTTGGCGATTTCGCACCCGTTATCGGCGTGCTGTTCTTCTTGTTGGTTATCTTCGCAGCGCTCACCTCGGCGATCTCGCTCATGGAGACTTGCGTTTCGATCATGCATGACGGCGCGAAATGCTCGCGCAAGAAGGCAACTGTGCTCACGTTCGTGATCATCGGTGTTGCGGCCGTGTTCGTGAATCTGGGCTACAACGGCCTTTCGTTCATCGAGCCGCTGGGTGCCGGCACTTCGCTGCTCGACTTCTTCGACTTCATCTCGAACACCATCATGATGCCGATCGTGGCGTTCCTGACCTGCATCTTCGTTGGTTGGTGCATCAAGCCGAAGATCATCGAGGAAGAGATCATGGCCTCTTCGCCATTCCGCTGGCGTGCGGCATGGCGCATCATGATCAAGTACATCGCGCCCATCCTGATCGCGATCGTCTTCATCTCATTCCTCGCCCAATTCCTCGGCTTCATGACCATCTAGCCGAGCGAAAGAGCGGATGCAAGGTAGCAACGCATGCGCAGAGCGGTCAGGGTAAAGCAAAACCCTGGCCGCTTTTGTATACAGATAGGCATGCCGTTTGGCTGGTAGAAGCCCTAATTTGTTTACCGAAAACCTATGAACTGATACCATATATTGTTGTATCTTGCTCGAACTGCGCCCAGATATAGGATGCAGGGTTTTGCGAGATGCGTGCACATATCTTAAGGAAGCGGAATCGTCGCCAAGCGCGTTTCGTAAGCCATGAGAGTTTGAAGAGTGTGTTGAAAGATTCAGGCCCCTGAAAAGGGCGAAGCTATACACGCAAGACTCTCGGCAAACACGATGTTTTGGCCCGAAGATAGGAACAGACATGTGGTATGTCGCTCAAGTCAATAGCGGACAAGAAGCAGCCGTGCGAGATATGTGTAAACAGATGATCGATCCTGCTATTCTGCAGGATGCCTTCCTTCCGGAATACGAAACGATGCGCAAGATTCAAGGAGAATGGAAGCGTGTACGTCGCATGCTTTTTCCAGGGTATCTGTTCATGGTCACTGATTCGATTCTCGCGCTTCTGAGTGAACTCAAGAAAGTCCCAGCAACTACACGCCTTTTGGGGCAGAACGGCCAGAAGAATGAGATCACGCCTCTTTCTGAGGAGGAGAAAGACTGGATCGTTGCCTTCACTGATGATGCCTATTGTGTGCGCATGAGCGAGGGCTATATTGAAGGAGAGACCATTACGGTTACCCAAGGGCCGTTATTCGGGCAGGAAGCGATCATTAAGAAGATCGACCGACATAAAAGGCGAGCATTGATCGAAATGACCATGTTCGGCAGAACCACAACCGCAACGATCGGCCTCGAAGTGGTTCATAAAAATAATTGACAAGCTTATTCGTACTACACAAGATAGAGAAATGCAGAATGAACGCAACTAAACAAAATATCTGGCAACAGACAGGAGCTATTGATGACCTTTTCTGATCTGTTGAGACTCCTTCGTCATTATCTGAAGATAGCGATCGCTATTCCTATCGCTTGTGCGGTGATCACGGTTGTCGTGACCCTCCTCGTGCCTTCAACATACGAGGCGAAAGCTACCCTTATCACTGATGCAGACATTGCTTTGGCCGGCGGTTTTGCTCAAAGTGAAGCAGAGCTCTTCTCCCAAAACGGCATAGCCGTAACCTCCAAAGCCGATACGGCTTATCGTACGATCACCATATTTGCTGAGGGCTCCGACTATAACGGATGCATCTCAGCTGCAAATTCAGCCATCAATGCTACGGCTGACGAAATACGCAAAGTTAATGCCGCGTTCACGATCACCACCAATGAAGCGACCTATGCCGAACGCATCTCTCCTGGCCTTTTGAAGCTCATTGCGATAGCTCTTGTTCTTGGAGTCTTCCTTTCGATCTGCGCGCTTATCGTGATCGATGCGATAAAGAAGCCGATCAAATCAGAGAACGATATTGTTACGCTCTTCGATCTCCCTATTATCGGAAGGATCCCTAATCGTGACAGAGGCGAAAAGCTTCTTGCCAACATTCGCTTCCTAAGTGAAGAGCCGCTCAATACCATAGCGGTCATTCCTACCGGTCTGACCGGTGCAACTCTTACTTGTGCGGAGCTCACCAGTGTTTTCGAACATTCCGGCGTGGCAGTAAGTCGTACTAAAGGAAACCCGCATGCAGAAGGGTTCAAGAGCGCCGCTCTTCCTGGAATCCTTACGATCGTTGAATGTCCTTCTCTTTTGGAAGGCATAGGCTCGGTCTATATCGCAAAAGAGGCAGATGTAACGATTCTCTGCGTGCGCGAATGGCTTGATTCGCGCAGTGCCCTTTCGAACATGATCGATGAGCTCCATTTAGCAAAAGCCAACATAATCGGTGTGGTGTATCTCGCGACAAAATAGCCAGTGTGCAACAGGGTTAGAGAAACAAAATGCTATACAAACAGGCAAAATACTTAGGCGGAACGCGATGAAGGGCATTATCCTTGCGGGTGGTAGCGGAACGCGCCTCTATCCGCTCACTTCGGTCACTTCAAAACAACTGCTACCGGTATACGATAAGCCGATGATCTTCTATCCGTTGTCGATTCTTATGTTGGCGGGTATTCGAGATATTCTCGTGATCAGCTCGCCACGCGATCTTCCAAAATTCCATCGCTTGCTCGGTGATGGCTCCCAATATGGGGTGAGTCTGTCATATAAAGAACAGCTGGATCCTGAGGGCTTAGCACAGGCTTTGCTCATCGGCGAGGATTTCATCGGAGACGATTCTGTTGCGCTTACTCTTGGCGATAACATTTTCTATGGTGGTGGCTTAACTTCACGCTTAAGGAGAGCTGCAACAAAAGATTATGGCGCAACGATATTCGGCTATTATGTCCCTGATCCGCAGCGTTTTGGCATCGTTGAGTTCGATGAGGATGGCATGGCTGTGTCTCTTGAGGAAAAGCCGGAGAATCCTAAAAGCAATTATGCAGTGACAGGGCTCTATTTTTACGATAGCCGCGCAGTTGAATGGGCGAAACAGATCCTTCCTTCTTCTCGTGGGGAGCTAGAGATCACTGATCTGAATCGCATGTATTTGGAAGATGGCTCGTTGTCGGTAGAGCTGCTGCATCGCGGTTCTGCTTGGTTCGATGCTGGCACCATGGAAAGCCTCTATGCGGCAACGGAATACGTACGTGTTGTAGAAAAGAACCAGGGTATTCAAATAGCATCGCTAGAAGAGATCGCTTACAACAACAGCTGGATCGACGGCGATACCCTGAAAGCCGCAGCCGACAAATATGCGAAATCTCCCTACGGCCAATATCTCTATGCGGTATATGAGCGCAGGGTGCGCGGAAGCCTTCTTTCCGATTCTTATGAGGATGATACCGATTTCTAGTTCGCAGATAGTAGTAACACGCCCTTCGATGCCTCCTTATGAAGAGTATTGCGCTGAAATAGCATCACTCTGGGAGAGCAGGTGGCTTACTAACCGAGGGGAGAAGCATCGCGAACTCGAAACTGCCTTGCAAGGTTTTTTGGACACGCCAAATCTTGCGCTTTTTACCAATGGGCATTTGGCGCTTGAAAACATCGTTGAAGCCTTTGAATTGGGGCATGATGGGCGTAATGAAGTTATCACCACTCCTTTTACCTTTGTGAGCACGACCAATGCATTGGTTCGCAAAGGTCTCAAACCGGTTTTTTGCGATATTCGTTCGAGCGATTATACGATCGACCCTGAGAAGATCGAGTCGCTCATTACGGAGAACACCTGCGCGATCGTGCCCGTCCATGTATACGGGAATCTTTGCGATCATGAACAGATCGAACGCATTGCAGAAAAATACGATTTAAAAGTCATCTATGATGCAGCGCATGCCTTTGGCGTAAAGGAAGAAGGTGTTTCGGTAGCGCGTTTTGGCGACGCGAGCATGTTCAGCTTCCATGCTACGAAGGTGTTCAACACCATTGAAGGTGGAGCAGCTTCTTTTAAGGATCCCCAGCTTGCAGTAGAGCTGGTAAGTCATGCGAACTTTGGCATGAAAGATTCTGAGTCGTGCGATTTTGTGGGTGGCAATGCGAAGATGAACGAATTTGCTGCTGCAATGGGGCTTTGCAATTTGCGCCATGTGGCAAGTGAGATAGCGAAACGCAAACAGGTTGCTGAACGGCATTACGAGCTTCTCTCAGATGTGCCGGGACTGTCTTTGTGTATCCCTCCAGCGAATGTGGAACACAATTACGCCTACCTTCCTGTTGTGGTGGATTCCGACGCCTTTGGAGCCTCGCGCGATGAGATATTCGATAAGTTGGCTGAACAGGGCATAGGAGCACGCAAGTATTTCTATCCTCTCGTTACCGATTTTGCCTGTTATCGAGAGATGTACTCGAGCGATACTACGCCAATCGCCAAGCGAGTAGCTTCTCAGGTCATAACCTTGCCTCTGTATGCCGATCTTCCTTTGGATGAGGTCGACAGGATCTGTACGGTCGTTTTGGAGTGCGCTCGTGCCTAAATCGATATTGATGCTGGGCGGATCGCCTCAGCAAGTCGTTGCGATCAAGACGGCGAAGCGCCTCGGTTATAGAACGGTCTTGTGCGACTATCTGCCTGACAATCCCGGACAAGAAGTTGCGGATGTGTTCTACCAAAAAAGCACCACCGATCGCGATGCAATCCTCAAGATCGCAAGGAAAGAGCAGGTCGAAGGAATCCTCGCCTATGCGAGCGATCCAGCTAGTCCCATCGCTGCATATGTTGCTGAACAACTTGGACTGCCAACGAACCCGCTTTGGGCGGTCGAGACCGTGTCGCAGAAGCACTTATTTCGCGAGCATCTGAAAGCGCATGGTTTTCCGCATCCGCGCTCGCTGGCGTTCTCGACTGAAGACGATCTTGAGCGCGTATGGGATCTGCTGCAAGGCTTTGACAGGCCGATCATGGTCAAACCGACGGATTCCTCGGGAAGCAAGGGCGTTTCCATCGTTAGGGGTTTCGAGGAGTTCACGCAGGCTGTCGAGGCTGCGGCCAATATCAGCCGAAACAGCACGCTCATCGCTGAAGAATATATCGAACGAACCTATCCCCATGTTATCGGCGGGGACATATTCGTTATGGATGGCGAGATTCGATTCTGGGGTCTCATGGATTGCATGCGCGATGCAGCAGCAGATCTGGTTCCTACGGGCAAGATGGCGCCAGTAGGCTTATCAGAAAAGCAGGCGCGTTTGGTAAAGGAGCTTCTCCAGAATCTTGTTACCTCGCTTGACATTCGTTTCGGCGAGTTGAACGTTGAGGTGATCCTTGGCAAGGATGACATTCCTTATATCATCGAACTTGGGTCGCGCGCAGGCGGCAATATGATCCCCGTGCAGTTGAGCGATATGTCTGGTATCGACTTGGTGGCGGCGAATGTTCTTTGTGCAATGGGGGAGCAGCCCGAACGGATCGATTTTGAGCAACCGCAAGAAGCTTATGCGACCCACGTCCTGCACTCCTTGCAGAGTGGAACATACAAAGCGGTGCAGATAGACGATGAACTTATGCCCCATGTTTATCGTCAAGTCTTGTATGCGCGAGAAGGCGATCGGGTCGAGCCATTCAATGGCGCGAACAGGGCGATAGGGATCGTATTCGCGAAGTTCGACTCAGCACAGCAGATGCGTGATAATATGGGTAAGATTAACGATAGTATTCACATTCTATTAGGATAAAGAAGACTAAAAAGAAGCAAATGAAGGTAGTAATTCTAGCAGGCGGATTTGGAACAAGGATCTCTGAAGAGAGCCACCTGCGTCCTAAGCCAATGATCGAAATCGGAAGCAGGCCTATTCTTTGGCACATCATGAAGATCTACGCTGCACAGGGTTTTACTGACTTCATCATCTGTGCAGGCTATAAGCAGCACAAGATCAAAGAGTACTTCGATGATTATTACCTGCAGCATACCGATGTTACCTTCGATTATCGCGGCGGATCCAAAGAAGTTACCGTACATTCCTCCCAGGCTGAACCATGGCGTGTAACCGTGGCTGATACGGGCTATAGCACTATGACCGGTGGGCGCATCAAACGCATCAAGCAGTACGTGAACGATGAGCCGTTCATGCTCACTTACGGTGATGGCGTTGCAGATATCGATTTAGCTAAATTGCTCGAGACGCACGAGCAATCTGATTCGATCGTTACGCTAAGCGGTGTATCGATCGGTCAGAGCAAAGGCATTCTCGACATCGATGATAATGGCAAGATCTCGACCTTCAGAGAGAAGAAGAATGTTGATGGCTCGGTGATCAACGGCGGTTTTATGGTGTGCGAACCAGCAGTGTTCGACTATATCGGCGGCGATGATTCAGTCTTTGAAGAGGATGTTCTTGCCGTTCTCGCCGATGAAGGCAAGCTGTCTTGCTATCGTCATCCGGGCTTTTGGAAGTGCGAGCAGCTTCAGGAGCTGTGGACTGGTCGCTGTGCTCCATGGAAAGTGTGGTAACTGTGGGTCTGTCCGAAGCTCTGCAGTTTTATCGTGATAAAACCGTATTGGTGACCGGCCATACTGGGTTTAAGGGTACTTGGCTTTGCTTCATCTTAAAGGCGCTTGGGGCAAAGGTGGCAGGGTATGCATTGCCCCCAGAAAAAGGTTCGCTCTTTATTCTTTCGGAAATCGAAAACCAAATTAACTCCCACTATGGTGATATCAGAGACTACGAGTCTTTGAAAAAGGTCTTCGATGTAGAGCAGCCTGAGGTTGTCTTTCATTTGGCTGCACAGCCGCTCGTATTAGATGGATATCTTGATCCGAAGTATACGTATGAGACTAATGTTATGGGTACAGTCAATGTGCTCGAGTGCATTCGTCATTCACCGTCGGTTAAGACAGGGCTGAATGTCACAACGGACAAGGTTTACGAGAATCGCGAGATTCCAGGATATAGATACGTTGAAACCGATCAACTTGACGGATTCGATCCCTATTCGAATTCAAAATCGTGTTCGGAGCTTGTTACGCATAGTTACATCTCGAGCTATTTTCAAGATAAGGGAATAACGTTTTCGACGGCCCGCGCGGGAAATGTCATTGGTGGCGGAGATTATTCTGCAAACAGGATCATTCCCGATGCGGTAAGAGCTGCAACTTCGAATTCACCTTTGATCGTACGTAATGAAAATTCAGTCCGTCCCTATCAGCACGTTCTGGAGCCATTGTTTGCCTATTTGCTTATTGTTGCGAGACAAAGCGACCAACCTCAACTGGCAGGCTATTACAATGTTGGACCAGACGAGGATGACTGCATCACTACTGGTGAACTCATCGAATTGTTTGCGAAATATTGGGGTGAAGAATTCGATTGGGAAGCGAAGAGCGATCCGGATGCACCCCATGAAGCGGGTTATCTAGGGCTCAATTCTTCGAAAATAAAGAAGATGATTGGCTGGGAGCCTCGATGGAATATCGATACGACTGTCGATAAAACGGTCGAATGGTATAAAGGACGTAACGAAAAGCAAGACATCGCCCGTATAATAGAAAAACAAATTAGCGAATATAAGGAAGCATTGAATCATTTGACGGTGTGACAAAGAAAGACGCGAAGTCTAAGCTCTGCACCTATTATCAGGAGTTTTGATGCTACTAGTTGGAAGAGCCTCTCTTTTACTATAGGATTATGACCATGAATAATGAACTCGATAACACTATTGGCAAAGAGGCCAGTGTGCGCGATGCGATAGAGCTTATGAGCAAGAATCATACTCCTGCGGTCGCAATCGTTGGCACGGATAATGAGTTGTTGGGGCTGTTTACCAACGGCGATATGCGACAATTCTTCTTGGAAGATGGCGATCTCGCCGCTCCGATCGTGCAGGCTATGAATCCCGATCCAGTCTGCTTTGAATCGGAGAAAGAAATCAATTACGCAAAAAAGAATCATCCATACATTGTTTATCCCCTTGTGAACAAGGATAAAAAGCTTCTTTTCCTTGCTTTCAACAATGATGACGACTTGATGATGTCTGAAGATGCGCTTAAAGAGGTTCCGCTTGTCATCATGGCCGGTGGTAAAGGAACCCGCCTCTATCCTTATACGAGAATCTTGCCTAAGGCCTTGGTTCCTATTGGGGAGACAAGCATCGCCGAGAGAATTATCGAGCAGTTCTATTTGCGAGGCTGTAGAGATGTGTGGTTTGTTCTGAATCATAAAGCGGATATGGTCAAATCGTATTTCGAGGGATTAGAAACCGATTATGCGGTGCATTTTCTTCTTGAAGAAAAGTTTCGTGGGACAGGTGGCGGTCTTGATTTGCTAAAAGGGCAGATCGATTCGACGTTCGTTGTTTCGAATTGCGATATTTTGGTAGACGATGATTTAGTATGCGCGTATGAGACCCATAAAAAGCTCGGAGACGATATAACCTATATCAGTGCTATGGTGAATACTTCAATCCCATATGGCGTTATAGAAACTAACGATGAAGGCTATGTTGTTGGCTTGAAAGAAAAACCAGAGTTTTCTTTCTTGGTCAGTACGGGTGTTTATATCGTTGAGCCTCATGTGCTTGACTATATTGAGCCCAATGAGGCTCTTGATTTTCCCGATATTGTGAAAAGATGTATGCAAGACGGCGGTAAAGTCGGCGTTTTCCCGGTGCCAGAGAGCTCTTGGATAGACATAGGAGAGCTTAATAAGATGCAAATGGCAGCTCAGCGGCTGGAGGCAAAATAGTGGTCGAAACAACAATCGAAGAGGATTTTCCTGAACAGCCGACAGTGCTCTTGACAGGAGGATCGGGGTTTGTTGGTCGAAACGTATCACCGATTCTTGAACGCAATTGCAACCTTTTGATACCTACACGTGCTGAACTTGATTTGCTCGACGAAGAAGCATTGGAGCACTATATCAAAGAGCATGCGGTAGATGTGTTAGTTCATTCGGCGAATCCGAACCCTGTGAAAAACCCCAAAGACGATGGTGATAAGGAGATGTTTTCGGCTTCAATAAGAAGTTTTATGAACGTCTTTCGACTGCGACATCTCTGTCCTCGTGTTCTTTACTTAGGTTCAGGTGCCGAGTTCGACAAACGTCGCGATCTCCGAGAGATAAAGGAAGAGGAGGTTGCAAGTTCGGTTCCCATTGATGCCTACGGAGAGGGTAAATTCGTGATGAATGCTTTGGCGCATAATAGCGACAATGTGACGAATCTCCGCCTATTTGCATGTTATGGTCCATATGATTTTGATTCGAAGTTTATCACGCATTGTATTAGAAGTGTACTTCTGGGGCGGGATATAACTATTCGACAAGATTGTAGATTCGACTATCTTCACGTTTACGATCTTGCGAAGATCATCGACTATTTTATCCACAATGAGCCTCAGTATCGTGACTACAACATAGCGTCAGGCTCTTCAGCGCTTTTGAGCGAGATAGCGCAATCGGTTTTGGATATCATGGGTTCTGATCTAGGCATTGTGCTGCTTAGTCAAGGGTTGAATAAGGAATATACTGCCTCGATAGAGCGGCTGGAAAGCGAGACGGGGTTGCCGGCTCATTTTATGTCATTACGAGAAGGCATTGAATTGCAGGTTGAATTCGAAAAAGAAACCATGTCTGAATGGATAGAAAGATATTAAGAGATTATTCGCTGTTGAACAGAGGTAGCATCTATGAAGAAGCGTGCGGCTGACATTCTGATAGAAACTTTAGTCGATCTTGGAGTTAACGACTGTTTTGCGGTTGTTGGAGGCGGGTCAATGCATTTAGATAATGCTCTCGCCCTTAATGATGATATGCATAAATACTTTATGCATCACGAACAGTCTTGCTCTATGGCTGCAGATTCTTATGCACGTATTAGTGGGTACCCTGCACTTGTTTGTGTTACCAGTGGACCAGGAGCGACGAATGCTATTACCGGTGTGATGGGCGCATGGGTTGATAGTATTCCTATGATCGTGTTATCAGGACAGGTTAGATATGATATTTCGGTCCATAGTTCTGGTTTACCTCTAAGATATCGTGGACCACAGGAGTTCGACATTATCTCCTCAGTTTCAAATATGACCAAGTACGCCAAAACATTAACTGACCCTATGTCCGTTAAGGCTGAAATAGAGAAAGCTTACACGCTTGCAATGGAAGGCCGAAGAGGTCCCGTATGGCTTGATATTCCGTTAAATGTGCAAAATGCAATTGTCGAGACGGAGGATCTTATTCGGTATCAGCCGTCTAAAGACATGCTTAAGCCATCCGACCAGGACCTTGATTTCGTTCGAGAGGAATTTGCGCGTGCAAAACGCCCTTGTGTTTTGATAGGGTCCGGAGTAATCGCTGGCGGCGCAACAAAAGAGATCGATGCATTCATGAACAACATCAATGTTCCCGTAGTGGGCGGTGCGCATGTGGCCGATGTTTACTATAACGAACACCCACTCTTTTTCGGCCTGTCGGGTAATATTGGACCACGTGCAGGGAACTACATTCTTCAAAATGCTGATTTGATTTTGACTGTTGGTAGCAGCCTCGGCTTTAAGCAAACAGGCTACACGCAAGAAAAATTTGCACCTAATGCAAAAATAATCATGGTGGATGTGGACGAAAATGAGTCCAAAAAGCCAGGCCTGCACGTTGATCATGTAGTCAAAAGCAGCGTAAAACAGTTTTTGAGTGCTATGAGCGAAAGCGATGAGAAGCTCGAAGCGCCTTCAGCATGGCTGGATTATTGCGGTATGGTATACGATTCTCTCGATGCATTTGAAGGTGCAGCAGGTACGGATGACGATGAACGCGTGTGCGCATATAGATTTTGGAAAGAATTCGATGATGTTCAGCCTGCCGATTCTATTGTGTGCATGGGCAATAACACTGCATGCGCTGCAAAGCTTCAGGTTGGAAAAAGGAAAAGGGACCAGCGTTATATCACTAACTATGGCGCGGGATCGATGGGCTTTGACTTACCTGCAGCGATTGGCGCTTGTGTGGCATTGAAACAAGAAGTAATTTGTGTCACAGGTGATGGGTCGATCATGATGAATCTGCAGGAGTTGCAGACAATCCGCCATTATGATCTGCCCATCAAAATCATCGTTTTTTCAAATGATGGATATAATGCTTTCAGACAGACTTGTCTGAATTTCTTCGATGGACTCTTTATCGGTTGTAATGCTGAAACAGGAGTCAGTTTCCCATCGTTTAAGGCTATCGCAGACCTTTTTGGCTTTAAATACCTGCATTGTGAGACTAACAAGGATCTCAAACAGTTACTGACTGAGTTTTTCGATTGCCACGATAGAGTACTATTAGAGGTCGATCAGCGTCTTGATGACCCCCTTGTGCCGAAGCTCATGAGTAAGATTCTCGATGACGGAACCTTTTCGACTCCATCGCTTGAGGTAATGTATCCGTTTATGCCTGAAGAGAAGCAGCGAGAGTTCATGCCAGATTGGAACTAGTCTGTTCTAAGCCGTTTTGCTAGGTGGAGTTTCACATGCTGTGTATAAGGGATCAGATTTCAAGTAGATCGCGCGCTAGCTCGCACAGGAGAGTGGAGTAAAGGTGGACTCAAAAGCAAATGACATTATATTAGTTGGCGGTGGCGGTAATTGTAAAGTGATTATCGACCTGTTGTCAGAAACATCGTTCAATCCTATTGGAATACTCGATCCGAATCTTGAAAAGGGCAGCATGTTTCAAGGGCTCTCTGTTTTGGGCACGGATGACGATGCTGCAGATATATTCGAAAGTGGCGTAAGAAAAGCCGTCATCACGATTGCAATGCCGTGCTCTCTTAAGAAGCGCCTTGCAGAACAATACAGCAAGATCGGATTTGCTTTTCCTACGCTTATCTCTGATAGCGCGATAATTGCGCCTTCAGCGAAAATAGGCGCGGGTACCTGTGTTATGCCTGGGGCAAATATCGGGCCAGATACCATTATCGGGGACCAGTGTACGATCAATGTTTCATCGGTGGTCACCCACGGGATCACTATAGATGATTATTGCAATATTGCTCCCAACTCAACTATTCTTGGATTCGTTTCCGTTGGAGAGAGTTCGCTCATTGGAGCAAATAGCGTTATTGTTCAATGCAATAATGTTGGTCATGATTGTATTGTTGGAGCAGGAGCTGTTGTGCTGAAAGATGTGGAAGACGGCGCAGTTATGGTTGGCAATCCTGCAAAAGTATTGAGAAAAGCTGAACACTAACATGAAAAAGAAAAGGCAGTCGTGCAGAATATCATATCCTTACACCTTTGATGCAACGTATCATGGACCGCGAGGATTATGAACTTCAGCTTGTAGTGACAGGGACTCATCTCAGTGAAGATTTTGGATATACGATCTCTGATATAGAGGCAGATGGGTTTCCGATTTGCTATAAGATCCCCATCCTGGGAGATGGCGATAAAGGAACTCCGTCTGAGGTCAATCAAGCCTCAGCAAAGGCTTTGGTCGGGTTCGACGAATACCTTGTCAAGTATCGACCCGATATGGTCGTGTTGCTTGGTGATAGATATGAAATATTGCCGATTGCTATTGCGTCTATGATGCATAGGATTCCAATCGCACATATACACGGTGGAGAAAAAACAGAAGGCGCAATAGATGATGCGATTCGCCATGCAATTACAAAGATGGCAACGCTTCATTTTACAAGTTGCGAGGACTACAGAAAACGCGTTATTCAGCTGGGTGAAAACCCTTGCAGGGTCTTTAATGTTGGCGCATGCGGAATCGAGAACATAAAAAACGTCGAACTGATCGACGGAGAGATGCTTCTTCAAGATCTCGGCCTCCCTAAATCAAAGCCGTTTATCGTGGCGACCTATCACCCCACAACCTTAGGTGAGGACGCTACGGTTGAGATTAAGGCAGTGCTTGCGGCTTTCGATTATTTAAGAGAGCTGGGATATTCTCTTGTGATCACCAAAGCAAACGCCGATGCAGGTGGTTTGGCTATTAATGATGCGTTGGATCGCTATCAAGAGGGTAAGGCAGATGTTTCTGTTTCTTTTAGTCTTGGCATGCAACGGTACTTATCTGCGCTCAATTCTTGCGCAGCAGTTGTTGGCAATTCTTCGAGTGGGCTTCTCGAGGCCCCTTCCTTTGGTGTTCCGACTGTCAATATAGGTGATCGTCAAAAAGGGCGTGTTCGGTCCACTAGCGTTATCGATTGTAGATGCGATATCGAAGAGATAAAAAAGGCCATTGACGAAGCGCTTTCATCCGATTTTCAGAAGGTTGCAAAAAAGACCCTTAACCCGTATGGAGATGGAAAGGTTTCTTCGAGAATCATGTCCTCGCTCGATGATTATTTCGCGGACAATCAGGGCAGGATCAATGCGAAAGAATTCTACGATATCGAATTTGCAGAGGAGTGAACGTGCATACCTATATCATTGCTGAAGTTGGATGTAACCATAATGGCGATATTGAGATTGCCAAGGAGATGACGAGGCAGATAGCCGCCGCGGGCTGCGATGCTGCGAAGTATCAAGTTTTTCACGCTTCGAAACTTGCATCAAGATACGCTGAAAGCGCTGAATATCAGAAGAAGAATCTGAATAACGATGATTCGCAATTGGAGATGCTCGAGTCGTTGGAGCTTTCCAAAGACGATTATCGCGAACTCAAAGAGCTTTGTGATGAACTTGAGATCGAGTTCTTTGCTACTCCTTTTGATTCAGAGGCTGTTGAAATCTTAGAAGACCTAGGAGTCGACCGATATAAGATCGGTTCAGGTGATGTGACCGATAGGCTTCTCTTGAGAAAAATCGCTCTAACAGGTAAGCCCGTTATTTTATCGACTGGAATGAGCACTTATCAAGAAATCGATGAAGCTTTGGACTGGCTGGAGGAATTTGGGCCAAGAGACATATCGTTATTGCACTGCACCTCGAATTATCCTACGGCCTATAAGGATATCAATATGAGGACCATGGACGCTCTCGCTGAACGATATCCCTCGCGTTCCATAGGCTTTTCTGACCATTCGATTGGGTGCGAAATACCTGTTATGGCTGTTGCTCGTGGAGCGCAGATCATCGAGAAGCATGTTACGCTCGATCGCACCATGGAGGGGCCGGATCATGCTGCATCTCTCGAATTGAGCGATCTACCTACCTTGGTGAGGATGGTTCGTAATGTTGAAGATGCCTTTGGCGATAGCGAGAAGAAGGTTCGCGACAGCGAACAAGAAGTGCGTGATATTGCACGCAAAAGCATTATAGCTGCACATGCGATGGAGGCCGGTCACGTGCTTTCTGCGGAGGATATGACGATCAAAAGACCAGGAACGGGCATTGCTCCAAAACGGCTGCCAGAGCTGATCGGAAAGAAGTTGGCTCGAGATATCGATGTGGATGAGATCATCAAAGAGGATGATCTGATTTCATAGCTCGACCATAATCAGTGATTTGAAAGATTCAAAAGTGAAACCTTCGAGCCCTTCATGTAAAACGATACAGATGGCTCGTGGATCAGAATCAAGAGCAATGAACGAATATATGCTTGATAAGCCAATAGCCCACCTGCATTCATCGACCAATTGCTGCTTTTAAGTTAAGATGGGGTTTTGGAGATAGACGGTCGTTGGAACTAGCGCGGGAGAGGTCGATGACGAGCAAAAAAACCATCAGCATAGCAGTGCCTTGCTACAACGAAGAGGGCAACATCCTAGAACTCTACAATAGGGTAAAAGCGGTCATGGACCAGTTTCCTCAGTATGAATACGAGTATGTTTTCATCGACAATAAATCCACAGATAAAAGCCGTCAGATCCTTCGTGACCTTGCTGAAAAGGACTCGCGCGTCAAAGTCATACTGAATCAGAGTAATTTTGGCCCGGCGCCTTCAAGTGCGCATGGGTTTTTGGCTTGTCAGGGAGACGCAGTGATCGGCATGGCCTGCGATTTACAGGATCCTCCTGAGCTCATTCCGCAGTTTATCGAAAAATGGGAAGAAGGAAACAAAATTGTAATTGGTCGAAATCCTGAAAGCGAAGAGCGTGGAGCGATCAAGCAGTTTCGTAATCTCTACTATGGTTTAATAGAACGATTTGCTGGAACAAAGGGTTACAGCCATATGTCCGGATTCGGAATGTATGACAGCAGCATTCTTGAGACGCTTCGGGCGAGCGGGGATCCTTGTCCGAATTATCGCCTTACTTTTATGCGTTATGGGTACGATCCTGTTTTTGTTGATTACAAAAAACCAGAGCGAGTATCAGGAAAATCAAGCTACAACCCCTTTTCGTATTTTGGAGTTGCGCTTGAGTCTATTGCCACTGTGTCGAGGCAACCGATACATATCATTGCTTTTGCAGGCGCCATAGCATCTTTGGTATTCGCCTTGCTTTTTATCGTGATGCTTGTTTTATGCATTGCGCAAGGTTCACTGGTGTTCTACGTTTTTCTTGCGGCATTTTTAGTTTGCCTGGGTCTTTCGTTAGGCGTTTTGGCTCTTGGTGTAGTGGGTACATATGCTGCCCTTGGTTTTGAATGGACGCGTTCAGCGCCGCTCGTCATAGAAGAAGAGCGCTTGAACTGGAATGAAGAAGTTGGTGATGATCGATGAAGATGAGCCTTACTGCTGATGATCTGAGAGATTATGTTAAAAGACAATGCCAATTCCTTTTTCCCGACGACAGCAAATGCTATGCATCTCAGATGAATAAAAGCGCATATGAGGAGGCCTTATTCCGAACCGAAGAGTGTTTTCGCCATATTACGCTTCGGGGCTGGGCCGACAAAGGAGAAGCTGTCTTTTCACACCTGCATTCGGATCAGTACTCTCAATTCCTGTACTTCTATGCCAATTCGCTTTGGAAAACAGCCGAAAATGAGGATTTCGCTCGGCGATTGATGATCTTGAACAGGAGCATATCAGGTACGTTTGTGTCATATAAATGTCCTTTACCCCCTCATTTTCTGTTTGGCCACGCGGTTGGTACCGTTGTTGGCAATGCTGACTACGGAGATTTTGTCGTTTTCTTTCAAAATGTCACGGTCAACACAGGAGATGATCTTGGCGGGACTCTTGTACCCAAGATCGGCAATGGTCTTTTTATGGCAGCAGGAAGTTCCATCATCGGAAAAGAGCCTATCGGAAACGGTTGCTCCCTCGGCGCCAATGTCTGTTTGTACAACACTCCATTGAAGGACAATAGTGTTGTTGCCTTGCAAGATGGAAATCAAATTATTCGTACCCGAAAAAGCGCAGAGTGCAAGGCGCAGTCGTTCTTCGATATCCCTGTATGCTAATTTGGACTCGCGATCATAGGCAGGATGCAAATACTTGATAACAAAAAATGCAGGTATTTCTGCATTTTTGCGATTTCCCTCATCTATTTTTTGAGGATAATCTATATTGACGCTGATGTACCCGCTTGGGGCGTTTCCACATATATGCCTATTGATGAGGGCATATATGCTGAACTTGCCTTGAATCTGTTGACATTTGGCAGTATCGATCCAAATCAGTATTTTCAAGGTCAATATGAGTCTCTTGTGAGTGCACAAGCGACGATCAACGTTTTTGGCAACTTGGTTACTTATGTCACCCTGCTTTTGTTCGGCGATAATTATTTTGGGCTGAGAATGGGAACGGTCATTATCGGCCTTATATTGATATGGGTTGTTTATGGTACCGTTGCGAATGTTTTAAAAAAGATAGTAGCAGATTCACCAGGTGTTGCTTATTTGATCGCCTTATGCTGCGCGGCGATATTACTGATAAGCTTTCCGTATTTCAACGCATCAAGGATCGTCGACCCCTGTCTTTCTCGAATGTTCTTCGTGGCTTTGGTCTTGTTCGTTCTATCGAGCGAGAGGATGAAGCTTTCACTAAAAGCTTTTTTGATCGGATTTTTAACGATCGCTTCGATCTTCTTGGTCTATGTGACCAATGTGTTTCTCGGAATTCCTGTTTTGGGTCTATTCGTTTATTTGATTGCAACAAAGAAGGCGAAAGAGGCTTGGTGCTATTTGCGATGGGGCATTTTCGGAGCTTTGTGTGCGTATGCCCTGTCATGTGTTTATTATTATTGTTGTTGGGAGATATCTCCGCTAACGAATCTTCTTGCTGTTTTTGGCGCATTTAGTAGCGTTGATTCGGCTGGATATGCGTCTTCGTATCAAGCTGCAGCTGGTATAGGCTACTTGAAGAATATTCGAGATTTTTTTGTAACGAATATCGTGCTCTATTCGTTTCCATTGGTGGCCATCAGTGTCATTCTTCTTCCGCTGCTATTCAAGAAAGAGCTTTTGAGGCGCATAGGTGATATTGAGCTATTCGCCGTTTTGACGATACTCGGTTTTCTTTTGCAGACAGTGTTCTTCTCTGATTTTGTAGTGAAGAAGCAAATTGTAGTCTTGCCAGCGTTTTTGTTGCTTCTCGCTATTGAAATTGAAAGACTCCTGGCAAAGGATCAGATTAAGAAGGGAAAAGAAGTCATATATGTGGTAATTGCCACCTTGCTTTGTTTCGCGTGGTTGTTTTACGTTGACTATTTTAGACTTTTCAAGGTCAACACTACCATCATGACGGTTCTCGACTATTCCGAATTTGATATTTTAAGCATAATCGTTGCTTCGATTTGTACGATCATAGCGGTGTTGGTGTTTGCGATCGCGCTGCTTAAGAAGAAGCATCGCTTCATGATCGCGGGACTGTTGGCGAATTGTGCCATTTTTGCAGTTCTCAATATTGGATTCATTTATGTTCACAATTACCAAGATCCAAGCTTTACGGAAAAGGAAACGATGATCGCTATAGGAGAGAAGGTTGGCGATGGCATAGTTGCCGGTGATTATTATCCGGTCTATTCCTTGTATAACGAAACGAAGTACTTACTAAACGACCGTCCGATCATAGCTTCGCAATTACGCGAGAACCCTAACGATCTTTATTATTTTGATTATTCTGACGCAGAGCATTTCTCCAACGATCCTCGACATCTTTGGCAGAATGTAGTTACGGAAGAAACGTATCCAAGGAAATACTCGGCCTATGGGCAAGAGCGCAGCGTGTCGCTCTATAGTAGTTTGTATAGGATCGAAGGATAAGGTTCATTGTCAAAGCATAAGCCACAACATAAAGCTCCAAGCAATAAAATAAAGTATGTTGCAGTGCTTGCAGCTATAGCGCTTTTGTTTTTCTGTGCCTTTATCGAATTGCAAGGGTTTTCTCGCTATTCAGATTATGCAGCAGCAAATACTCAGCATCCCATAGAACGTAATGGAAGCGATCCTGCCAATCCAATTTATGGGGCGGACGAATATTTTTATATGCCAACACCAGAAATAGTTGAATATCTTGATAATGAGGGCTTTATCTGGGATAAGAAAGAAAAGTGCTTCAAGAACGAAACAACTGAGGATGATAGATATATCCAGTTTTCCTCTTCGCCCATATTTGGTCGGGGAACAATTCAGTCGAAAGAGAGCTTAGGACGAGATCTGATCGATCAAGGCGTATATGGTGTGAATATTGTTGTCGAAGAGGATGATCCGTCCCTGGGAAACGATCTATGCACCCTGATCGATGACGATGATGCAACGATAACATCTCGTTATGAGGACCCTTCTCAACCGCAATGGTGTCTTTGTGGGATCTTGTACAGAGAGGATGTCGATTACGCATTTTTTATCTATCAGCGCTTGCTTGGCGATGGACGCACCCGTGTTGCGTTTTCGATATGTTCCCAAATTCATTTCAAAGATGCCTTTCATAAGTCGATCGACGAGAGCAAGTGCGCAACAAAAGTCTACGACGTGGTCACGAAGAACCTAGAATCATAAGATCTTTCAAAATGGTTATTGTTTGAACGTTGTTGCGAGTTATGTATAACGAAAAAAAGATCAACCGTAATGCATACATCTGGAATACTGCCGGAAGTATGCTCAACGCTTTTCAGAGCGTTATCATGCTCATGGTTCTTACTCGCGTATGCGACCTGGTGGTAGCAGGTATCTTCACCATCGCTTATGCAAATGCGAGCCTCTTCCTGAATGTAGGAAATTACGGTATGCGTAATTTCCAAGCATCCGACATTCTTCCTCAATTCACATTCAAGACCTACCTGCGTTCTCGCGTTCTTACGGGTTCTGCAATGCTGATAGGATCGCTGCTCTTTCTGGCGTTCTCTGCTGTCTCTGTTGGGTATTCTGCAGAGAAGATCGCAGCCATCGTTTTGATGACGTTCTTCAAGATGATCGATACGGCTGAAGATATTTTCGATGGCAATTTCCAGCAGCATGGTCGTCTCGATATTGGTGGGCGACTTCAGACGGGTCGCGTTGGCTCAACGATCGTGGTCTTTTGCGTTTGCGCCGCGCTGTCTCAGAGCTTGATCGTTTCACTTGCTGTTGCGACGGTATACTCGCTAGCCTTCTTGGTAGGAGGGCTTCTTCTGATCAAGAGGATGTTCGGTTTGCCCGCGAAGGATAATGGAACGGCTCTTGGTCGAGCCGAAGGAAAGATCATCGGTGGAGCGCGGTCTGCTCTGAGCAGTTCGATCAAATCGCTGCTCAAGGATTGTTTCCCGCTTTTTCTGGCTGCATTCCTTCTCTTCTATGTAGGTAATGCCCCAAAATATGCGATCGATGCGTTGATGAACGATGTCGCTCAAGCTCAATATGGATTCATCGCTATGCCTGTCTTCATAGTAAGTCTGCTTGCGCAATTCGTGTATATGCCGCTCATCGAACCATTATCGGGAAGATGGTCCCGTGGAGAGGGAGCCTTGTTCCTGCGTGAGTTCGTGCTTCAGGTCGGCATAGTCGCATTGATAACGATCGCCTGCGATGTCGCTGCGTTCTTCTTGGGCATTCCTGTGCTGGGCTGGCTGTATGCCACCGATCTGCAGCCATTCTTGGTCGAGCTGATCATCTTGGTGACCGGTGGAGGTTTTCTTGCTTTGGCAAGCCTCTTCACTATGGGCATTACGATCATGCGTAAACAACGTAAGCTCGTGTGGGGTTACGTCTCGATCGCGCTCATTGCATTGGTGATCGCTAACCCTTGTGTACAGGCGTGGGGAATAACGGGCGCTTCGTGGTGTTATTTCCTTTGCATGCTCGCTCTCGCGATCTGGTTTGGAGTAGTATTTTATATAAGCTTCAAGCAAGGGATGCGTCTCAAAGCTTCCCGTAAGGGAGATTTGAACTAGTAGGATGAAGACAGCGTGATCACCTTATCCGCCCGAAAAATATATTTAGTGGGGATCGGTTTCCTTGCCCTGCCAGTTCTAGTGTGGTGTTTCGGATGGCTGAAAGTGCCATACGCCATTTTGGTAGCGGCGTTGCTCGTTGTTGGCATGATGCTGATATGGCGACGAACAGGCAAGGATGCTCTTCGATCCGTAAATATCAACATCTCAATACCGCTTGTTATCGCGATCATGGTCGCCGTTCTTGTATGGTGCGTCTTAGGTGGTCAGGGCGGATTCCTGTATCAATCAAACGATTGGAATGCGAGAAACGCGGTCCTGCGCGATCTGGTACTGTACGATTGGCCAGTAGCATATGAGAATGGCAATGCACTGTGCTATTACTTTGGCTTTTGGCTCGTACCTGCCTTGGTCGGTAAGCTCTGTGTTGTGCTTGGCCTTGGTGCAAGCGCGGTGTGGACGGCAGCGAATATCGCGCTTTTATTCTGGACCATGGCAGGGGTTCTTATTGCTCTTGCGCTGTTCTTGCTGATCGTAAAGCGCTCCGATTCGAAAACGATCATCATGGCTGTTCTGATCTTCGTATTCTTTAGCGGAATGGATATTGTCGGATTGCTCCTTACGGGTAATCCTTCGGTCATCGAAACGCGATTGTGTGAGAAGATCCATATAGAATGGTGGGCAAGATTCTACCAATTCAGCAGTTTTACCACGCAATTGTTCTGGGTGTTCAATCAGGCGGTACCCGCATGGATTGCTACCTTGCTCGTTCTCTCGACAAAGCGGGTGGGCAATGACCTCTTCATTGGCGTTCTCAGTGCGTTCTTATGCCCCTTGCCAACCATGGGCCTTCTGTTCATAGGCATGGCGAAGCTCGTTGGTGAGTTCAAGACGGAAGGTGTTCGACGGACGATCAGGGCGATCTTCTCTCCGCAAAACCTCATCGCATTGATTCCGCTCATTGCGATAGCGATGTTCTTGATGCTGAGCCAGAGGGCCACGTTGGCCACTACGGCTTCAGGGGAGTCGACGCTGCTGTTCCATACGTTCATTGGCGGATTCACGCCGATCCGCATCCTCCAGCTTGGTCTGTTCTTCATGCTCGAATGCGGCATCTTGCTGCTTCTCCTATTGCCGAGCGAGAGGAAGAATCCTTACTGGTGGGGTGCGCTCATTTTGCTGATGGTCGCGAACGTTGTGCGCATGGGTCCTTCGCCAGATTTTGCGATGAGGGCTTCGATTCCAGGACTTATGGTGCTCATGGTCATGGTCGTCAGCCGTCTTGCACAAAGGGATTTGCATTCCTACTACGAATGGTTCCAAGAACGACGAAAAAAACCTGTTGATTCAGTGGTTGCCAAGGCGCATTCGAAAGTCATGGGGATTATTCTTGTAATATGTCTTTTGGTTGGCGCAGTGACACCTTTGGTCGAGATGGCGCGTGGCCCGATAAAGATGGTCGAGGCTCAGGAGATCCCTCTGCCATGCGATAAGGTGAAAACGCTCAGCAATGGATCGGACGCGAATTTCGTAACGCCGAATTACGACGATTCGGTCTTTGCGAAGACTATAGGAAAGTAAAAGGGATGGAAGCATATCTGTTTGTGGTTTGTAGAGGGATAGCGTGAGCACGTACCAACCCGACTTAACAGCCGATCAGATCAGAACGATTGGGCAAAAGCTTGCTGAAGATAGGCTCGATCATGTGGATGCTCTTCAACAACAAGTAGTACCAGCATCCAATTTCTATTCCAAGTATGGCAAACGCTTTGTTGATATTGTGATCTCTTCGGTCGCTTGCCTGGTCACTTTGCCGGTCAACCTCGTGATCGCGATCGTTACCTTCTTCGATGTGGGACGACCGCTCTTCTTCAAACAAACGAGGATCGGGCGACATGGCAAGCCCTTTACCATCCTGAAGTTTCGCAATATGACCAACGAGCGCGATGCAAAAGGCGAATTGCTCCCCGCTGAACAACGAGTTACCAAATGGGGCAGATTCGTACGAAAGACCTCTCTTGATGAGCTCCTTAATTTCTGGAGTATCCTGAAAGGGGATATGAGCATCATTGGGCCAAGGCCGCTTCCTGCCGTCTATCTCGAGCGATACAGCAAGCGTCATAGGCATCGTCTCGATGTAAGACCTGGTCTCGAATGCCCTCCACGCGATCTTTCTCAAGGTGTGTGGACATGGGATGATCAGCTCGAAAATGATGTCTGGTATGTAGAAAACGTCTCGTTTAAGGTAGACTGTTATATGTTCCTTAACTTGATTCGATTCGCATTCGATCGCAAGAGCGCAAATGCCAGAGCAGTGGCAAAACGGGGGAGCTTCATGGGTTATGACCTTGATGGACGCGCGATCAATGACGCTCGGATCCCTGAAGAGTATCTTGTTTGGGTCAAAACATTGCAGGACGGAAAGGCCACATGAGCAAGAAGAAACTCCTTGTTTTAGGCGGAAAGCCCATAGGCTCATGTGAGCTTGTTCGAGCAGCTCAAAATCAGGGATATCATGTTGTCGTAACAGATTATCTGTCAGCTGAAGATTCTCCTGCAAAGCAGATCGCAGACGAAGGCTGGGATCTGAGCACTGCTGATATCGAGGCGCTCAAAGAACGATGCGAAGAAGAGGGAATCTGCGGCATCTTGTCAGGAGTGCATGAATTCAATCTTCAGAAGATGGCAGCACTTTCTGAGAGCTTGGGTCTGCCTTGCTATTGCACTACGGACCAACAAGATCTCTGCGATGACAAGGTTCGATTCAAAGCAGCTTGCCGTAAAGCAGGCCTAGCCGTCTCACAAGAATACACCGAATCGCAAGCCGCTCGTTTGCCGCAATCGGCTTATCCGCTTGCAGTGAAGCCCCGCGATGGAAGTGGGAGCAGGGGCTTTACTAAGTGCTTTGCTCCTGAAGAGCTTCCTGCGGCAATTGCTTTCGCAAAAGAGAATTCATTCTGCGGCGAGGCTCTGATCGAAGAGTATGTGGAATCCGATGCGCTCATTGCTCAATATACCGCCCATGATGGTGAGCTGTATTTTTGCGGACTCACTGATAAGCATTCGCAGAAGATGGGCGACCACGGTGCGCCGGTCATGGCGCTTCAGATCGCCCCTTCGGTGCATGCTCATGAATACCTTCAAGCAGTAGATGGGAAGATGAAGCAGCTGCTTCGGACGCTTGGCATGGATGAAGGTCCGGTTTGGCTGGAATTATTCTATGCAGACGGCAGATTCCTTGTCAATGAGATCGGCTATCGCTTTGGTGGCTCGCTCACGTATTACCTGGTGAACGAGCTTTATGGCATCGATCAGCTCCAGTTGCTGATCGATCACAGCATGGGAAAGCCCAGCGCAGCCTTGCAAGAGGGGTTGGTCTCTGGTGGTTCTTATGCAATATGGCCGCTCCATCTCAAGGTAGGCAAGATCGCTGCGATCCATGGCGTCGATTGGCTTTGCGCTCGCCCGGAGTTCGTTGCTCTCGCCCAGGTACATCATGTTGGTGATATCATCGAAGACTGGGGATCAGCCCAACAGGTCTTTGCTTATGTGCACTTGAAGAGCGAAAGCCTCGAGAGATTGTTGGCATTGATGGAGGAGATCTTGGAGCAGCTTCGTGTCGAAGATCAAGAAGGAAACGATATGCTCTTCGCGCTCTTCGATCCGCGAGAATATAGGGATCGAGCTGCATTACCTCAATTCGTTCAGCGAGCATTGGATCTTGAGCAGTAGGAGAGTTCGTGCCGAGTATTCGCTACTACACTAACGAAGATATGGCCAAAGCCGCACTCTCTTCTGATGTCCTTGCGATGTTGGATTGCTTGGAGCAAGGATTTGAAGAATATGACAAGGGCGAGCTCATTCTGCCAGAGAAGACTTCTCAGATTTTGGTCGAGGCTAATCAATCGCGCGTGAATTGCATGCCGTGTACAGTTCCGAGCCTTGGTTATTCGTGCGTGAAGCTCGTATCGGTATTCCCTGACAACGTGAAGGATGGGCTTCCGAATGTTTCAGGCATGATCCTTGTATTGAGCGCGGATAACGGCACTCCGATAGCGGTGCTCGATGCGGGCTTTCCCACTGCGCTAAGGACAGCGTTGGTTGGCTCGCTCGGTGCGAAATGCCTTGCGGTGTCCCAACCGAAGTCCATCGGGATGTTAGGTTCGGGCGAAGAAGCGCTCATGCATCTTTTCGTCCTGGCAAAGCTCTTCCCGAGCGTGAAGGTTTGTCGAGTCGCATCGCGCAATCCCGCGAACGAGAAGCGCTTCGTATCGGTCGCATCCAAGCTCTTCCCTAACTTGATCATTTCTTGCTGTGATTCTTCTTACGAGAAAGCTGCAAAAAATGCCGACATCATCGTTACAGCGATCAGCGGACAAGTTCCTCTTCTCAAAGCCGACTGGGTCAAGCAAGGGGCGTTCTACTGCCATGTGGGCGGGATCGAAGACGAGTATGATGTTGCCTTGAAGGCAGACAAGATCGTTTGTGATTCGTGGGAGGCACTGAAGCACAGGGGTTCGCCCACCATTTCGCATATGTATCGAGATGGCGTACTCACTGATGACGATATCTATGCCGAACTTGCTGAGATCGTGCGAGGGAGAAAGCCTGGCCGAGAAACAGCCAGCGAGATTACGTATTTCAATTCCATCGGCCTTGCTTTTACCGATGTTTACATGGCATCGTTCTTGATCACCGCTTGCAATAATTTCGGGTTGGGACAAGATTTCCATAGCTCACCGTTTACTGTGTTCGACCTGGGCAGCATTACGAGCTGGAATAAATTTGATGAAGGGAATGCCTAGTGGCTTCTGGCATCAAACAAAGCTTCAAGAGGCTCGTCCTGAATTGCCCTGAGTGGCTCCTTCGTAAGATCGTGGTGGGACGTAGACTTTCCTCAAAGCCGAATGAGATCGATGAATGCATCGATCTTTTTTACGGAGAGGAGATGGTGCCAGACTCCGATCGTGCTTCGTTGAAGAAGGCGATACACAGAGACATGCTTGAGCATCTCATCACACCCGACGAGTACTTCTTGTATGATTTCGCATCGAAGACTGAAGCTGAGAAGCATGAGTTCGTAGGAGATCTAGAGCGTACGGTATTGTGTGCCCGGCTCTACAATAGCAATCCTGCAGGCATGGTGTTCATGGATAAGATGAAGACCTACGAGGTCTTTCGAGATTATTTCAAACGGGAAGTGATCCAGATCAAAAGTGAGGCGGACTTTGAAGGGTTCAGCCAGTTCGTTTCGAGCCATGATCAATATATGGTTAAGCCGGTTGCGGCATCGCGTGGGAACGGCATCAGGAAAGAGATTGCGCCCCGAACAGATGATGAGGTGCGAGCAGCTTTTAAGGTGCTTTTGGAGGCGGGCCCTTGCGTGCTCGAGGAGCTCATCGATCAAGACCCGCGAATCGCGCAGCTTCACCCTCAAAGTGTTAACACGATTCGTTATGCCACCTACCTCGATGATGAACAGGTACATACAATAGCCTGCTTCATCAAGATCGGGCGTGGCGAGAGCGTGATCGATAATGGTGGCGCAGGCGGCTTTCTTGCGGCCGTTGATGAGGCAACGGGCAAGATCATAACGCCAGGACGAACCGAATTCGACGAAGTGATCGAAGTGCACCCTGATACTGGTATCCCGCTCGTAGGCTTTCAGATTCCCGAGTGGGAGGAAATGCTCAAGCTCGTCAAGGAGCTACCCACCGTGCTTCCTGAACAAAAGTATGTTGGCTGGGATCTAGCGCTTTCCGAAACAAAAGGATGGGTTCTCGTCGAGGGGAACAGCGGGGGGCAATTTGTTGGCCCCCAGATTTCCAAGGGACAGGGGATACGAAGCCTTGTCGATGAGACTTTTGGGAGTATGTAGTCTTCAGGTTTATGATTCAGCTCTTTCTCTTCATTATTCTCCTCTGCAGCTGTGTGGCTATTTATATCTTGAACGGTCAAGATATGCTTTCGCCTGCTTTCTTGTTCGTGATCGGATTCGCGCTCTGCGCTCTTTCGGCAGTGTTCTTTACTGAGCGATGGGCTTATGAGATGTCACCTGAAGTGTTCGGAATCGTTTTACTGGGTGTTGCGGTATTTGTCGCGGTTTCGTATCTCTGCTCTGTCGTGGGCAAGAAGAAAGAGGCTGCCTCTACGAACAGCGACGACCGGAGCTGGGTGCTTCCTGTGAATAAAGGGTTGTTGCTCGCGTTTGTGGTGCTTGAAGCGGCTGTTCTCTATTGGTCGATGGTGGAGATCTTGGCAGCTTTTCCAGCAGAGACGATCCCTGGTTCGATCAGCAGGTATAATTCGGCGATCAAGTTCACCGATGAAGGTGCCGATATCTTCTATACGCCTTTGAGCCAGTTGCGCAGTATAGTGAGCATGCTCGGCTATGTTTTCGCGTTCTATCTTGCGCAATCGTTCGTCCTGAAGAAGAACCAAGGTCGCTGGATCCAGTTGCTTGGTCTTTTGCTTGCCTGCGTGTTGCAGCTGACAAGTGCGAATCGAACCGTAGCGGCAGGATATATCTTTTGCTTCGTGCTCGCCTTTTTCATCCTTAAGCGAAAACTCGAGAACGATCGACCCGTTATTGACGTAAGAGCGGTTTTTACGCTGGTTTGCGTTGCAGTGCTCTTCTTGGTTTCTTTTCAATCGGTCGCCGCGGTTTTGCAAGGAAGGACCACTTCCTCAGACAGCCTGGGCTACCTCTCGTCATATATCGGTGCTCAATTACCTAATCTGGATACCTTCATCCAGTCGGATCCTCAATATGGCAGTAGTGGCATTTTTGGATATATGACCTTTCGCAATTCGATTCGGTGGATCGGCCTGCAGTTCGCTATTCCTGAATTCGTCTATCAATACGATCTGCCGTTTAATACGATGAATGGCGTAAGTACGGGAAATGTGTACACAACGTTCTATGCGTTTTTGTATGACTTCGGCGTGGTAGGTTGTATTGTTCTAACAGGACTCATGGCAGCGATTTCCCAGCTTATCTATAGAAAATGCAAGTTGCTCAATAGTGGGAGCTATTCGGGACTTTGGGTGATCGTGTACACGATGGTTGCCTATGCGCTCATTCTCTGCTTCTTTTCGAACAAGTTCTACGAGAATATCTTCACGATCAGCATAATCTATAGAATTATTTACCTTTTGATCATCTTCTGGATCATCAAATACGTTTCAAATCGCAAGGATAAAGTGAGCATGGCGGATAGGCGCGTCTCATGGCGAGCATAAAGAAGAACTTCCTATATCAAGCAACGTATCAGTTGCTGCTCATCTTAACGCCGCTTATTACGACGCCATTTCTTTCTCGCGTGCTGGGTGCATCGCAGGTCGGTGTGTATTCGTACACGTTTTCCATCACGAACTACTTCGTGATGTTCATCGTGTTGGGTATGTCATCGTATGGTGTGCGCGAGATCGCAGCATGCGGTACGGATCGCGCAAAACGAACAGAGACATTTTGGGGAATGTTCAGCTGCCAGCTTTTAGCGAGTGCGATCGTTGTGGCTGTGTATATCGTCTATATGTTTACCGACCCTCAAGGCGGGTTCTTGCTCGCTTGCGTTTGGGGCATGTGGGTCATTTCCGCTGTTCTCGATATCACCTGGCTGTTCTTCGGTGTTGAAGAATTCAAGATACCCACCATTCGTTCCATCATTACTAAAGTTGCGAGCCTTGTTGTTATTTTCGTGTTCATTCGTACGCCAGACGATCTTTGGATCTACTGCGCGGCTATTGCAGGAAGCTACCTGGTGAATCAGGTGCTTCTGTGGCCGTTCTTGAAGCGCTATGTGGATATCGCGCGACCTTCGATTGCTGGCGTGCGCAAGCACATAGGCCCCAATCTTCGCTTGTTTATCCCCGTTATTGCGATCAGCTTTTATGTGACGCTGGACAAGGTGATGCTGGGCGCCATGACGAATATGACCCAAACGGGCTTCTTCGAGTATTCCGAGAAGTTATCCCGTATGCCCATGGCAGTGATCACAGCGATGGGAACGGTGATGCTGCCGCGCATGACCGCCGAATTGCATGCAGGGAATCGTGAGAAAGCGCTTGATCTTTTGCAGGGGTCGATAGGGGCGATGCTTGCGATGGCGTTCGCACTCATGTTCGGGATCATTGCGATCGCACCAGAGTTCGCTCCAGTATTCTTAGGAGACCAATTCGCTTCTTGTTGGAGTCTGATGAGCGTATTGGCTGTTATCATCCCTATCGTTTCGATGACCAACGTGCTCGGGAGGCAATATCTTTTGCCAACCGACCGCGACAAGCTCTTCACGATTTCGGTGTGTGTTGGCGCAGTGGTGAATATATGCTGCAATATCGTGCTGATCCCGCATTTTGCTGCGATGGGTGCTGCCATTTCGACAGTTTGTGCAGAGCTTGCCGTGCTGATCGCGCAGGTTGTTATGACGCATAAGGAATTGCCGCTTTTGAGATACTTGAAGAATTCACTACCTTTTATCGTGTGTGGTGCGCTGATGTTCTTGGCAGTTCGTGCTTCAGCGGGGGTATTCGATGCTCTATGGGGCTTGAGCGTTCAGGGCCTGATTTTGGAAATTGTGGTGGGTGTGTTCGTTTTCGGCATACTTGCCTACGTGTGGGGAGTCGTTACGAAGAATCCTCTTATGGCGCAATTCACAAATAGTTTGAAAGCGCGTTTTCATAAATAGAATTTGCCAAGTTCCGATTTGTCGGAAACGGTGCTTTAGAATGGAATAGACTCGAAAAGTCATTTGATGTTTATAACGAATCTGCTAAAAAGTTTTCGTCGCCTTGGGAGTTATAGCGCCAGTGAACACATCTACACCCGCCATAAGCATTATCGTTCCCATCTATAATGTGGAACCTTACCTTGAACAGTGTTTGGAGAGCGTCCAGGCTCAAACTTTATCAAACATCGAGGCAATCCTAGTTGATGATGGTAGTCCCGATGAAAGTGGCGCGATTGCAGATTCTTTTGCGGCAAAGGACGAGCGTTTCACGGTTATCCACAAGAAGAACGAAGGAGTAAGCGCTGCCCGAAACGATGGGTTAGCGAAGGCGCGAGGGGAGTATGTATTCTTGCTTGACGCCGATGACTATTTGGCTGAAAACGCGATGGAGGTTCTTTATGAACGAGCTCAAGAGACGCATGCCGATGTGGTTCTGAGCGACTATATTGCATTTTCGGAAGCGCGAAAAACAACTTATCAAGTTGCGAGTCAGGAGTTCTCTACCAAAACGCGAGATGAGATCGATGCAGTGCAGCTTGCAGTGTTCAACATGGGTCCTGCGCGTATCGAACGAAATGCCGTTGTTATGCTTCGTGGTGTGGGAGCTGCATGGCATTACCTTATAAAGCGATCGTTGATCAGGGAGAACGGCTTACGATTCGACCCTTCACTTCAGGGCTTATTCGATGATGGCACCTTCATTTTGAATGTATTAGAGAAAGCTGAGTCTGTTTCATATATCTCCTGTCCAACCTATTTTTATCGGCATGTTCCCAATTCGATAACGCGCAAATTCGGTGGCGCGCCATTCTCGAAATACGAAAATGTTTACCGTGCGATCGAGTCATTCATTGAGGCGAACAATAAAGGGGAGAATTTCAGAAAAGGCCTTAGTCTTCGCAAGTTCATCTACTTAAATAAGTCGATGGAAACCTATTTCCTCAATCCACAAAACCCGCTTTCAGAATCTGATCGTTATGCTGAATTCATTTCTCTCGCTAAGTCAGCACCTTATTTCGATGCATCAAAGACGCTTGAAGTATCGCATCTTGGATGTGCTAATTCGGCAATACTTGTTTTTCTTTTGAGATTGCGTATGTATAAAGCCTTTTGGCTTGCTAAAAAGATCGCAAAGAAGTAGCTTTCAAGGTTGCTCGGGAACGCTTGTTTATAATGGAAGAGCTTAATTGCGTGCAACAGGAGTAGAGAGGCTGCTTTTGTTGCGGTCGCAAATAAAGAAGAGCGCATAAGCGTAAGGTGAATTAGGGATCAAGCGTGGCCTCAGAGTTTAGTCCAAAAAGAATCATCGTTACTGGTGGAGCTGGTTTTATCGGTTCGAACTTCGTGCATTGGGTCGTTCAGAATAAACCTGATGTTCAGGTGACGGTGCTCGATAAGCTGACCTATGCAGGGAATCGTGCGAATCTCGAGGGTATTCCAGAAGATCGTCTTACCTTTGTTGAGGGCGATATCTGCGATGCGGCTCTGGTCGATTCTTTGTTTGCTGATGCAGATGCTGTTGTGCATTTTGCAGCAGAATCACACAATGATAATTCGATTGCAGATCCTGCCCCGTTCCTTCGGACTAATGTGGAGGGCACCTATACGCTTCTTGAAGCGGCCCGCAAGTATGGCGTGCGTTTTCATCACATCTCGACTGACGAGGTTTACGGAGATCTAGCACTTGATGATCCTGCGAAGTTCACTGAGGAGACGCCTTATCATCCGAGCAGTCCGTATTCTTCGACTAAGGCTGCTTCTGACCTGCTTGTTCGTGCATGGCATAGGACATATGGGTTGCCCGTCACCATTTCAAACTGCTCGAACAACTATGGACCTCGTCAACATATTGAGAAGTTCATCCCGCGGCAGATCACGAATATTCTTTCAGGATTGAAGCCAAAGTTATATGGCGATGGATTGAATGTGCGCGACTGGATTCATGTTGATGATCATTCGTCGGCAGTTTGGACTATTCTGACGAGAGGCCGGTTGGGCGAGACGTACCTGATCGGGGCAAATGGAGAGAAGAACAATCTCGAAGTATTGCGCGAGGTCTTAACTGCGATGGGTAAAGAGCCTGATGATTTTGACTGGGTGAAAGACCGTCCTGGACACGATCGTCGCTATGCGATTGATGCGACCAAACTTACAACAGAGCTTGGCTGGATGCCTGAGCATACGGATTTTGCTGCTGGGTTGCACGATGTTATCGGCTGGTATAGGGATAACGAACCCTGGTGGAGAGTCGATAAAACTGAGATCGAAGCGAATTACGCCAAGGCGGAACACTAAGCTTGACGAGCGAAAGCTTAGTGTAAGAACCTGTTGAGATTTTATCGCATTAAATTTCGGATGCATATGAGATGTCTGCATCAGCAAATCAAGTTACCAGTATCAGCAACTTCCTTAAAACAGATAACAAATACCGCGAAAATGTTTTGAATCGTTTTATTTACCTACTCCGATTCGATGATGGCAAGAGGGTTCTCGAGATTGTGAAAATCCTTTCAGGCGAGCATTCTTATTCCTTCTGTGGGGAGGGGTCAAATGTTTGTGATTGGATCCATGTCAACAATCGCTCGTGTGTTGTTTGGGAGATGCTCACGGGTGGGCGGTTTGGCAAGGTCTATCCGATCGTCACAAATAAGAAGTTTGAGTTTCGTTGAAGATGTCGGTATTAGTAGTCACAACAGTTTAGTAAGAAAGAATCAATCATAAAAATACTCATGTCAGTGGTAATTGTTAGTGACGGATTGTAAGTGAAGGAGGTCCTTCGATTTACGCTATTATTACTTATAGTGAAAGAAATAGCAGTTATCACTTGTAATAATCGACTCGTCACTTATAATTGTGAGTGACGGTTAGTGAGTGATCGGGGATTGATGTCAGTTTATAATTTAGATGCAACAATAATGCGCCTTCGACAACAGGGAAGAGATGACGGAACTTGCGAGGTGAAAGAATGCGCCCATGATCTCTCTAAGGATATTTGGGAGACTGTAAGCGCCTTTGCTAACACTGAGGGCGGAGACATTGTTTTAGGTTTGAGTGAACGCAATGGATTTATCCCAGTCGAAAACTTTGACCTGTACAGAGTTAGGGATCAATTTATTGCAGGGATAGGTGATTCTGGTGAAGAAGGCCGCCTTATAAACCCCCCGCACTATTCGATCACTCCTTGCGAGTTTAACAGTGCCCAGCTTCTAGTCATTCGGATCGATGAACTCGACCCGTCTCGTAAGCCGTGCTATATAGAAAAACGAGGGGTTCAAGGAGGAAGCTATAAGCGTATCGATGATGCAGATATTCCGTTATCAGCTAACGAAATATATTCACTACAAAATGCTTGTATAAATACAGGATCTGATCGTGTGAGTGTTACGGGAGCATCTATCGAAGACTTGGATGAGGAAATATATGCTCAGACTTTTGTAAAGGCTGAGGAAATCACACCACGTGCCTTACTTAATGCGAATGATCTAGTAACAAAACTTAAAAGACTGAATTTTGTAGACGGGCAACAAGGTGTAACAAAAGCGGGGTTATTGGTTGCGGGGTATTATCCACAGCAATTTTATCCGAAACTCCATGTAGATGTGGCTGTTCACTTAGGTTCAGGGAAGGCCTCTGATAGTAGCGTGCGCTTCATGGATCGCGCCATATGTGAGGGCACTATTGGCGAAATGCTTGAAGGGGCCGTAGAGGCGGTTTCGAAAAACCTAAGACGCATATCGACTGTTCAGGGTATTGGGCGAGAAGATGAGCTAGAGATTCCTGTTGAAGTTTTGCGTGAAGCAATAGCGAACGCCCTTATTCATAGAGATTATGATAGTCGCTTCGAAGGCGAAGCGATTTCGATTGACATTTATGAGGATCGAGTTGAAATCGTAAATCCAGGGGGTTTGTGGGGAGGAAAATCACGGGCAAATCTCGCTGACGGAAGATCTTGCTGCCGTAATGCCACCCTTATGCGTCTTCTGTCGCTTTCTGAGCTTCCAAGCACAGCTGGTTCTCCAGCTGAGGGGAACGGAACAGGAATCCTTCTCATGATTAACGAGATGCTCAAGCGACACCTAAGAAGACCAGACTTTCGTCCTGCGATAGATCATTTCCGTGTAGTGCTTTATCGTTCGAACGAAAGCACAAAGCAGTCAAAGCGCGATATCGGCGAAGCGACGATAGTTTCTCTTTTATTAGAGTATGGAGAGCTTTCAATACATGAGCTTGGTGAGATGGGCGGTTTAACTATTAATCAAGCTCGTAATCGTATTAGAGAGCTATTGGATGATGGCATAGTTGAGGCAACAGCACCGCCTACGAGCAAAAATAGGAAGTATCGGTTTAAAAGAAGATGATGCTGGTCATCTTTAATCGCTCGAACAATTGTGGTTCTTTTCAGTATGTTGAGAAGTTCTTTTCGTGCCAGATCATGAGAATTCTTTCAGGTGAGCACTTCTCTCAAAATCTATAAGGATGAGCTTAGGGTGTGTGGCTGGATTCACGATGGGGATTGCTCACGTGTGGTTTTGAGAGAGCCTCAGTAGTTAATAGTATTTGCTTCAACATCAGCTGCACGGCTGTATTCCCTAAAAATACACAGCATCTGATACGATTACCCGGGCAAATAAAGGAAGAGGTGTTCAAGTGGGTAATTTATTAGAAAAGGAGTTTGTTCAAGAGCGCAAGGGTAGCTCCAAGAATGTGTTCGTGATGCTGGTCGTGGCATTCGTGCTTGCAGTTTCATGTTCGTTGTTCGCTGGCACACAAGAGGCATATGCAGAGCCTGCAAGTGGTGCGGATTCATCTGCTGCGATCGACAATGACCAGCAAGCAAAAGCATGCTGGATGAAGAGTGGAAATCGTTGGTGGTATAAGAACGCCGATGGGTCTTATCCTTCTAACACCACTATGAACATCGACGGCAAAACGTACAGCTTTGATAAATCTGGCTGGATGCGCACTGGTTGGGTGAAGAGCGGGAATGCCTGGTGTTATTTTGCTAAATCAGGTGTCATGACCACTGGCTGGCAAAAAGTTTCGGGCAAGTGGTACTACCTCAATCATTCTGGTGTCATGAAAACGGGCTGGCAGAATATCAACGGCACGTGGTATTTCCTCAATTCTGGTGGCAGCATGAAGACTGGCTGGTTCAAGCAAGGTGGTGCTTGGTATTACCTCAAGGGTTCCGGCGCAATGGCTACTGGTTGGCAAAAAGTCTCTGGTAAGTGGTATTACTTGGCAGGTTCGGGTGCTATGCAGGCGAACAAGTGGATTTCAGGCAAGTACTGGGTAGGCGCTAGTGGTGCGATGGCTACGAATTCCTGGGTCGATGGCAAGAAGTATTATGTTGGCAGCAACGGTGCCTGGATCCCTAATTATGGTAAGAAGAGCTCTTCAAGCAGCAGTTCAAGTGCGGTACAAAGTGGTAAGGTTGTTTATTCTTCCACTAGTGATGTTTATCACATAAATAGCAATTGTTCTGCAGCGAAGAGAATCAAGAATAAGAACTATACTACGGTGGCAAATGCACAAGCGATCGGATTAAGACCCTGTCATCTTTGTTCTTAGGATTAGGTTATTCGGTCTTTGAGATTGCACCAATGTGCTTATTTCGACTCTTATAACAAAATTAAAAAAGCGGCTCTGAGTATTCGGGGCAGCTTTTGCTTGCTAGACTGGTTATTCACTTGCAAACTCTAAGAACTTCAGGATATGTTCGGCGATGCAGACGACCTCACCGTTCTGGTTTACGATTTCGACTTTTGCGACGGTCTTGCCGGTTTCTTCGTCCACCGAGATGACCTCATAATTGCAGGTGATCGTATCGCCAAAATAAACAGGACCCGTGAAGCGTACATGATCATAGCCGTAAGAAGCAACGGGGCATTCATCATCGTAAGGCTGGTGGATGAGCGTTGAAGCAGTGCTTGAAAGCGCAAAGGTCAGCACGCCATGAGCAATGCGCGTGCCGTATTGCGTGCCCTTCATGTATTCTTCGTTCACATGAAATGGGCTGAAATCGCCGGTGATTCCAGCAAATTGATAGACATCCGACTCGGCGATAGTCTTGGTGAACGTTTGCTTATCGCCAACCGACAAAGGCACTTTGACTGACATGGCAGCTCCTTTCGACACTGCTATCGTAGCTGAAAGACAAGAAGGCATCGGTTGGCACTTCATTCTAATTGCCAAATTGAAAGAATAGATAAAAGAGGATCGTGAAATAAGCGCGTGCTTTTGGCAGGCTTATTGGAAGAAGTTGCAAAAAAGTTAAATGGTGAGCTTCAATTTAGAGCTCTAATTGGACTTTTTAACAAAGTATGGAAATTGCAGAATTTGTTCTGCATGGATGTATCGAAGAGATAGCTACTGTTTTTTGAATATCTGGGTTCCGCCGGCATCGGGGCGAGAATCGCGGCGGATCCTTCGCTGAACGCTCGGGTCGGTGATGCGCTGAGTTGGGTTTGCCAGAGGCTGAATGTTCGTTGCCTCATCATGTGCACGCGCGCCATCCATCTGCCGTGTAGGCAATGCTCCATGAGCGCCTAATTGCTGCGTGGGTGCCGCTTCGGGCGCCTGGCTCGAAATGCTCCGCGTCGGTACATTATCAGCCGCATGTATCTGACGCGTGGGAAGATTGCCCGGTGTGCCAGACGGCTGAGCTCCAAGATTCTGCGGTATAGCTCGGGTGGGGGCATTGTTCGCCGAAGTTCCCACAACAGGGTGTTGTTCGTCGTAGTTCACGTTCAGCAGACTATCAAGAGCTGCCTGCTTGTCAGAGATCGCCTGGTCGGAAGCTTGGTTTGCCTGTGCTGGTCGCGCCGCTGCACTGTCTGCACCAAAAGCAGCTTGGCGTGGGTCGATCGCACGCGTTTGGGCTTCCGCGGCATAGCTCGAGATGCCCGCCTGCGCATAAGCCTCGCGCGCTTGGCGCACGCGCTCAGCCAACGGGTCTTCGCCCTCAAGGTTTCCTGCTTGATCATCCTGCCAATCGCGCTGCTGCTCATCTTGGGATGCAGCGGATGCGCCGCTGCCTCGATCGGTTCGCCCACTCGCGTTCTGGTCAGCGTTTTTCTGGTTTCCGCTCTCTGCCCCCTGCAGCTTCACAGGCGCAAGGCGCGTTCCCGAAACAACCTCGCTCAAGGACACATACGGGTATCCGCTGAATGATCCGATCACGCGCGCAACGATGGTGAGCGCCCATACCACCACGACTAGGCCAACGATCTGGAAGAGCGTGTTGTTGCTCACGCCCTCGATCTCTTCGGGGGCAAGGAGCATCAAAGCAACGGGAATCAGCAGGAAGAGCGCCGAAGCAAGGTAGCGCACCCAGTAGCCCCAGGCGGGAGCATCGCCCCCATCGGCTTTCACGATACGAATACCCACCAGCGCTTTTCCGATCGCGCGTCCCTTGGAAGCCATCGGGATCACCGCGAAGAGCACCGCGCCAATTGCAAGCGCGAGCAAGAGCGCACTCATCGGATCGGCGAACAAGCCGCCGATGAAGCGGAAGGCGAGCGTCTTCGCTCCCGCCCGCGAGGGATCTACGGCAAGAGCCTTCGCGACCTGCGCATCAGTGGGGCTGAACATGACCCACGCAAGCACGAAAAGCACGGCCAGCACAGCCAGGTCAACTACTGCTGCCAAAGCGCGCCGCGTGAGCGATACGCGACTGCTGCCGCGTTCGCGGGCTTGCTCGTTCACTTCATCCATGCTTGGCAACGCCCAAGCCAGTGGGATCATCAGCCAAAAGCCAAGCATCGTGCCTGTGGTGTTCAAAATCAAGTCGTCCACGTCGAAGAGACGGTAGGGGTGTTCGTAGATACCAAAGAGGCCCGTCAGCTGGGAGGTCTCGAACAGGAGTGTGGTGGCCATGCCGATCAAAAGCGCCATCCACCAGCGGCAACGGAACAGGTAACAAAGGTAGGCGCCCAGCGGCACGGTCAAAAGCACATTGAAGTACGCTTCGTAAGCCGCGCGCGCCTTGAGCGTCGGCCCCCAGGTGCTGCGATCGGCCCATGAGAAATCAGTCGTTTCGCGGATCTGTTCAACGAAGTGGAACGGTTGAAGCTGGGGCGTTTGCGCGATCTCAACGATCTGGGAGGGATCCTTCGGCAGCGGGAACACGATCAGCGAAACTGCGCACAAGCAGTACAGGATGAACGTGAACACCACGAAGGTCTTCCAGACGGAAATGGCACCGAAGCGGCGATACTGGTAGAGCGCGTAGGGCAGCGCCAGCAGAAGCGCTACCAGCGGAAATGCAAGGAAACCGAGCTGTATGTCATAGGCAAAGTTGCGCATTTGTAGGTTCAATCCTACTGGAAAGAACGAGCGTACTAGGCATTCGCGTCAAATCTTCACGTTTGTAAGGCGGCAGTAAGATTGCAGCGCCGTTAACGGAGCAAACTGCACCAAAAGCGCTGGCGAGTTCTACGTTGGGGGCAACAATAAGACCACGGAAAACGCAGGAAACATGGGCGAGTGCTGGCCGAGACGGGTGAATGTTGGCTACGGTTAGCCAACGCGGGTAACTATTGAGAGGGACAAGGGACTACTCGCAAGCTTCAGATTCTAGGGAGTCTGCTGGATCGTTCACATCTTGATCATCGAGCGCACGCAAAGAGCGCGACAGCAGTGAAAGCCCCATCGCAATGCAGAGCAGCGCCCCACACACCACGAACCAGCAGTTCACACCGAGCGCATCGGCTGCAGGCCCCGCGATGAACAGCCCAACAGGTGAAGCGAGAGCCGTCAAAGATCCGAAGATGCCCATGGCGCGCCCGAACGACTCCTGCGGAATGCGCTTTTGCATGAGCGGCAGAATGGGCGCATTGAAGACCGCCGTGGCCGCGAAGATGAGCGCGATGATGCCCACGAAGGCGAAGAAACCCGACTGTGGCAGAAGACCTGCCGCGATGCAGCCCGCCCCAATGGACATGCCGGCAACAACCAGAACAGGCACGAGCCGTTTACCACCACCCCACACCAGCATGAAGAGCGATCCGATAAGAAGACCGATGCCCGCTGCAGCTTCAACGCCCGAAGCGGCATAGCCATCGCCACCGAACCAGTTGTACGTCATGAGCGGCGAGAGCGTCCCCAGGGGCAAGAAGAGCAGCATCGCAACGACTACCAGCAGTAGAAGAGGTTTGATGCCTGGCTCGCGCCCCAAGATCGAAAACCCATGCGCAAGATCTTTCGCAACGCTTCCCGAAGAAACGCCATGTCCCTGTGCATAGGGGAGCTTGGCGAACGCAAGGCACACGCAGGCAATGGCGGCGCAGATCGCGTCCATTACAAGCACCGCAACGAACCCGAGCATCGTATAGAGCGCGATGCCGAGCACGGGCCCTACGATAGCCGAAGCGCTCGTCAGGCTCTGGTCGAGCGTATTGATGCGCACCATATCGCGTTCGGGAACGAGTTCGGGCATGAGCGCCATCAGGGAAGTTCCATGGAACGCTTGAGCGGCCGACCGTACCGTGAGCAGGAGCAACAAGAGCCAGGTAGATAGCATGCCGGCCAGCATGAGCAGGGCGAGCACGAGCGAGAACGCGCCCGCAATGCTATCGGCCGCGATCATGACGTATTTGCGGTTGAACCGATCGGCAACAACGCCGCCGAAAGGGGAGAGCAGGGCGGTGGGAAGAAGCGCTGCCACGCCTGCCGCAGCAAGCAAGAGCGCCGAGTTTTCGGTGGTGGTGATGTACCAGAGCGCGGCGAAGGTGGCGGCGCAAGTCGCAAGGATGGAGGCGGCTTGCCCCGACCAGATAAGCGCGATGGTGCCCTTCCAATTGTGGGGCAGCAGGTGACCGTTCGCGTTGATCTCGGCGCTTGCGCCCGTGGCTTCGGCAGTTGGAGCAGCAGGCGGCTCGGCCGTAGAATCCGCGGTTTGCTCGTTGGATCGCGCTAGTTTGTCGTTCATGGCGGTTCTCCTGATTTGCGAATCGGTCATGCTTTCGAGCTCCATGGTAAACTGTGGGGTAACCACACGGTCAAGCGTCCGCTGCGAAAAAGATTTCGAGCAAAGGTCGAAAGATGCTCAAGGGACCAAATCTTAACGTGCTGAAAGACGTCCGCGGGACTGAACCTGGACGCATTTTGAGTCTGTTCCTATCTTGCCTGCGAGCGAAGCGCCTATGAACAAGGAGACTGTTATGCCTGATGATCTGCTCAAAGCGGGTGAATTTGCCCGTCTGTGTGGCACGACGAAAGAAACGTTGCGCCATTACAGGGATATCGGCCTCTTGGTGCCGGTGGCAAAGGCGAAGAATGGCTACCAGCTCTATTCGCCACTGCAGCTCAGCGATTACCTGCTCGTTTCATCGCTTCAGCAGGCAGGATGCAGCTTGCACGAGATCAAGGGCTATTTGAGCGAACCCGATTCCGAAGCGTTGGAGAGCGTGATGGAGGGTCGGATCAGTGCTATCGTCGAGCAGCGGCGCGCGCTCTTGATGCAGAAATCGCTTCTCGAGAATACGCTGGCGCGCATGCGGGCACGCAACGATTGGCGACGTGAACCCGCAGAATTCAAGCTCGAGACGTGCGAGGCCGAATACTTCCTCGACAGCAATATCTCAGATGCATTCCTTTCGGTTACCGAGACGGATCTTTCGTCAACCATCGAAGAGCAGCTCGCTTTGTCGGACGAAGAAGCCCTGCCGGTCAGACACATTGGAAGTGCCAGCGCGGTCAACCTTCAAAGTGGGCATGCAACGTTTTCTGCGCAAGATGGCGTTCAAGTTGATGAACAGGCCGAACGCGTTGTTCGTCATATCCTTGATACGTGGCAGCAGGGTCAGAAGCAAGGCGATGTGAGCGAATTGCAGGGGAATTATCGCGTTGGCCGTGAAGCGTTTCTGGCGGGGGAGCCATGGAAGGACTTTCATCTATGCACGCGCGTGCGTCCGCATAAGCGCCGTAAAGGGTTGATCGAAAAGCCAGCAGGGACGTACTTCAAATACTTGCGAACCATGAATTTTGCCGAGGTCAAAGACGATCTGCAACCCGAGCTGGAGCTGTTTGGCGTGTACGAGCAAATGCGCCGCGTGCTCGAGCGCGAAGGGTTCACACCTGCCAGCGATGTCTTCGAGCGCGAACTTTCTCTTTACACTGGGAACATCGAAGAGATCATCTATTCGGAACTGAGCGTACGGATCGACCGCTAATTGTGGTTTCGTTGAAGGCGTGCAAGAACGTGCAAGAAACGTGCCCCCGATTTGTTCTGATCTGTCCCCATTTTAGGCTTTGACCACCAAAGCAAAAAGAAAGGTCAGAGCGATTTATGCGCTCTGACCTGCTCTTTTAATGGAGCCAACGGCCGGACTCGAACCGGCGACCTACGCATTACGAGTGCGTTGCTCTACCACCTGAGCCACGTTGGCTTGTGCTGTGAAGCGCCTGCGGACGAGCCGCGTACGTAACCACGAGCAGTAACGAAGTATACCGAGAAACGGGCAAAAAAACAACTATCAGGTATCGAATGGTTCGTGCGCCCGAGCTGCAGGTTGTTTTCGCCTACCATGAAAGAGCTATCGGCCGTTATCGAGAATGAACGTGGTCGGCTGAAAGCAGTAAAGCAGCAAAGAAGCAAGCGAAGTATTGCCGAAGGGAACGACAGGCGAACTAGATGCCACGCGAGCACTTCAAATCACGACTCGGGTTCATCCTGATCAGCGCAGGTTGTGCGATCGGGCTGGGTAACGTGTGGCGTTTTCCCTACGTGGTGGGCGAATACGGTGGTGCGGCGTTCGTGTTGCTCTATCTGGTCTTCCTCGCAATCCTCGGCATCCCGATCCTGGTCATGGAGCTCGCGGTCGGTCGCGCAAGCCAAAGATCGGTTGCCCGTGCATTCGATCGTCTTGAGCCGCCAAAAACGAAATGGCACTACTTCAAATGGGTGGCGCTGGCCGGCCAATACCTGCTCATGATGTTCTACACCACCGTGGCGGGCTGGATGCTCTCCTATATTCCGAAGATGGCAACAGCCAACCTAGCAACCATGGATGCAGTGGGCACGAACACGCTCTTCAACACCATGCTCGCTAACCCCGCTGAACTCGTGTTTTGGATGTTCCTTGCCTGCGCGATCGCGCTTTTCGTGTGCCATCTCGGTCTGCAGAAGGGGGTGGAGCGCGTCACGAAAGTGCTGATGGTTTGCTTGCTCGCCCTTATTGCGGTGCTCGTGATCCGTTCGGTCACTTTGGAGGGTGCAGGCGCGGGCATCGCGTTCTACCTCAACCCCGATTTCTCGAAGATATTCGCAAGTCCTGGCGCATTTTCGGATGCGGTGTTTGCGGCGCTCGGTCAGGCATTCTTCACGCTTTCCATCGGCCTTGGATCGATGGAGATCTTCGGCAGCTACATCAACAAGAAGCACGCGCTTCCCGGCGAAGCGGTGCGCATCGCGGGGCTCGATACCTTTGTTGCACTGGCGACGGGCTTCATCATCTTCCCGGCCTGTTTCGCGTTCGGCGTTGCGCCTGATTCGGGTCCTGGTCTGGTATTCGTTACGCTCCCAGCAGTCTTCTCGCAGATGTGGATGGGTGGCCTATTCGCCACACTCTTCTTCGTGTTCATGAGCTTTGCGGCTATCTCGACGCTCATCGCGGTCTTCGAAGCCATCATGAGTTTCTGGATGGACCAGTGGAAGTTCAGCCGCAACAAAGCGGTAGCGATCAATGCGATCCTTATCCCGCTACTCTCGTTGCCCTGCGCGCTTGGTTTCAACGTGTGGTCGGGTGTCGAGCTCCCCGGTATCGGCAACATCCAAGCCATCGAAGACTTCATGGTGTCGAACAACCTGCTCATCGTCGGTTCGCTGGTGTTCACGCTCTTCTGCGTGAGCAAGCGCGGCTGGGGATGGAAAAGTTTTTTGCAGGAAGTGAACACGGGTGACGGCATGCACTTCCCCAAAACGCTCTATTACTGGGTGAAGTTCGGCATTCCCGTGCTCATTATCGTGGTGCTAGTATCCGGTTGGGCACCGCTCATCTCAAGCTGGCTTTCGGGATAAATCACAGCACAGCCTTCCACGCAGATATAAAAAACGCCACCTCAAATCGAAGCAGCGTTTTAGAACATTTTTCGCACATACAGCAAACGTACAACAAATTCGCGATATAAGCGTCGCAAACTCGATCGCGCAAAGCCTATCGGCGAACAAAACCCCAGTTCATAGTGGGTAATCAGCTACACATTGAACTTGAAGTGCATGACATCGCCGTCCTGCACCACGTAATCCTTGCCCTCTTGGCGAAGCTTACCCGCATCGCGACAGCCTTTCTCGCCATCGTAAGCAGAGTAATCTTCAAAGCTCGCGGTCTCGGCCTTGATGAACCCGCGTTCGAAATCCGTATGGATGGTGCCCGCAGCCTGAGGAGCCTTCGCGCCGATCGGGATGGTCCAAGCGCGCACTTCCATCGGGCCGCTCGTGAAGAAGCTCTGCAGGCCGAGCAGGTGATATGCCTCACGCACCAAGCGTGCCAAGCCAGATTCCTCAAGCCCCATGGCTTCCAGATACTCTGCAGCCTCAGCCGGATCGAGCTCCGCCAGATCCGCCTCAACTTTTGCGCTGATCGGCACCGGTGCAACGCCGTCGATCTCGGCGAAATCGGAATCGAGCGCATCCTCATCCACGTTGGCAATGTAGAGCATCGGCTTCATGGTCAGCAGATGCAGGTCGTAGATAAGCTCACGCTCCTCGTCAGTCAGATCGAGTTGCAACGCACGCTTGCCCTCGTTCAGACCAGCTTCAACCTTCAGCACGGCATCAAGCTTCTTCGCGGCATCTTTCCCGCGCTTGGCATCCTTCTCAAGGCGCGGCTTCGCCTTTTCGATCGTAGCCAGATCAGCCAGCACCAGCTCGGTCTTGACGGTCTCGACATCGCTCGCGGGGTCGACCTTGCCAGCCACATGCACCACATCAGGGTCGCTGAAGAAGCGCACGACCTCGCAGATCGCGTCGGTCTCGCGAATGTTGTGCAAGAACTGGTTGCCCAGGCCTTCACCGTGCGAAGCGCCTTCGACCAGGCCCGCAATGTCCACGAACTCGACCGTGGCCGGTACGATGCGATCGGGGTTGTCGATCTCGGCCAAACGATCCATACGCGCATCGGGCACGGGCACGATGCCCACGTTCGGTTCGATGGTGGCGAACGGATAATTCGCCGCCAAACCCCCTTTATTAGTAAGGGCGGTGAACAGCGTTGATTTGCCGACGTTGGGAAGTCCGACGATACCGATGGAAAGCGCCATAAAAGTTACTCCTTGTATGCTAAGAATCATGATAACTTCAGTGCGGTATTTGGAGTACGCATTGAAAATACCGAGTTTTTTGTTGGTATGTGCGAGTAATCATACCACGCGGGTTCCATCAGGCAGTCAGCTAAAGAAAGGAACGCAGTTTCTTCTATTTTATTTATGTTTTGAGTCGTAGGGAGGAGGGTATGTCACGCTTGCGCAGCCGCGGTTGGTATCTACGACGTTAACAGTAAGCGAGCAGCTGTAGTGACATGCCCTCCTCCCTACGACTCCACCTTCACTTCACCTTCTTTTTCTCCATTTATCCGCTATTGACCACCCGCACCTCGCGCCAAGCAGCGTATACTTCTGAAGGTAGAAACAACACGCGTTTTTGGAGGTTTAGCGTGGGCGGATATTTCGGTGCAGTTTCGCACAGAGACGTGAGTTTGGACGTGTTCTTCGGGGTGGATTACCACTCCCACCTGGGAACGAAGCGCGCAGGCATGATCATCTTCAGCAAAGAACGCGGCTTTCAGCGCCAGATTCACAACGTGGAGAACACCCCGTTCCGCACCAAATTCGAGAAAGACCTCGCAACCTTCGAAGGCACCAGCGGCATCGGTTGCATTTCCGATAGCGACCCGCAGCCGCTGCTCGTTCGTTCGCACTTAGGCGTGTTCGCGCTCACCACATGCGGCGTGATCAACAACGCCGACGCGCTCATCGAAGAATACTTCGCCGATCATGGCAACCAATTCATGGCCATGAGTTCGGGCAAAGTGAACGAGACTGAACTGGTCGCAGCGCTCATCAACCAGGAAGACGACTTCGTTTCCGGCATCAAGCACGTGCAGGAAAAGGTCGAAGGCTCCATGACGCTGCTGCTCATGACCGAAGAAGGCAACATCATCGCCGCGCGCGATAGGCTCGGCCGCCTGCCGGTGCTCATCGGCAAGAACCACGAAGGCTACTGCGCCTCATTCGAGTCGTTCGCCTACCAGAAGATCGATTACGAAACGGTCTACGAACTGGGTCCCGCCGAGATCGTGAACATCACGGCCGATGGGTATGAAACGCTCGCACCCGCTGGTGAAGAGATGAAGATCTGCGCCTTCCTCTGGACCTACTACGGCTATCCCACCTCAACCTACGAAGGTATGAACGTCGAGGTCATGCGCTACCGCAACGGCGCGGTCATGGCGCGCGACGAAGCCGAGCAAGTGGGCATCCCTGAGCTCGACTATGTGGCAGGAATCCCCGATTCGGGCACGCCGCATGCCATCGGCTACTCGACCGAGAGCAAGACTGCGTTCGGCCGTCCGTTCATCAAGTACACGCCCACCTGGCAGCGTTCGTTCATGCCAGAGAATCAGGACGTGCGTAACAAAGTGGCGAAGCTCAAGCAGATCTCGGTGCCCGAGCTCATCAAAGACAAGGAGCTCCTGTTCGTGGACGACTCCATCGTGCGCGGTACGCAGCTGCGCGAAACGGTTGAGTTCCTCTATGGCTCCGGCGCAAAGGCGGTGCACATGCGCTCGGCCTGCCCGCCCATCATGTTCAACTGCAAGTACTTGAACTTCTCGAGCAACAAGTCCGAGATGGATCTGATCGCGCGCCGCGTGGTGCAGCAGCTCGAAGGCGATGAAGGCCAGCAGCACCTTGAGGAATACGCCGATGCATCGACCGAACGCGGAAAATGCCTGCTCAAGACCATTTGCGAAGATATGGGCTTCGACTCGCTGCGCTATCAATCGCTCGAGGGCATGATCGAGGCGATCGGCATCGATCCGTCGAAGATCTGCACCTACTGCTGGAACGGCAAAGAGTAGACCGCTTGTCCTGGCGCATTCCTCCGCGCGTTCGCTCAACCCAATGAATCTATAGTGCATGGCGATCGATGCCATGCACTTCTTGTCTTACGGCCTCGTGGTGTCGTAGTAAACTACTAATGAAGAGGCTGTATTGAAAGGAATCACGCACATGGAATATAGAGAGATCGGCAAAACAGGCTGCAAGGTAAGCCCGCTCGGCTTCGGCATGATGCGCCTTCCGCTGAAAGAAGGCGGCCAAGCAGGCAACGCCACGAGCATCGAAGAAGTGGATGTCGAAAAGACCATCGAAATGGTGCATTACGCCATCGATCACGGCATCAACTACATCGATACCGCGTTCAACTACGTGGGCGGCAACTCGGAAAAGATCGTGGGTCAGGCGCTGGCGGGTGGCTACCGTGACAAGGTCTATCTGGCCACCAAGTCTCCCACCTGGATGTACAAGACCGAAAACGATTTCGATAGCTTGCTCGCAAAGCAGCTCGAGCGCTTGCAGACCGATCATATCGATTTCTACCTGCTCCATTCCTTGAACGGCGGTAGTTGGAAGCGCTGCAAGAAGGTCGGCGCTGTTGAGAGCATGATCAAGGCGAAGGAAGATGGCCGCGTGAAGTACATCGGCTTCTCCTTCCACGACGATTTCGAGCTCTTCGAAGAGGTGCTCGATGCAGCCGATTGGGATTTCTGTCAGATTCAGCTGAACTACTACGATCAGGAATTCCAGGCAGGGCTCAAGGGCTTGCAGCTTGCAGCCGAGCGCGGTCTTGGCGTGGTCATCATGGAACCGCTGCGCGGTGGCTTCTTGGTCGATCTTCCGCCGAAGGTGCAGGAAGTGCTTGATAAGGCAACCGACAAATCGCCGGTCGAGCTGGCCTTCGATTGGCTCTGGAACATGCCCGAGGTAAGCACGGTGCTCTCTGGCATGAGCAGCATGGAAATGCTCCAAGAAGATATCGCGTTCGCGGAAAAGGCCAAGCCCGGCATGCTTTCCGCTGAAGACGCGGCCGTTATCGAGCAGCTCCGCGAAAGCTTCAACCAGTTCTCGGTCGTTCCGTGTACGGGTTGCAACTACTGTGTGGAATACTGTCCTGAGAAGATCGTCATCCCGTATAACTTCACGGCATACAATATGCGCTTCCTCTATGACAACATGGATATGGCGCGCGAATATTACCAGGTAGAGGTGCCGAAATTCGGTCGCACCGCCGAAAACTGCACGAGCTGCGGCTCTTGCGAAGAGATCTGTCCGCAGCACATCGCCATCAGTTCCTGGATGCCGAAGATCGACATGCTGCTGGGCGAAGTCTAGTCGTGCAACAGCTCGATCTCGAACAGATCGCACCGCTCGTGCCCGAAGCGCTGGGGCGTTTCTTTCACGAGCATCCACGAGTCGCACTTGCCTATTCGGGCGGGTGCGATTCGGTCTTTCTGCTCGCCTGCGCGCTGGCGAGTGGAGCCGAAGTGCGCCCCTTCACGGTGAACACGGCGTTCCAGTATGCCTTCGAAGCGGATGATGCGCGTCTGGCAGCTGATCAGTTGGGCAGCGAGACGAACCTGCTCACGCTCGACATCTTCGCGCATCCTGAAGTCACCGCCAACCCGCCCGATCGGTGCTACCACTGCAAGAAGGTCATCTTCACCACCATCAAAGAAGCAGCAGCCCGCGAAGGAATCGAAGTGCTCATCGACGGCACGAACGCTTCAGACGATCCTGCGCGCCGCCCGGGGTTTCGCGCGATCGAAGAGCTAGGCGTGCACTCACCCCTGCGCGAAGCGGGCCTCACGAAGGATGCCATTCGTAATCTTTCACGCAAGATGGGGCTGGTCACCGCAGATAAGCCGAACTATTCCTGCCTCGCAACACACGTTGAGGCAAATTGCCCGATAACGCCTGAACTCCTTGCATCCTTTGTGCAGGAAGACTGGCGCGAGCGCGAAACCAGTGTCTAACATGGTAACCTTGAGAGGTGCAAGAACGCGGGGTGCACAACGCCGCGTATGCTTCGCACGATGAGCATCGAATGCAGAAGATGAAAGGAGAGGGAATCATAGCTGCAGAAGATATCCGCAGTGTGCTCGAAGAGCTTGCTGCGGGAAATACTACGGTCGATGCCGCATTGCTTGCGCTGCGCAAAGAACCCTTCTCCGATTTGGGCTACGCCAAGGTCGACCATCATCGCGAGATGCGTCAAGGCGCTGCTGAAGTGATCTATGGTGCTTCGAAAACTTACGACCAGATAAAGGGTATCAGCCAGTCGCTGCTCGACAATGGCCAAACGTGCATCCTAATCACGCGCGTTTCTGCTGAAAGCGCTGCACTGTTGGCAGCAGATTTTGCGGAAGTAGGCTTTACCTATCATGAGATTCCTCAGCTTGCGATCGTGGGTACGCTGCCCAAGCCTACAGGCAACGGCACGATCGTGGTCGCGGCAGCAGGCACGAGCGATCTGGCGGTAAGCGAAGAGGCAGCGCTCACGGCTGAAGCGCTCGGCAACAAGGTGGTGCGTCTTTACGATGTGGGGGTCTCGGGCATTCACCGGCTGCTCGCGCATCTTGATGAGCTCATGGAAGCCCAGGTGGTCATTGCAGTTGCCGGCATGGAGGGCGCGCTCGCGAGCGTGATCGGGGGCATGGTGTCCTGCCCGGTGCTTGCGGTTCCCACCAGCGTGGGGTACGGAGCTTCCTTCGGCGGCGTTGCTGCACTGCTCGCGATGCTGAACTCCTGTGCGAGTGGGGTGAGCGTGGTGAACATCGACAACGGTTTCGGTGCTGGATTCCAAGCGCACCTCATCAATCACCTGCAGGCAAAGGAGCCAGATAAGCCCGAATGCTAGAAGGCACACAACCCCGCGATCACACGATCACACGACCGCATGACCAACAGCTTTCGACTCAGCAAACCACTCAAGCATATTCAGCGGAAAGAAGCGAACAGATATGGAACTTCATCTTGATCTTACAAAAAGCGCAACGCGCACAACCCTGCTCGATGAGCTGCTCGCGCTCATGAGCCCTGAGCAGCGCACGCGCTACGATTACATCCTGAATCACACGACCATTCCCGATAAGCACCATCATTCGATCGGCGAGGTCAACGCTTCGATCGACGCGATGACCATCGATGACGCGCTCAAAGAGAACGTGCGCGGCGTCTACGCGATCCTGGCCGAGGCCGAAGCGAGCGTTCACGGCTGCGCCGTCGAAGAGACGCATTTCCATGAAGTGGGCAACGCATCAGGCATTCGCAACGCGCTCGCTATCTGCACGGCATTCTACGTGCTTGCGCCCACGCGCATCACTGCAACACCAGTGCAAACAGGGCACGGCACGGTGCAGTGTGCGCATGGGCTCATGGATATTCCCGCGCCCGCAACAGCGGCTATCCTCGAGGGCATCCCGCGCGCAACACCAGCGCTCGAAGGCGAGTTGTGCACGCCCACTTCGGCGGCCATCATCAAGCAGTATGTGCAGGAGTTCGTGGTCTAGAGCGTGCTTATTCTCGATCGATATCAACCAACCTACGAAGCTGGCTCGGGCGGATTCGCCACGGTCGTAGTGGCGTGGGATACGCGCCTCGATCGCGAGGTGGCCATCAAGTGCTTGCCGCTCGAAGATGCGGCAACGCGCGCGCTTTCGGTCGAGCAGATCAACGCAGGGTTGAACAACCTGCAAAACCCGTATGCGAATGACGAATCGGTCAGCATCATGCTCGATTCCGATTTTGCCCAGCAAAGTTCGATCCCCGGGCTTGAAGAGGCGCGCACGGCAGCGCTTCTGAACGACCCTAACATCGCTTCGATCTACGACTTCGAGATTCAGGGCAATATGGCCTACATCATCATGGAGCTCGTTGATGGCATTTCGCTCACCGACCTCATGAAATACTTCCCAGAGATGCTCGATGCGGACATGGTGGCAGCCGTGTTCAAGGCGGTTTCGCACGCGATCGAGGTCGCCCACAAGAATCATGTGCTGCACTTGGATGTGAAGCCCGATAACGTGCTCATCAACACGCAGGGGCAGGTCAAGGTCGTCGATTTCGGTCTCGCACGCCTGGCTGATGGCTTCGGTTTCGGCGTGGCCACGGGCGGCACGATCGGCTACATGCCTCCTGAGCAGATGGAACGCGAAGAGCTCGACGAACGCTGCGACCAATGGGCGCTGGCGAGCCTCACCTATGAGATGCTCGCGCGTGGCGAAAACCCCTTTCGCGCTTCTTCGATCGATGAAGCGCTCGATAAGATCTACGATGCAGAGATCGTGATCCCTTCGCTGCTCATGGAGGGCATTGGCGAAGACCTGGACGATGCGATCTTCCGCGCACTCGACCCCGATAAGGAAGGGCGCTATCCTTCAGTCCACTCGTTCGCGCGCGATGCGAAGCCGGCGCTCGGCAACCCCAAGCAGGGCGTGAAGAAGCTCGGCGCTATTGTGAGCGAAGCGATCGGTGCGAACACGGATGATGCACCTTTCACGGAAGATCTCGACGAAGAAGAACGCGCGCTTGAAAACGAGGAAGAGCAGGCAGCCTACCCACTCAATGGGCGCTGGGCTCGCCACAAGGAAAAACAGGTTGCGCGCCAGGCGGCGAAGCAGTCGCGCACAGCGCCAGCGTTCTTTGCCGCAGCAGACGATGCCTACGACGAAGGATTCAGCGAAGGCACCCCTATCAAAAGTCGTTATTCGCTCGTGCTGCGCATCTTGGCGCTCTTGGGATGCGTGCTCATCACCTCGGTCGCCTTTTCCAATTTCAGCTTGTTGCCCGGATGGGAATCACCTGCACTGTGGGGCGCGCTTTTGATCGTGGCGGTTGCGGCCTTCGCGATCCCGCATCTGGGGGCGCTCATCGCATTCGCGCTGTTGGGGTTTGCGCTCGTGAACAATAACGCGATCCTTGTGGGCAGCCTTGTGGTAGTGGCTACTTTTATATGGTGGTTCTTCATCGGACGCAACGGAAGCCCTCAAGCAGATGCGATCCTGCTCTCCACCTGCGCTTCCTCTATCAGCTTGGGTTCGCTCGCGCCATTCATCTGTGGCTATTTCTTGCGGCCAGCTCAGGCGTTCCTCTCGGCGCTCTTCGCGGTATTCCTTTCGCTCGTGCTCGCCGGGCTGGGGTCGGTTTCCATCACCTCGTGGGACATCTTCCAATTCGGCACCATCCACATGTGGACTGAAGTGAACAACAACATCCTCACCACCATGCAAAGTCCTATGACGTGGGCGATCATCGGCTCATGGCTTGTCAGTGCTCCGCTTGTCTCGCTGTTCTTCTCGCGCGGCACTACTGGTTCGAGCCTTATCGGCGTAGCGTGCGCAACCGTTATCGTTTGCGTGCTTCCAGCGCTCGTTTCGAACTTCCTGCTCTCCCCCGCGCCCGATCCCATCTATCTGCTGCTTACGATCGCGTCAGGCCTCATCATGGCAGCTCTTGCGGTCCTTTTCCCTCCACGCCACGAGCGCGGGCGATAGGATACGCACCCCGGCAAAACGCGCCTATGCACAGCGCGACCAGCAACGCCGGGCACTTCGTTTACTCATGCTCCATCACGTAGCTTTACACATCCATGTATGTGTATCTGTTATTGCCC
>ENA-UONY01000358-UONY01000358.1-human-gut-metagenome-genome-assembly--contig:-CS9-NODE-358-length-61582-cov-20.819023_pt1 | contig 61582 bp, 87 predicted proteins | sample MGYA00242465_ERZ724012 | MGnify/ENA metagenome assembly ERZ724012 | reverse complement strand
TTATCACACCTGCAAGGTTATCACAAAGAAAAGCCGCCCGAAATGGACGGCTTTAATTATTTCCGTTATTCCCCGAGGCCGGAGGGCGGCAGCTTGGGGTACAGCAGCAGCTCGAAGTTATCGAACGGCCCGTTGCGGCCGGAACGGTGGAGCTTGGTGTACTCGACCTTTTCCAGCACGCCCTTGAGCATATCATTCTTGGCCTGCGCGGAGGGGAGCACGGAGTAGACTTCCAGCAGCTTTTCGACCTTGGGAATGATATTCCGCCGGGAGGCGGCGCGGGCCTCCTCCTCGGCCAGCTCGGAGGTGAGGGAGGCGATGCTCTCTTGGGCGGCGTTGATGCGCCCGGTGATAGACCGGGAGCGGGTGAGGAACATCTCGGTATCGTAGACCCCCTGCTCCAAGAGGTCGTGGGTTCGCTCGAGCTGGCGTTGAAGCGTCTCCACCTCGGACTGGGCCTTGCGGATGGACTTGGCTTTTAGCTCCATGAGGGCCTGCTCCTCGGAGGGAGGGCGGTCAGACCACTCGAGGCGGTAATCTTCCAGCCATTGGGCGAGGGCTTGCAGCAGACGCTCCTCCACGATGTCGTACTTGGAGCCGACGTTATCGCAGGCGCGGTTAGGGCACATGAGCATACCGCCGTAGGTTGGATTGGGGCGGAGGACGATACTGCGGCCGCATTTGCCGCAGACGAGAACCCCGGCCAGAGGATTGGTGACAGTGTTGGCGGCCTGAACAGGCGGAGGGCCTTTTTGGGCGATCAGCTCTTGGGCCGCGAGGAAAACGGCCTCGTCCACAATGGCGGGGTGCAGGCCATCGACAAAGACCTGCTCGCCCTCCGGGGCGGTGTACCGCTCGACGCGGACGGAGCTGCCTATAACGCGCTTTTTCGTCTTGTGGACGTTCCAGCGGATTTTCCCGACGTAGACGGGATTTTCGAGGATGGACTGAATCGTGGTGCTGCTCCAACAGGGCGCGCCGCCCGGAGGGGTAACGCCCATTCGGTCGAGGCGCACGGCGAGCGAGTATGTCCCCAGCTTTTTCACCTCGCCGTCCTCGGCCTCCTCGCCGGAGGTATAGAGCCGGAAGATGAAGCGGACAATATCGGCCTCGGCCTCGACCGGGCGCAGCGTCCAGCCCTTGTCGTTCGGCACGCGGATTTTCTCGTAGCCGTAGGGGGCCACGCCGGACACCCACTTGCCCTCTTTGGCAGCGGCAAGGCGGCCACGCTGCAAGCGGCGGTTGATGGTTTTATACTCCCGGCGGGACATGAACAGGCCAAACTCGAAATACTCCTCGTCGTACTCGTTGTTGGGGTCGTAGACCTTGAGCGGGGTGACGATTTTGGTGCCGGAATACTTGAACGTCTGCGCCATGATGCCTTGGTCGATGGTGTCGCCACGGGCCAGACGCTCGACCTCGACGACGAGAACGCCAGCCCAGCGGCCTTGTTCGACCTCTTGTAGGACGTGCTGCATGACGGGCCGGGAGGCGATGGTCTCGCCGGAGACGACCTCGCGGTAAATCTGCGTGACGTTGAGCTTATCGCGCCGGGCGACTTCCAGCAGGAGCTTTTCGTGGCGGGCCAGCGTTTCGCCCTCGCCGTGGGCCTCGGCTTCGATGTCTACGCGGGACTTGCGGAGGTACATACAGTATTCCTCGGCGGAGGAAAGGGGTGGATAATTTCGCATAGGGATTCACCTCCAAAGGAAACGCCCCTCACGGGGAGGGGCGAAAGTCCACGTAGATCACATTGCCGACCCGCTTTTGTACCCGGCGGCTTCGTCTCTCTTGATGTTGAACGCGATTTCCATGTCGGCCTGCATGAGCTTGTCCAGCAGAGCGGCCACAGCGTTTTTGAGCTGGCCCTGCATAGCCATGAGGTCGGAAAGAGCAACGGGGTCGGTGACAGCACCGCCGGAGGCCTCGATTGCCTTGCGGATGTCCGCCCGCTGGGATTGGAGCGTGTGAAGCAACTCCTCGTAGACCCGGAGGCGTTCAGGCCGGGCGAGCTGCATATCGCGGGACAGCAGCAGGTAGAAGCTGTCGAAGCACCTGGAGACGACGGGGCGCAGCTCGGCGGGCAGATTCTTGTAGTGACGCTCAAAGTTCACCTTGTCGTTGAAAAAGACCTGCTCGACGTGGTTACGCTCGTCGGAGTATCCCAACAGGTAGTCGGTGGACACGCCGAAGTAGTTCGCCAGCCAGCAGACGGTATCGAGGTCAGGCTCTTTGCCCTCCGTCTCGTAGCCGGAGACGGTGGAACGCTTTTTGTGGATTAGGTTTGCCAAGTCCTCTTGGGTGAGGCCCCGCTCTTTACGCAGGGAAATCAGACGGTTGGAAAAGTTTTGCATGGATAGCACCTCCGCAGTAAATTTAATCATAGCATTTTTGCCCCGTTTTGTGTAGTAATTGCCCCTAAAATCGGCAAATATCAGGGGATTGCGAAAAAAGTTTGCCGGATTGGTTGACTTTGCCCCAAAAAGGGACTATAATGCTCTACAGAACCCCAAAACGGGACACGCACGAGGAAAGGAGCGAGAACATGAGAGCGAAGTTGCAGCAGTTGCGGAAATCGAACGGCTACACCCAGCAGACATTCAGTGCTGCGGTGGGGACGAGCCGCAGCCACTACGCGCAGATCGAGACAGGAGACAAACAACCCGCGTTGCGGCTGGCGTTGCGGATTAAGCGAGTGCTGAACTACTACGGCGACGACATTTTCGACAACACCATGCCCGTGGGCCGGAAATAAATTTTTTTACCCAGTTACGCCCCGAAATGGGGCATAAAGGGCAAAGAGAGGCGAAAGAGCGTCGCTGTTCGCGTCAAGCCTCTTGTCTGAACCTGAAATAATTTTACCGCGAGAGGGGGCGAAAATAAATGTCAAGGCAGGCTACAAAAGCCGTAGGCAACAGGTACTACGAGGCCCGAATGAGGGCGGCAAAGTACAACGAAAAGCTCTTGACAAGAGCGGGGGCCATTGATTACCTCCCCGGAGTGACGGAGGACAGCCTCAAGAAGTACGAGCTGGACATCACAAGGCCGCCGAACATCGTGGTCGCGCTGATGGCAGACGCATACAACGAGCCGGAGCTACGGGCGTGGTACTGCGTGAACGAGTGCCCGCTGGGAAAGGATTGCCGGGAGATACCCGAGATGCCAGCGGAAAGGGCCTTGATACGGCTCCAAAACTCGGTCTACGAGATGGAGGAGGTCACAAAGCAGTTATCGCTCATCATGGAGGACGGGGAGGTAACGGCTGGGGAATGGACGACGCTGGAAGAAGTTCAGAAAAAGCTCCTTGAGTTCCGCCGGAGGGCAGACGAAAACCTCGCCGTGCTGGAAAAGGCGGCGAGGCTCGGAAAATTCGATTAGGGAGGTGCGAAATGGTTGCGGCGAATGTTGTCAGGGACTTCCACATCGGGAACACCCGGATACGGATAGCTGACAACTACTGCAAAAAGACGGCCAGTGAGGTCGAATGGCTTTTACAGCGCATCGCACAGCAGGCGCAGAGGCAATTCAACGCGGCAGCCGCAGCCGGGATTTATGAACAGGAAGAAGATACGGAGATACCCGCCGATGGTCGTAACGATGGTAACGGCGGTGATGATGGCGGGGGCGGCGTTCGGAACGACAGCCGCAGGAAGCCCCGCACCAGCCCCCAGCCTACCGGGGAGCGTCTATGAGCCGCAGATTGTAGCGACAGCGGCCCCGGCAATCACCAAAAGCCCGGAGGCCACGCCGGAGCCGGAGGCTACGCCAGCGGCGACAGAGGCCCCGGAGGAGAATACATACGAGAGCCTGATTGGAAGCCGGGACTGGGGCGCAGAGGACGCGGAGCTGCTTATGAAGATTGCGATGGCAGAGGCAGAGGGCGAGAGCGTCGAGGGCAAGGCACTGGTGATGCTCGTAGTCCTCAACCGGGTATGGAGCGACGAGTTCCCCGACACCATCGAGGAGGTCATATTCCAGCCGAGACAGTTTTCCGTCACGGAGCCGGGAGGCAGGTATTACACGACGGAACCTGACGAGGGGTGCCGGGAGGCACTTGCCCTCGTGAGCGCAGGCTGGGACGGCAGCCAAGGGGCCTTGTACTTCGAGAGCTGCGAGAACGACAGTTGGCACAGCAGAAACCTCGAGTACCTGTTCCAAGAGGGCAACCACAGATTTTACCGTTAGGAGGCGGACGACATGACGAGACAGCAGGTACGGCGCAGGAAACGGCGCAGACAGAACCTACGCAGGGCGGCGGCTTGGACGGTGGCATTCACGGCGGAGCTGCTGGCGGCAGGCCTACAGGCGGGAGTGGCCGCAGCGATTTTAGTCCCGCTGGCGCACAAGCTGCGCGGCTACAGCGCGGTCGGCGGCGAGTGGCTTTTGATTGGCGTTCTGTTCTGCGGAGCGTTCTGCATCATCCACAAGCAGGTGTGCGACAAGATTTTCGAGGAGGGCAAGCACGGATGAAGTTCAACATTTGCCCGGACTGCGGGGCACACCTCGATTTCGGAGAGGTTTGCGACTGCAAGGAGGGGCCGGAGGCCAGCCGCAGCGCGGCGGGGAGAGGAGGCGAGCAGGACGGAGGCAACATTACAGCAGCAGGCGGAGCAGTACCTCGGCTCGCAGATAACGCCGTCCGAGTGGGACGGGGCCAGAGCCTACGCGGAGCATAAGCTCGAGAGAATCATCGAGCGAGAGGGCGACGCGGACGGGGCACGGTGGGAGCCGTGGTATCTGGCGCAGCTTATCGCGGAGACCGTCAAGGGGAACCGCTTCTCAAAGTTCACGCAAGGCCTTTGGGAGACCTACAGGTACATAGAGCAAATGGGGATAAAAAAAGGACAGCCCACGCCATGAGGCGTGAGCCATCCCTAACCAGTGTCCCTATTGTATCACAAAACACCAGCGAATGCAATAGGAGGAATTTAACATGGCAAACAATTTGGCGACGACGGGCAGCGGGCACAACGCCTTGCAGATTACGCAGCAGTACCCGGCAGAGCGTTTCAACCTGCTCGTGCCGATGCAGACGGTGGCGGAGATTGCCGATATTCACAAGCCCGTGATGAACGTGGTGCAGATTTCCACCAACCCGGCGGACAAGGAAATCTACGAGCAGGAAAAGGGCACGCAGGAATGGACGGGCCGGGACGGGAAGCACCACCCGGCCAAGCCCGCAGGGTGGGCGCTCACGAAAAAGGGCCTCAACAAGCTCATGCGGGCGGCGGGCATCAAGATTTTGAACACCCGCCCGGTGGTGCCGACGACCTGCCAGAAGTGCGCGGAGGTCAACAAGGGCATTGGCCGCCCGGTGAATTGCGGGGCCTGCCCGAACAAAGACGTGAAGTTTGAGGCCCGCATTTCCGTCCCCCAGCTTACCGGGGAGAACATCGAAATCGTGGCGCACAAGGAAATCATCGTGCAGGACGTTACGGACGGCATGACGGACAACCAGCGCAAGGAATTTCTCAAGTTCCGCTCGGAGATGTGCGAGACCAAGGCCATCAACCGGGCATTGCGGGCGGCCATGCACATCAAGGGCACGTACACCCTCGAGGAGCTGCGCAAGCCGTTCGTGGTGGCCTACCTCGTCCCGAACCTCGACAACGAACTGGTGAAGCAGGAGGCCGTGAAGCATTTCTTTTCCTCGGCGCAGGAGATTTACGGCGGCCACGTCTCGGAGGCAAGACGAGCCATCTTCATCGAGGACGACGTGGAGGAGGGCATGGAATACGAGACCCCCGGCCAGCCGATTACAGAGCCGGAGAACGCCGCATACCGCGAGATGCCGGAGGAACACCCGAGACAGACGCAGCAGCGGCAGCAGGAGGCGGCAGAGGCCGCGCCGGACTACGACCCGACCATTTGCTCCGAGTGCGGGGCAAAGTGCAGCAACGGCGTGGTGAAGTACAGTCAGGAGCAGTTCGGGCGGACGCTCTGCATGAAGTGCCAGAGGGCGATTGGGGGTAATCAGTAATGGCGATCAGAATTTTACATACGGGCGACCTCCATATTGGCAACTTCCCCGGCCCGGAGAAGAACGGGGAAAACGCGAGATACCTCGACATCTGCAAGTGCCTCGACGCACTGGTGGAGGGGGCCAGAGAACAAAAGCCGGGCATCGCGGTAATCGCGGGCGACATCTTCCATCAGGCGCGGGTATGGAGCGACCGGGGCCTCAAGGAGCAGCAGACGGCGGTGAAGTTCCTGCGGGAGCTTTCGGCCATTTGCCCGGTGGTGGTGATGCGGGGTACTCCGAACCACGACAGCGAGCAGCAGTTTGAAATGCTCAAGACCGCATTCGAGGGCAATGGCGAGGTGAAAATCATCACGGAGCCGCAGGTGGTGGAAGTTTTCAGTGGGGCATACGGCTGGGTGCAGGTCGCTTGCCTCCCCGGATTCGACCGGGGGTATTACCGGGCGCAGCACCCCGGCCTCTCCAAGGAGGAGGAAAACGAGGTATTCACCAAGGCCATCGCGGACATGATTATCGGCCTCAAGGCACAGTGCAAGGCGGGCACCCCGGCGGTGCTGGTATCGCACTACACCATCACGGGCTGCAACATGGAGAGCGGGCAGACGGCTTTTTTCAGTCAGTTTGAACCTGTCGTTTATCCCGACACGTTGGCGGCGGCAGACTTTGACCTCGTGTGTTTCGGGCATATCCACCGCCCGCAGCAGCTCGAGGGGTGCAAGAACACGTTCTACTGTGGGGCCATCTCCCAGCTCAATTTCAACGACGAGGGGCAGGAGCGCGGCTACTGGATTCACGACATCGGCGGCAGCGGCGAGGTAAAGTCCACGTTCCAGCAGCTCCCCACCCGGCAGCACAAGACCCTCCGGCTCAACGACGAGGACGTGGCCGGGATTACGACGGGCGAATTGGAGGTCGCGGACTTCCTCGACCGGGCGGACGACCTCAACGGGAAAATCGTCCGCGTCCTGTACGACTGCACCGACGAGCATAACAAGGCGTTCAACCACGCCGTATTCGAGAATATGCTCTACGCCGCCGGAGCCTTTTGGGTACAGGAGATTACGCCGCAGAAAATCACCATCACGGTAGACCGCCGGAGCATGGACGCAGACGGCACCCCGGAGAGCAACCTCGCGGACTACTTGGCCGAAAAGGAGTTCACGCCGGAGCGCATTGGCGAGCTGGTCGAACTGGCCCGGCCCCTGATTGCGGAGGCCACGGAAAAGGCCACGCAGGAGCGGCACACGGGGCTGTTCGTCCCGGTGGAGATTGAGGTCAAGAACTACCGCAACTACCGGGAGGAGAAATTCAGCTTTGACGGTATTCGCTTCTGCACCATCAACGGCAGCAACGGCGTAGGTAAGAGCAGCCTGTTCATGGACGCGATGCTGGACGCGCTCTACGAGGAGCCGCGAGAGGGCGAGCTGACGGGCTGGATTTGCAACGACCCGGAGGCCCGGAGCGGGGCCATCAAGTTCACGTTTAAGCTGGGCGACCGCCTCTACCGCGTCACCCGCACCCGGCAGAAAAGCGGAAAGGCGACGCTGAATATCGCGGAGTACGTCGAGGGTGAATGGGTAGACCGCAGCAAGGAGAAGTTCAAGGACACCCAGCAGGAAATCATCAACATCATCGGCATGGACAGCCTGACGCTGAAAGCCTGCGCCCTTATCATGCAAGACCAGTACGGCCTATTCTTGCAGGCAGACAAAGAGGCCCGCATGAATATCCTCGGCAGCATTTTGGGGCTGGGGATTTACGGGGACATGGAGGAGATGGCGGCGAACCGGGCCACCGACACCAACCGCACCATCCGCTCGCTGGCGGACAGGGCGGACACCCTGACGGCGGGACTGCCGGACAGCGAGGAGCTGGCCGCCGAAATCGAGGCGGCGGAGGCGCGGCGCAAGGGGATGCTGGAACAGGCGGGGAGCAAGACGGCAGAGGTGGACACCCTCAAGGTCAAGCTCAACACGCAGCTTGAGGCGGCGGCGCGGGTGATGAAGCTCAACAGCAAGATTACCACCCTCACGGCGCAGCAGGCCTCCAAGGAGGCCGCCAAGACCGCGCAGGTGGCGACCATCACCGCCGCAGAGACCATCCTCGCGGCGGAGCCGGAGATCACCGCAGGCGTTGCGCATTACAAGACCCTGCTGGAACGGGAAAAAGAGCTGATTAAGGGCAAGGCGGCATACGACAGTCTCGCCACCCGGAAACAGCAGATTGAGAGCGCGATCACACTGGCAGAGAGCGCGGCAAAGGACAACCGCCAGAAAAAGGCGGCCCTCACGCTGATGAAGATTGGGCCGCTGGCGCAGGCTATTGAGCGGGCCGCAGAGCTGACCGAGAAGCACCAGCAGTACGAGGCGGCCACCGCGCAGCTCGCGGAGCTGGAAAAACTCTTGCCGGAGTTCACGGCGGCGAGGGACAACCTCACGACGTGGCAGGCAGAGGCGGAGCGCACAGAGCGCGATTACCGGGAGGCCAAGACGCGCCTCGAGGGGCGGATTGCTTCGCTCAAGGGCAAGGTGGAGCTGCTGAAAGACAGCGGGTGCCCGGCCCCGGACAACGCCACGTGCAAGTTCCTCGCGGACGCGCTGGCGGCCAGAGATGCGCTGCCGGGAGAGGAGGCCGCGCTTGCCTCCCTCGAGGAGGAGTACGGGAAGCTACGCCAGACGAACGCAGACGCGCTCTCTGCGGCGAAGCAGGCTTTCGACGATAAGAAACACGTCCCGGAGGAAATCGACGCGCTGCGGGCCTCTCTGCGGCTCCTCGAGGCCGCCGAACGGGATTACAACAACCTCGAGGCGCAGCGGAGCGAGCTGGCCGTGCTGGAAGAACGGGCGGCGGAGCTTGAGAAGTCCGTGGCGGACGCGGAGGCCACCGCAGCCAAGGGCCGGGCGGAGCTGGCAGAGGTCGAGCAGCAGCTCGAACAGGCAGCGGCCTACAGCCGGGACTACGACGAGCTGCAGCAGACGCTCTTGGCGGAGAGCCGCTGGCTGGACAAGGAGAAGCAGCTCCCCGTGGCGCGGGAGCAGAAAGCGGCGGCGGCCCAGCGGATTTTGGAACTTGGGTCGGAGCTGACGGAAATCGGAGAAGAAATCCGGGAGGCCCGCGCAGAGCTGGCCGACGAGCAGAGCAAGACCGTCGGCAGGGAGGAATTGCAGGCGCAGGTGGACACGGCGGAGGCAGAGGTCAAGGCCGTTCAGAAGCAGGCGCAGGAGCTTTCCCTCCGCATCGGCGGATTGCAGGCAAAGCTCGGGCAGATTCGCCTCTCCCGCAAGCAGGCGGCGGAGCTGCAAGAGCAGATGAACGAGCTGGGAGGCAAGGCCGCCGGGTACGAGGAGCTGAAAAAGGCGTTCTCGCAGGACGGCATTCCCCACAACATCATCCGCAGCATTATCCCGGTATTTGAGGCGACGGCCACCAATATCCTCGGCCAGATGTCGCAGGGGCGCATGAGCGTGGAGTTCGTGACGGAAAAGGTGCTGAAATCAAACAGCAAGAAAGAGGTCACGACCCTCGACATCATCATCAACGACAGCGACACCGGGCGGCTCCCGTACATGAGCAGGAGCGGCGGCGAGCGCGTCAAGGCGGCCCTCTCGGTTATCCTCGCGCTCTCGGAAATTAAGAGCAGCAAGGCGGGGGTGCAGCTTGGCTTCCTGTTCATTGACGAACCCCCGTTCCTCGATGCCCCCGGCGTGCAGGCATATTGCGACGCGCTCGAGGCCATCCAGCAGCGGTACGGCGACCTCAAGGTAATGGCGATCACCCACGACCCGGCCATGAAGTCGAGATTCCCGCAGAGTGTGGACGTTGTGAAAACGCCGGAGGGCAGCAAGGTCATTTACGAGTAATTCACGGGGAAATCCGGGGAGTTTTCTCCCCGGAAAAACCCGAAAAGGAGGTGCGGTCGTTGGGACGACCAAGGAAACAGACGGTAGATTACTTCCCGCACTTCGTCAGCACGGACAGCCGGACAAAGTTCATCCTTGAGCAGGGCTGGGGGAACGATGGGTACGCCTTTTGGTTTAAGCTGCTTGAGCTGCTGGGCCGGAGCGAGGGCCACTACTACGACTGCTCCCAGCCTGCGGACAAGATGTACCTCGTCGCCCTCACAAAGGTCACGGAGGAGCAGGCGGACGCGATACTGGATATGCTCGCCCTGCGGGGGAACATCGACTTGGAGCTTTGGCAGGAGCGCAAGGTCATTTGGTGCCAGAGCCTCGTGGACAACCTACAGGACGTTTACTCCAAGAGAACCGTGTCGGCCCCGTCAAAGCCGTTCACGGCCCCGGAGGAGGAGCAGGCAGACCAAGACCCGGCGGACGAGCCGGAGCCGGAGGAGAAGCCCCGCAAGCGGGGCAGGCCGAAAAAGACGGAAACCCCGCCGGGCGAACCAAAGGCGCGGGGGGTGTACGAGGAGATCAGAGACCTCTACAACGAGATTTGCACATCATTCCCCAAGGTGCGCAGCCTTTCAGAGGCCCGGAAAAAGGCAATCAAGGCGAGGATGGCGAACGGCTACACGGTGGACAGCTTTCGAGAGCTGTTCCAGCGGGCGCAGGCCAGCAGCTTCCTCAAGGGGAAGAACGACAGAAATTGGCAGGCGACTTTTGACTGGCTGATTAAGGACAGCAACATGGCAAAGGTCATAGACGGCAACTACGAGGACAAAGGAGGCGGCGGTTATGGCCCTTACCCGGATAGGGGAAATACTGACAGGAACGGGAGCGACCCCGGAGGATTCAAGCCCTCGGGAGGCTTCAAAGGAAGCGAGTAACCTCGTGACACCGCAGCAGGCGCGGGAGCGGGGGCTGAAAATCCGAAAGACCCCGCCGGAGCCGGGCAAGTGCCAGTATTGTGGCAAGACCCTCGAACCGCAAGGCATTGTGTTCGGAAACGAGGTTTGGATATGGCAGCCGTTTTTGCCGCGATGCGACTGCGAGCAGGCGCAAGCCTATTGGCGGGAGTGCGACCGCAAAGAGGCGGAGCGCAAGGCCGCAGAGGAGGAGGAAAAGCGCAGAAAGGCCATGCAGCAGCGTATTGAGCGGCTGCTCGGCAGGAGCGGCATCAAAAAGAGGTTCCAGCAGCGAACTTTTGCCAACTTCCGCTGCGACACGCCGGGCCGCCGGAAAAACTACGAGATTGCCAAGGAGTACGCGGACAACTTCGGCTACCATCGGGCCAAGGGCGACGGCCTCTACATAGAGGGGACGAACGGCACGGGCAAGACGCACCTCGCGGCGGCGATTGCGCTGCAGCTCATTGGAGAGGGCATCCCGGTAATCTGCAAGACCTCGAGCGACCTGCTTATGGACATCAAGAAGTCGTTCGACAGCGAGGGGGCGCGGGAGCACGAGGTGCTGTCCATCTACAAGCGGGTAGACCTGCTGATAATTGACGACCTCGGCAAGGAACAGTGCAGCGATTGGAGCATGAGCACCCTCTACTCCATCCTCAACGACCGATACGAGGACATGAAGCCGACCATTGTGACGACCAACTATAACGCGGACGCGCTGGCGAACGCGCTGACCCCGCGAGGTTTTGATAACACAAAGATTGTGGCAATCATCAGCCGCCTGCGGGAGACCAGCACGGTAATGACGATGGCGTGGGCGGACATCCGAGGCAGAGAGGAGACGCAGCCATGATTTCAGAGAAAGATCGAAAGAACCGCGAGGAGCTTTTCAAACTCATGCAGGAGAACCCGGAGCTGCCCGTCGTGCCGATGGTTGACAGTGAGATTGTCCAAGACGACGGATATAGCCGCTGGATGGGCGCATGGGGCAGCAGCTCCATAGAGGAGTATTTCATCGGGGAGGAGCGGATTCACTTCCGGGAGGAGGACGACTTCGACGAGGTGGAGGAGACCCTGACCGACGGGCAGGTATGCTACGACGACTTCGAGGCCATGAGCGACGAGGAGGCCGTCGGCGCGTACAATTCGCTCCCGTGGATAAAGGCCATCGTGGTAAACATCGACTTGCCGGAATAAGGAGGCAGACATGAACGAGAGGCAGGACAGCGAGATATTCCAAATCCCGGCCAGACGGTGCAAACGCTGCGGGCGGCTCCTCACCAGCAGAAAGGCGGTAGAGCTTGGATATGGCTGCCAATGCTTCCGAAAAGAGCAGGAGGAGGCAAGGGCAAAGGAGCCGATACCCGGCCAAATGAACCTGCTCGACGGCTTTGGAGAGGAGGCACAGGACAATGTTTATTCTGGCACCTTACCTTGACCTCGACAAGATCGCGGAAAGCGGCCAGTGTTTCAGATGGAAAAAGACGGGCCACCGGGCTTACCAGATATCAGCGTTTGGGAAAACCCTGAACGCCCGCCACACCGCCGTCCCGGACGAGGTGGAGCTGGATTGCAGCCCGCAGGACTACTACGGGACGTGGGCGAGGTATTTTGACCTCGAGGCGGATTACGAGCAATACGAGCGGGAGTTGAAAACCCGGAGCGACACAGGCGCATACCTCCTCGCCGCAGCGAGGGCGGCAAAGGGAATACGCATCCTAAAGCAAGAGCTTTGGGAGACCATTTTGAGCTTCATCATCAGCCAAAACAACAATATCCCCCGGATAAAGGGCTGCATTGAGCGGCTGTGCGAGAGGTTTGGCGGATTCCCGGGCGCAGGCACTATTGCCAAGCACGGCCCGAAAGGGCTGGACGGGCTGGGGCTGGGCTACCGGCAGGACTACATCATCGACGCAGCCATCACTTACCACGGAGACGGGGACGGCAGCATGGAGCGGATTCTGCGCGGCCTCACATACGAGGAGGCCATGAGATACCTCACCACATGGCGGGGCATCGGCCCGAAAGTAGCGAACTGCATTTGCCTTTACGGGCTGGACCACAAAGAGGCGTTCCCAAGGGACGTGTGGATAAAGCGGATTGAGGCGGAGCATTTCGGCGGCCACTTCCCGGAGGAGAACTATCCTGGCTTTGCCGGAGTGTTGCAGCAGTACATTTTCTTTTACGAGAGAGGGAAACAGCCATGAATGAGACCTACGGAGAGATTTTAGAGCGGCTGGGGTGGAGCTACACCGACGACGGTGACGGGAATATCGAGCTTGAGAAGTATTCCCCCGCCGGGGAGGACTTCATCATCACCGTGGGCGCGGAGAACTTCGTCGAGAACGTCAAGGAGTACGCTGCCCACTTCGACCAAGACGAACACATCGAAATGTGGATTTCTGCCCGGCACAGCGGAACGAGAGGCGTGCCATCCATCCGCGAACTGGTAAAGGACGCGGAGGACATCGACGCAATGCTCAAGGAGCTGGCGGAGGCCCTTTTCGCGGCAGAATTGGAGGCAGAGGGAGCATGAGGTACGAAAGACTTTCAGAGGCGGAGAAAGCCCGCCACCCATCTATCCACCACACCGGGAGCGTCCGGGGCATGAAAAAGCAGGGCTTTTGGGGCAAGTATGACGTGTGCGTGCGGTGCGGCCAGTACATATACAACCTTTCGATGGTGATTGGCTGGCCGTGGCGATATTGAGGGAAAGAGGCGTTGCTGGTACGAAAGGAAGTGTGAAGCGGGGCGACATCTATTTCGTCGTAGGGGGCGCAGCCGTAGGCAGCGAGCAGTCGGCAAACCGCCCGGCGGTCGTCGTGAGCAACGACATCGGGAACAGATTTGCGCCCATCGTCGAGGTCGTCTACCTGACTACCCGGAAAAAGGTCGGCCTGCCTACGCACGTTTTCATCGGCTCGGCACCGAAACCGTCCGTCGCCCTTTGCGAGCAGATCGTGACAGCGAGCAAGAGCAGGCTCCAACGGCGCATTGGCCGCGTCACGCAGCAAGAAATCAACAACATAGACAAGGCCCTCCGAAAGAGCCTTGGAATACATATACAGGAGGGAGACACTGTGAAGCTCACAATGAGAACGCCATTTGGCGAGATGAATTTCGATATGCCGCCGGAGAGGGTATCAGACCTCATGCAGCGGGCCATCCAGTACGCCGCCGGGGAGGAACCGCAGGAACCCGCCGCCGCGCCTCCCAGCGTGGCGCAGGAGCCGACCAAGGCCCCGGAGCCTAAACCCAAGCCGCAGAGCCGCGTCGAGCGTATGTTCGGCAATTTCAGGGCCGTAGACGTTAAGGACACGCAGGAGACCGTGCCGGACGACGGGAAAATCAACGTCACGCCAGACCTCCCGGAGGGGCCGCAGCTCTACAAAGGTTTTCTACTCGTCAAGTGCGAAAAGTGTGGAAAACTCCGGGGATTTTGCGCAAAGGCACCGACCTCCTACTCGAAATGCGAGTGCGGGCACAGGACAGAGCTGCGCGACTTGAAACCCGCGTACCTGAAATGTAAGTGCGGCAGCGTGTTCAAGTACAAGACGAACGTCTCGGAGGAGGTTTTCGACTTCCCGTGCCTGAAATGCGGGAACCCGGTAGACCTGCAACTGAACAAGCGCGGGAACGCCTACGTCACCATCGGAGAATGAGGAGGGCAGCAACATGGAATTACGGAAAATTTGCGACGACACCAGCGACATGGCCGCGTGGGAACTGGCCCATAACATGATGTTCGTCAAGGACAGAGAGGCATGGTACAGGGACTTCGAGCGGGAAATCCCTCTCCTCGACCTTGTGCGGGAGATTTACGAGAAGCACGCAGGAGAGGACGGCCTCACACAGGACATGGAGGAGCTTGACGGCGAAACGCTCGACGAAATCCTCGCGAACAACCTACAGTACGGGACGGACGACTGGGACGGAGTTATCGCCCTGTTCTACCAAACGGCATGGGGCGCGGCAGAGCTTCGGGAATGGCTGAAAGCCTACGAGACGCACGCCCTCCCGACCACCATGCGGCCGGAGGTGCTGCAACAGGCCATCGACACCTACGGCTCCGGGGCGCAGGAGGAAATGGCAATCGAGGAGATGTCCGAGCTGACAAAGGCCATCGTCAAGCGGCACCGGGCCAAGGATAAGCCCAGCTACGACAAGGCCATGAGCAACATCGCGGAGGAGATGGCGGACGTTATCATCATGCTCACCCAGCTCCTCATGTTCTACGGGAACCGCAAGGACGTGCAGCGGGCCGTGGACGAAAAGGTGAAGCGGCTGGCCGGGCGGCTTGAGAGCGAGCGGGCAGAAATGACCGCCGCAGCGATGGACGCAGCGGCGGAGGTACTTCAATCCGCGACGTAAGGAGGGCGGCCCATGTATAAGAACGCAGAGGGCTACAGCGACCCCACCCCCGGAGAGGCCATGAGCAATATCCGCCGGGAGCAGCGGCAGCAGGAGGCCGCAGAACGGCTCGCGGTAATCAGCAGGCTTATTCCGGTGATGAAGCAGACGGCGGAACTGGCTGGATTCGAGGTAGTGGGGCGCATTACGCTCAAGGACAAGGAAACAGGAAAAGAATTCCGATAGGAGGAGACCATCATGGCAGACATCAAAATCAAGCGCACCAACACCGCAGGCGACTACACCGCAGAGACCGCCGTGGAGATCACGGGGGCCGACTACATCAACGAGGAGCTGGTAAAGGCCATCCTCGACAAGACTGGGCAGGCGGAGACACCGATGATTGTGAACGTCCATCCGGGCGCGACCGTGGAAGTCGGCAGCGAGAGCAGCACCGAGCAGGAGGAAAAGAGAGAGGCCCACGACACGCAACTCTGCCGTTTCCGAATGGTGGAGAGCGGGGACATCTGCCCGGACGACCTCAAGACCGCCATTTACGAGGGCAACGTGGACGAGGTTATTTCCCCTTATGACGAGATTGATATTCCCCTCGACACCGGCGGAACCGTCACTGTGGTTTGTGCCTACAGCAGCCCGACTACAGCCCGGTTCGTGTTCAAGGACTGCTGGGACGAGGCAGCCATGAACGACGAGGCCACCAACAATGGAGGCTACTACAAGAGCAAAGGCCGGGCGCACGTCCTCGTCGATATTCTCCCCCACATCGCGCAGGAATGGCGGGCCATCTTCAAGCCCCGCAAGATGGCGGAGGAAATCGACGGCGAGCGGATTGAGTACGCAGACCTGATGTGGTTGCTTTCTGCGACGGACGTGTTCGGCCCCTCGGAGGAGGGCTACTGGAAAGACATCGACGACGGCTTCCAGCTCCCCATCTTCAAGCGCGAGCGTGACCGCGTGAAAGAGTGCGGGAGTGAGGGGACGTACCCCTACTGGCTCCGCTCCGTCTATGCGACGAACGGCACCGTCTTCTGCTTTGTGGCCGCGGACGGCAGCGCGGGCACCAGCGGCGCGACCTGGTCGATTGGCTTCGCGCCGGGCTTTGACATCTAATCCAATATCAGAAAACCTCCCCGGAGCGAAAGCTCCGGGGAGAGAGGAGGCGGAGAATGAACAAGACAGGCATCGAATGGTGCGATATGACATGGAACCCGGTAACGGGATGCAGGCATGAGTGCGAATACTGCTACGCCCGGAGGATTGCGGCGCGGTTCGGAACGCAGCTTCCCGACGGCAGTGACTACCCGGAGGCCCACGACGGTACTCACCGCCTTGAGCAGAAAGTCAAGGGAAACCCATATCCATATCTTTTTGAGCCGACCTTTTTGCCGTTCAGACTGAAAGAGCCGGAGCAGAAAACGAAGCCGCAGACCATTTTTGTGTGCAGCATGGCCGATCTGTTCGGCGCATGGGTGCCGGACGAGTGGATAGAGGAAGTGTTCGAGGCCTGTAAGAAAGCACCGCAGCACCGCTACCTGTTCCTCACAAAGAACCCGCAACGGTATTGCGACCTCGCATTTATCGGGAAGCTCCCGGCGGAGCCAAATTTCTGGTATGGCACCACCACCACCGGCCCGGATATGCCCTTTTTCTACTGGAACGAGGCAAACAACTTCGTGAGCGTCGAACCCCTCTTGAAGCCCTTTGAGGCGGAGGCCACCGGCGGGGAAAATCCGTTCGAGAGCGTCAGGTGGGTAATTATCGGAGCGGAGACAGGAAACCGCAAGGACAAGGTGGCCCCGAAGAAAGATTGGGTGGACACCATTTGCGCGGCGGCAGACGAGGCTCACGCGGCGGTCTTTATGAAAGACAGTCTGCTCCCCATCATGGGAGAGGAGAATATGCGCCGGGAGCTGCCGTGGGAAAGACGGGAGGCGCGGCCATGAAAATCGAGGAAATCATCGGCAGTTTACTCGATCAAATTGACGACCGGGAGAGCCTTATACCGCCGGACGACCCGGACAGTATTTTCAAGCACGATGCGGAGGCCCTGCGGGAGGCGGTTAAAATCCTACGGGCGGTCGAGAAAGAGGAAAAGCGGATTGAGGTCGTCGGAAAGGTTTGCGGCAACTGCGCCAAATGGGAGTGGGACGCTGCGACGAAAAACGGGGGCTTCTGCCCCTTGCCCATCCGCAACAGGCCGGGGCGCAAGTACAAGACGCGCAGGACAAAGGCCTGCTTGCAGTTTGAGGAAAAGAAAGAGGAGGCGCAGGGGTGAAGAAGCTCGAATTATTCCAGTGTGAGGTATGCGGGACGCAGTTCAAGAGCAAAGAGGAATGCTCGAAGTGCGAAAAGGGCCACCAGAAAGAATTACACATCGTAAAGGCCCGCTACCTGCCCTACACGCAGGACGCGAGCGGGATGCCCGCCGCCATCACGCTTACCGGGCCAGACGGCAGACACCACACATACAAGCGGTGAGGGGAACAGCCATGACGATTAAGGATTTCGAGGTCGGCCAGACCGTATTTGTCATGGGGGACTATCGCACTCAAAGAAACAAATTCCGCACAACGGAGGCGGAGGTCGTAAAGGTTGGCAGAAAATATGTCACTATAAACGGGAACTGGGGCATTCAGTTCAAGGAAACCGCCAGCAGCAGGCCGTATCTCATAGAACACTGCGAATACGGGACGCCTCGACTTCTTTTCCCGTCCCGCGAGGCGGCGGACAGCTATATCGAACGCGAGGAACTGAAAACTTGGGTGAGGGAGGCAACGGGATGGGATAAAATTGACCGCTATCCCCTCGAAAAGCTGCGGGCCGTCAAGAAGATTTTAGAGGAGGCAACCGACCATGAGTAGAAAGAGAAAGTGCAGATACACCCCGGAGGAGCTTGCCCTCCACAAGGAGGCGGTACGGCTGCGGAACATGACAGACAAGCAGCTCGTCGAGGAGTTCCACCGGGCGGCAGACACGGAATTGGTAGTCAGCAGCCCCAGCGTGGCGCAGGATGGCACGGAGGCGGCTGGGCCTATCGGGGACACCTCTGCGGTAAAAATGCTCGTTGCGGCCCTTGCAGAGGGCAAGTGCAAGGGGATTAAAAGCGCGACCGCCTACAAGGTGGCGCAGCTCGCCACGGAAATGGGGTTGATGTGATGGACGCGGCGCGGTACAGAGCCGCAGCAGCGGGCAGACGCAGCCGGGCCGCCGGGGAGATATGGGAGGAGATGATTGAGGCCGCGTGCAGACACTACCGCCTGACCGGGGCGGCGGAGATCACCAAGACCCCGGAGCCGATGAAGCCGCTGGGCCGCCCGAACAGCCGGGGGCAGTTCCTTTCCTGCTACACCAAACAGGCCCAGCCGGACTACAAAGGAACGCTCAAGGGCGGGCGCGCCATCGTGTTCGAGGCAAAGCACACGGACGGCGACCGGCTACAGCAGAGCGTCGTGAGTGAGGAGCAGGAGAAGCAACTCAACCGCCACGCAGCCCTCGGCGCGGAGTGCTTCGTGCTGGTATCGTTCGGCTTTCAGCAGTTTTTCCGAATACCGTGGGAGACGTTTCGGGACATGAAAGCGCGATACGGCAGGAAGTACATAAAGCCGGAGGACGTGCAGGAGTACAAGGTCAGGTACATAGGCGGCATACTGCAATTCCTTTGAGGGGAGGCAGAGGCGTGGAGTACCTGATTGCGGCAGGGATAAGCCTGCTGGCGGCGATAGTCATAGCCATTCCTTGGGTGCGGGCCATCGAAAAGAGGAAGGACGACCCGGAGTGGCAGGAACACAAGGACGACCCGGACTACTGGGGCTGGCCTTAAACAAGCGGAGCGGGAGGTAACTCCCAAAATCAAAAAGCCCAAAGGAGGGAGTTATCTCTATGACAAGCAAAGAAGAAGCAAAGGCCCTTATCGAGGCGGCGGTCACGGCGGCAATCGAGGCCAGTATGAGAGAGCTGGACGAGAAGCTACAGGCAGCCGTCAACCTCGGCGTAACCATTGGCGCGGCAGCGGGAGCAGATGTGGGCGCAAAGGCCGCCGTGAAAGCGGTGGAGCGGGAACGAAAGGCCTACCGAAAGAAGCAATACGACTGGAAGTACCAGAATACCAAGCTGCTGCTCCGCAACTACAGGCGGCTCAACGCCTATTACGAGAACGCGATATTCAGCATAGAGGACGCAGAGGAGGCCGACGAGAGTTTCGAGGACATCATGCGAAACATGGGCCGCCCGGCGGACGAGGAGATATTCGTGGAGAGCATTCAGAAGAACTACCTCGCCACCCGCATTATTATGACCCATGTGAATAAAATGTTGGACTGCTACGAAATCATGTGCGAGAGGTCGAACCGGCAGGACGACAAAAGGCACTGGCGGGTGTTGGAGGGGCTTTACCTCTCCGAAAACTACACCACGGCGGAGCAAATCGCCAAGCAGGAGCACATCGACAAGAGGACGGTCTACAAGGATATTGACGTTTGTGCGGCGGATTTAACGGCCCTGTTCTTTGGCGTGGGAGGCATTGAGAGGCTTTGACGCTATCCGGGGCACAAAGCAGGCATTTACATTTCACTCTTGGGAGTGGTAAAATGTAAGCTGTAAAATCACGGAGAGAAAACGCCGCCTGTTTGGGATTTCCAACGGGTGGCGTATTTTTTTAGGGAATATCCGCCCCGAAAAAGGGCGGAAAGGAGAGGAAAGTGGAAATTCGGACGCTGAAAGCGGCACAGCTCAAGCCTGCCGACTACAACCCTCGGAGGGATTTGCAGCCGGAGGACGCAGAGTACCAAAAGCTGCGCCGGAGTATGGAGGAGTTCGGCTATGTGGAGCCGATTATTTGGAATGAGCGCACCGGGCGCGTCGTCGGCGGCCACCAACGCCTCAAGGTACTGCTGGAAAAGGGCGCGGAGGAGATAGAGGCGGTCGTCGTTGACCTCGACGAGAGGGACGAGAAAATCCTCAACGTCCTGCTGAACAAGGTAAAGGGCCGCTGGGACATCGGCAAGCTGGCAGACCTGCTCCAAGAGCTGGACGAGGCCGGGGCGATGGACTTGACGGGCTTCGAGGACTGGGAGCTGCAAAGCCTCCTCATGCAGTACGACCACATCAAAGACCTGATGGAGGAGGACTTCTCCGGCTACGACGACGCGAAAGAGCGCAGCACCTTTACCATGACGTTCAGCCTCCCGGCGGGAGCGCGGGAGACGGTGGAGGAGTACATGAAAACCAAGGAGAACGCCAAGGTGGAGCTGGCGACGGCGATCATAAACAAGGTCAAGGGGGTGCTGTAATGCAGATAGAGCGAAAGAGAATCAGCGACCTCAACCGGGCGACGTACAATCCCCGGATAGACCTTATCCCCGGAGACCCGGAGTACGAAAACCTCCGGCGCAGCATTACCACCTACGGGCTGCTTATCCCGGTGATATGGAATAAGCGGACGAATAACGTGGTGGGCGGCCACCAGCGGCTCACCGTCCTCGAGAACGAGGGGGAGACCGAGGTGGACGTGTCGGTGGTAGACCTCGACCCCATGCAGGAGCGGCAGCTCAACGTGGCCCTCAACAAAATCGAGGGCGGATGGGACGAGGAGAAGCTGGGCGCACTGCTGGAGGAGCTGGGAGACGACGCGACGCTCACGGGCTTCAACCAGCAGGAAATCGACAGCCTCACCAACGACATCGACAGCCTGATTGACGACGACACCGTGGACGAGGAGCTGCGGGCCATCGAGGAGCTGTTCAACGTGAGCCTGACATTCGACAAGACCGACCAAGAGGAGCTGAAAGCCTACGTCAAGGACTACGGGAAAGAGGCCCTTGTTGAGACCATCATACAGAAAGCAAAGGGGGAGATTTGATGGGCTGCAAATGCGGGACACAGGTTATCTTGTGCAACCTCCCGGTGCGCTTCGACACCTACAAGGGGTGCAGCCACGGGTGCAAATATTGCTTCGCCCAAAAGAAGCAGAACATCGCAAAGATACAGAGGGACGAAACTGTGGAGGCCCTGCGCTCGTTCGTCGAGGGGAAGCGGGGCCGGGAGACGGCGTGGTGCGACTGGAATATCCCCATCCACTGGGGCGGCATGAGCGACCCATTCCAGCCCATCGAGAAGAATATCCGCGCCTCCTATGAGTGCTTGAAGCTGCTGGCGGAGACCAAGTACCCGTTCGTGGTGAGCACCAAGGGGCGGCTCGCGGCAGACCCAGAATACCTCGACCTGCTGGCACAATGCAACTGCGTCGTGCAGGTGAGTATGGTTTGCAGCAAGTACGACCAGCTCGAACCCGGAACCCCGCCTTACGAGGAGCGGCTGAAAATCGTGGAAAAGCTCGCGGGCCGGGTGCAGCGGGTAATCGTCCGCGTGCAGCCGTATATGCCGGAGGTTTTCAAGGACGTGATGGCGAATATCCCCCGGCTGGCAGACGCAGGCGTTTACGGCGTAGTGGTTGAGGGCATGAAGTTCTACAAGGCCAAAAAAGGCATGGTGAAAATCGGGGGCGACCATTGCTACCCGCTGAACGTGCTGCGGCCGCACTTCGAGGCGATCAGAGCGGAATGCCACCGCCACAGCCTCAAGTTCTACGCCGGGGAGAACCGCCTCCGGGCGATGGGCGACAGCATGACGTGCTGCGGCATTGACGGGCTTGAGGGCTTCAAAGGGAACGACTACAACCTGTGTATGCTGCTGAACGGAAAGAACCCGGAGCCTACGGAGCTGATGAAGCAGGTAGGCACGGGCGGCTGCTTCCAAAGTCTGAATCAGGTGGCTGGAATCAACAAGAAAATCAACAGCCAGTCTTTCTACGGTCTCATGCAGGAGGAGCTTTCGGGAAAGACAGACTATTACAAGCGCCTCTTTGGATTAGAGGAATGACGGTGCATGACCTCACCCCCGTACAGGAGATAGCGGGAATGTACTTCAAGAGGGACGACCTCTTTACCCCGTTCGGGGCGGGAGAAGTGAACGGCGGGAAGCTGCGTCAGTGCATGATGCTGGTAGAGACCGCGTTGAGGCGGAAGCCGGACATGACTGGCGTAATCACCTACTGTTCCATACACTCCCCGCAAGGCCCGATAACGGCGGCCACGGCAAGGCATTTCCGTCTACCGTGCGTCGTTGCATACGGGGGGGCCAGTCAGGTGTCGCTCGCCACCGGGAGTATGCCGAGGCTCGCAATGAGCTACGGGGCCAGAGTAGAGGTGCTTGCCAAAAGCGGCAGGCACAACGTACTCAAGGCAAAGGCGGAGGCACTGGCGCAGGCCGCGAGAATGTTCGTTGTCCAGTACGGGATAAACCTCGACGACTACGGAGAGGTGCTGCTGGGCGCAGTTGCGGAGCAGGTGCAAAACATTCCCGACGAGCTGGACGACCTCTACATCACCTGCGGCAGCGGAATCACGGCGAGCGGCGTTCTCGTCGGGATAGAGAAATATGGGAAGAACGTCAAGCGCGTCCACCTCATATCCACGGCATACGACCGGCAGGAAAAGGTAAAGGCGACGCTCCGGCGGTTTGGCGTGGAGCGGGAGTTCATTTACCACGACCTTTTCCATACGCCCGGCTTCGTCTACGAGAAGCAGCAGAAAATGAGGATAGGAGGCGTAAAGCTGCACCCGCAGTACGAGGCCAAGACCATGAAATATCTGATAGAGCATGACCTCAACACGGAAAATGCTCTCTTTTGGATTGTCGGGGCAGAGCCGAGAGAACGATAAAGGAGAGGAGGACATGGGAAAATGGACTGACAAGCCGTGGGAGCGTCAAAAGGGCGAGAGCGAAAAGGCATTTGAGGCATTTGCAGCGTACCGGGACATGGGGCCGGAGCGCAGCCTGCGGGCCGTCGGGCAGCAGTTAGGCAAGAGTAAGGCCCTGATGGAGCGTTGGAGCGTGGCCCACGATTGGCAGGAGCGCGTCCGGGCTTATGAGAATGAGCTGGACAAGGAAGCGCGGGCCAAGGCCGTCAAGGGCCGCAAGGACATGACGGAACGCCATATCAAGATAGCCATGCAGGTGCAGAAAAAGGCACTGGAAGCCCTCGCCAGCTTGTCAGTCGAGGATATGTCCCCAAAGGACGTTAAGGAGTATATCAAAATGGCGACCGACCTCGAGCGGCTGAACCGTATGTTCGAGGAGCAGAGCAGCAAGGGGGCCAGCGACGCGCCCACGCAGCTCGCGGACACCATCGTAGCGGCGTATCAGAAGCGAAAGGAGGAGGGCAATGCTTGACGCGGAGGCGATACTGTACTACGCAGACCACCCGGTAGAATTTACCGAGGACGTGATAAGAGCGAGGCCCGACCCGGAGCAGGCGAAGATACTCCGCAGCGTGGCGGCCAATCCAATGACGACCGTTCGCAGCGGCCACGGCGTGGGAAAGAGCGCGGTGGAGGCGTGGGCGGTCATTTGGTTTATATGCACGCACCCATTCCCCAAAATCCCATGCACGGCACCGACGCAGCACCAGCTATTCGACATCTTGTGGGCGGAGGTCAGCAAGTGGATAAGGAACAACAAGGCCCTCGCCAATGAGCTGATATGGACAAAGGAAAAGCTCTACATGAGGGGCTACCCGGAGGAATGGTTCGCGGTGGCACGAACGGCCAGCAAGCCGGACGCGCTACAAGGCTTCCACGCTGAACACGTCCTTTACATCATCGACGAGGCCAGCGGCGTGGACGACACGATATTTGAGCCTGTGCTGGGCGCGCTTTCGACACCGGGGGCGCGGCTCCTGATGTGCGGGAACCCGACGCAGCTCACGGGCTTTTTCTACGACAGCCATACAAAGAACCGGGCCAGCTACTCCACGTTCCACATCGACGGGAGGAACAGCAGCCGGGTATCGCAGGACTTTATCGACACCATCATCCGAATGTACGGAGAGGACAGCGACGTGTTCAGAGTTCGCGTCGCCGGGGACTTCCCGCTACAGGAGGATGATATTTTTATTCCGATTTCTCTCGTCGAAAACTCCATTCAGACGGAGTTTTCTCCCCGGAAAAACCCGGATTTGGTGCATATCGGGTGCGATGTTGCCCGGTTTGGCGACGACAAGACGGTAATCGGGTACAAGGTGGACGAAAAGGTGACGTTCTACAAGAAGCGGCAGGGGCAGGACACCATGAAAACCGCAGACGACATTATCATGCTGGGCGAACAGCTCGTGCAGAGATACCACCTGACCGACCCCATCCCCGTCAAGATAGACGACGGCGGCGTGGGCGGCGGCGTGGTAGACCGCCTGCGGCAGGTGAAGCGGAACGCCCCGGAGCGTTTCTGGTGGCTTGAGGTGTACCCGGTGAAGTTCGGCCAGCGCATCAAGCACAAGTATTACCACGACAGCACCACGTACATGATGGCCGTGGTGAAGAAGCTGTTACAGCCATACGACGAGGACGGGCAGCGAAAGCCCGTGGAGCTGATACTCCCGGACGACGACGACCTCGTGGCGCAGCTTTCCGGGCGCAAGTACGCGCTGACGGAGGCGAGCAAAATCAAGATTGAGAGCAAGGACGCGGTAAAGAAGCGCGGGCAGCCGTCCCCGGACGAGGCGGACTGCGTGCTGCTGCTTTGCCTGCCAGTGAAACCGCCAAAGAGGAGAGGGATGAGAAAGAGTGGCTAAAAGCAAGCGGGCAAGCATGGAGGTGCGCGTCATTAAGGCGCAGCAGAGCCTCATTGAGAAAGCCGACACGCCCGTACAGGTTACGGAGCAGGAGGCATACAACGCGGGGGACTGGATAACCCCCCGGCACGATATGCGCGGGCTTGCAAAGCTCGTGGAGAACAGCACTATCCTCCCCCAGTGCATCAGGGCCTACAAGAACAATATTGCTGGCTTCGGAATCGGCGTGCGCTACATTGAGGACGTGGAGGAAACGCCGGAGATGGCAGAGGAGTTCCAGCGGGCGGAGGAGATTATCGAGCTGCTGAACATCGAGCAGGACACCAAGGAGGTGTTCGAGGACATCATTGAGGCGCGGGAGACCTACGGCATCTCCTACCTCGAGGTTATCCGAAACATCGCGGGCGAGGTCGTACAGATCGAGTTCGTCAAGGAGACGGAGAGCGTATGGAAGTCGCGCCCCCTTGAGCCGTATATCACCACGACCTACTGGCACCACGGGCAGGAGGTTGAGCGCAAGAAGCGGTACTGCAAGTACAAGCAGGAAATCGGCGGAAAGGTCGTCTACTTCAAAGAGTTCGGAGACCCCCGCGTGATGGATATGCGGGACGGCAAGTACCTTGAGGACGGGGAGACCCTTGAGCTGCAATACCAAGCCAACGAACTGTTGGAGTTCGCCATCGGGACGGAGCCATACGGCACGGTGCGGTGGATAGGGCAGGTGCTTGGCGTGGACGGCAGCCGGAGGGCGGAGGGCCTGAATAACAACTACTTCATCAATGGGCGGCACACGCCGCTGATGATTATGGTTAAGGGCGGCACCCTGACGGACGAGAGCTTCGAGAAGCTACAGCAGTATATGAACGACATCAAGGGAGAGGCCGGGCAGCACGCTTTCATCGTCCTTGAGACAGAGGCGACGGAGGCGCGGGCAGACTTCGACCAGCAGGAAAAGCCGGAGATTGAGGTCAAAGACCTTGCGAGCATACTCCAAAAGGACGAGCTTTTCCAAGAGTATATGGACAACAACCGCCGCAAGGTGCAGTCGGCTTTCCAGCTCCCTGACCTCTACGTGGGCTACACCACCGATTTCAACCGGGCCACGGCGCAGACCGCGCAGGAGGTCACGGAGGAACAGGTATTCCAGCCGGAGCGCAAGAGCCTTGCGTGGGCCATCAACAACCGCCTACTGAACGGCTACCACTTCCAGTACGTCGAGGCGTATTTCCTCGAGCCGGACATCTCCAACCCGGACGACCTGCAAAAGCTGCTGACCGTGGCGAACAGCGCGGGCGGCCTCACGCCGAACATGGCAAAGCGCATTGTGTACGAGGCCCTTGGAGAGGACGCGGAGGACTACCCGGAGAACCCGGAGGAGGCAGCGTGGGGCGACATTCCGCTGTCCTACAAGAACCAGCAGGCGAGCGGAGCGACGTTCGACCTCGGCGGCATCACCATGAGCCTACAGAGGCAGATACAGAAAGCTGCGACGCAGCATGACGACGCGGTGGTGGCCGTGATGAAAGAGGTCAAGGCCCTACTGCTCAAGATGGACAAGGGGGAGTGAGCCATGTGCATGAAATGCGGGCCGCTCCTCAAGGCCATCGACGCATACCTCCAAAAGGCGGACGGCGATCTGACCGACGCGCTTGAGGAGGAGGGCTACGCAAAGCCGAAAAAGACGCTGGACTACCTCGAGGACATGGAGGAGCAGGTTGCGGCCGCATTGCTGGCCGAGACCGACTATATCCTCGAGGCGGCGAAAGGCGCGGTAGACCTCGAGGCATTCGCAGCGGACGTTTGGCCGGGGGTGAAGTTGAGCGACGAGCTTATGAGCAAGCTGGCGACGGTTTTCACGGAGCTGCTTGAGAAGTTCATGCCGGAGTTCATCGGCTACTATATCCAGCAGACCGACAAAGACCTCGAGCTAAAGCAGGTGTCCAAGAGAACGACGGCATGGGTAAAGACGTGGAGCGCGTCGCTTGGCGAGATTATGCAGCTCAATAGCCACAAGGAGATTGAGACCATCCTCGAAAAGGGGCTGCGGGACGGCAGCAGCATACAGGAGTTTACCCGCTCCATCCTCGACAGCGGCATACGGGACGAATACTACAAGGCCCGGCGCGTGGCCGTGACGGAGGTGCTGCGGGCGCACAGCGTCGCGCAGCAGGAGGCATTCATGCAAAGCCCGGCGGTCGAGGAAAAGATGTGGAAGCACACGGGAGCCTACCGAAACGACCCGCGCAAGAACCACGTGGACATGGACGGCCAGAGGGTGCCGAAAGACCAGCCGTTCGAGCTGCGCGGGATAAAGGGCGGAACCTACTACCCGATGTATCCACGCGACAGCAGCCTCCCGCCGGAGGAAAGCATCAACTGCCATTGCATCTCCCAGCCCGTAGTGAGCGCGGAGGTGCTGGGCCTTTCCCTCGAGGAGCGGCAAAGGCTACAGCAGCAGGCCATCGAGGAGATGGACGGCGAATGGGAGCGAGAGCTGGACGCGAGGAACAAGGCGAAAGCGGGGATAGAGGAGGAATAGCCTCCCCTGCCTCCTCTCGTGGCGCAGGAGCGTCCGAGGGCGAGCGGGTAGGGAAAATACCCGCCCGGACAAACAGCGGCCCTCACGGGCCGTTCAGACCATTTTCGTTGCCCCACGAAAATGATGCACGGTAAAGAGCAGCGGCGACGCTGCTTTTTATATTTTCCGATAATCGGTGAAAGGAGGTGAGAGGGCATGAAAGGCTTGAAAAAAGCCTACGAGATTACGGACGCGAAAATCCAATTCGTCAGCCTCGTGGACAAGGCCGCCAACAAGCGGCAGTTCCTTATCAAGAAAGAGGACGGAGGCAGGGCCGCGTTCACCACCTATGGCAGGATTGTCAAGGCGGACGCGGAGACCCACTACGTTACGGGCATTGTCTACGAGCCGATGGCGGAGGACAGCCACGGCAATTTTATGACCGAGGCGGAAATCACCAAGGCGGCCTACTGGTTTGCCAAGAACGGCAACAAGGTAGACCTGCAGCACAGCTTCGAGCCGCTGGACGGCGCGAGCGTCGTGGAGAGCTGGATTGCCAAGGCAGATTTCGACATCGACGGCGAGACCATCAAGAAAGGGACATGGCTTATGACCGTAGAGGTCGCAGACGAGAGCGTGTGGGAGGGCATTGAGAAAGGCGAGATCACAGGCCTCTCGATGGGCGGCCTCGGAAATTACAGCGAGGAGGACGTTGAATTGGAGAACGTGAGCAAACAGGAAACCAGCGAGAAGAAAGGGCTGCTGAAACAGTTGGGGAAAATGTTGGGGCTGACCGTGGTGGAAAAGGGGGCTATGGCGGAGCTTTACGAGGAGCGCAGCAAGGGCACGCTCTTTTGGAACGCTTTTAACTCCCTTGAGGAGATTTTATATAATTACGACCCCATCACGGGCCGATACCTGTACGAGACCGACGAGAACAAGGTGCGGGAGTGCCTTGAGGAGTTCAGCCAGATTATCACCAGTATTCTCACTGGCGGAGAGAGCATTACCGAGACCATTCAGACCGGGCAGCCCGTAGAAAAGGCCGGGAAGAAAATGAGTGGCAAGAACCGCGAGACGCTGAAAGGCATCTACGAGAGCTTGGGCGCGTTCCTCAAGGAGTTCGACGACCCGGAGCCGGAGGACGGCGAGGGCGAGAACGACCCGGAGGACACCAAGAAAGCAGACAAGGAGGAAAAGCAAGTGACTAAACAGGAAGTTGAGGGGATTGTGGAAAAGGCTGTAGAGGCGGCTTTCGCCAAGGCCACCAACACCGCAGCCAAGACCCCCGAGGAGGAAGAAACCGAGGAGGAGGCCAAGAAAAAGGAGACCGTGACCGAGGCCAAGAAGAAAGGCGGCTGCGTCTCCAAGGCTGACGAGATTACCCCCGAGACCATCAACGCTATGGTCGAGGCGGCGGTCGAAAAGGCCCTTGAGCCGCAGCACGAGGCAGTTACCGCAGAGCAGGTGCAGGAGATGATTACCGCAGCGGTAGCAAAGGCGGTTGACCCGGTGCTGAAAAGCAGGGGCCTCCCCAGCAACCTCGGCGGCGGTGTGGAAAAGGCCGCAGGCGAGCAGCACTATCTGCACGGCATTCTCTAATCCAATAACAAGGAGGAAAACAGACAATGGATAACAGCACCATCATTCGCAAAGCGGCCATTGAGACGGGCAGCCTGTCCTCTGGACTGCTGAACCCGGAACAGGCCCGGCGATTCATCCAGCAGACCTTTGAGGCCACCAACCTCGGCGGCCTCGTGCGCCATGAGATGCGCACCGCCAAGACTGGTGAAATCGACAAGATTGGCATTGACCGCCGCATCGTCCGCAAAAAGACCGAGAACACGGACGACAACTACCGCGCTGGCGTGAAAACCAGCCAGATCGAGTACAGCACCACCGCTGTACGCCTGCCTTGGGAAATCACCGAGGAGACCCTGCGCGAGAACATCGAGGGCCAGAACTTCGAGAACATCGTCACCAACCTTATGACTACCCAGCTCGGCGTAGACATGGAGGACTTGTACCTCAACGGCGACGAGGACGTGGCAGAGGGAACCGCCGACTACGATTTCCTGAAAATCAATGACGGCTGGATTAAGCAGATTTCCAACGGCGGCCACGTCTACGACGCTTCCAGCGAGGGCGAAATGAGCCTCGACCTGTTCTACAAGGCTCTGGCGCAGATTCCGAACAAGTACAACAACGGTCGGCTGCGCTGGCTGATGTCTCCCCGCCGGGCGCAGGAGTGGGAGCTGTTCCTGCTGAACAAGGTTATCGGCGCAGGCGGCGCGGTGCCCGACAGCATTTACACCGCCCCGGCCCGCATTCAGGCCGTGGAGTGCCCGTCCCTCGACGACGGCACTATCCTGCTGACCGACCCCCGGAACCTGATTGTGGTGAACACCTACAGCGTGCAGATTCGCAAGACCACAGAGGGCAAGGAAGCCATCATGCAGGATAAGCGTTTCTACGTTATCCACCTCGACTACGACCCCATCATCGAGGAGTTGGACGCGACCGCCATCATCAAGGGCTTGAAGTAAGAGAGGAGGGCGGCCATGAGCTACCATTTGAAACTGGTAAAGGCCCTCTCCTACTACGGCCCGGTCAAGGCCACAAAGGAACACCCGGACGTGTTCGTGGAGGACGAGGCCATCGCACAGGCGGCGGTGGCCTCGGGCTATTTCCGCATGGTGACGGGCGAGCCGGAGCCGATGGAGCCGGAACCCGAGAGGGAGCCGTACACGCGGGAGCAGCTTGAGGACATGACGCTCGAGCAGCTAAAGGAGATTGCCCCGGAGGTCGGGGTGGTCGAAACCAAGGGCTTTAAGAAAGCCGATTTTGTGGACGCAATCTTGTGGGCGGAGGGAGACTACTCCAACGGCAGCCCCACGATGATTGACCTGCAGGAAAGCTAAAGGAGGGCAAAGCAGATGAAAGTAGCAATTTTCGATAGAGGCGTTTGCGGCATTGAGCAGACGTTCTACCTCGGAACCGTGAACAAGGACACCGACGCAGCGGAGGGCACGCAGCTCCCCGTCAAGCTCCCGGCGGGCTTCCGCATTGTGGGCTTTGGCATTGATGTCAAGACCGCGTTCGCAAGCGCGACGCTGGACGTGTCCGGCGATCAGGAGGAGGCGGTGAAGTACCTCGATGCCGTCGAGCTGAACGCCGTGGGCTTCACCACCAAGGACAGCGCATACGCCGCCGTGGGCGACAAGGACGTGACCCTGACGGCCAAGCTGTCCGCAGAGGAGACGGGCGAGGGCAGCGCGGATATTTTCGTTAAAGCGGTACGCCTTGAAGTGTAAAGGCGGTGGGCGCGATGGCGGAAAGACCGTGGGTAACACCGCAAGAGGTTAGGGACTATTCCGAGATACCGTCGGTGCAGAAGCGCAGCGACACGCGGCTCGCGGTGGACATCGCAAGGGCGGAGCAGTATGTAATCACATACACGCACAACACCTTTGAGAGCTACAAGGAGATACCACCGAGCATTAAGACGGCGGTATTGATACTGGCGGAGGCATACGCCCACAACGCCGTCCTCGCCGCGAAAGAAATAAAATCCGAGACGTTCGACGACTACAGCTACACCTCCGAGACGAGCCAAATCAGCTTGGACGGTTTAGACCTCGCGGCCCTGCTGGACGACTTTGTTGTGGCGGAGCCGCGCAAGGGCATAACGCTGCGCATGAGGCGGCTTTGAGGGAGGTGCGGGCATGAGCTTGGAGAACCTACTCAACCACACGTGCGACATCTACCACGTTGTCGAGGGGGAGAAGTCGCCGGGGTACAACCTCCCGGCCTCCCCCTCGTTCTCCTACCCGGAGGAGCCGGACATCAGCGGGCAGAGCTGCCATTTCGGGGTGCGGTCAGCGAGCATCACAGTGACGCAGACGGCCCCGGCGAACCTGATGGACGCGAAAATCAAGCTCACGCTCCCCATCGGAACCGACGTGCGGCTCAACGACAAAATCGTGGACTGCGCGACCGGGCACGAGTACACGGCGGAGCAGCCCATCAACGTGCGGAACCACCACCTGTTCGTCTATATCAAGAAGATTGACGAGGAGAGGCACCTATGAGCTACGTGGAGATAGATATGTCCGATTTCCGGGCGTTCTTTGGAAGCGTGGAGCGGGCAGCCAAGGGGGATTTCCGCAAGGAGTTTGAGCTGTTCTTGGAGGGGCTGGGGAACGAGTTCCTGCGGATTTTGCAGGACGAGATCGTGAGGAGGCAAGTGCTGGACAGCAGGCAGCTCCTCGCCAGCTTCGAGAAAGGAGCGGAGGGCAACGTATGGGAGCTGACTGACGGCGGGCTGACGCTGGAAGTCGGGACGAACGTGGACTACGCGAGCTATGTGAATGACGGTCACTGGACGAATACCAAGGGCGTGGCGAGACGCTGGGTGCCGGGGTATTGGGAGGGCGACCGCTTCATTTACGACCCGTCGGCAGAGACGGGAATGATGTTGAAGCAGCACTGGGTAGAGGGCAAGCACTACTGGGAGAGCGCGCTGCGCACACTCGACAGGATTTACCCGGAGCTGCTGGAAGCAAAGCTGCAAGAATGGCTGGACAGCTATTTCGGCGGCGGATAAGGGAGGTGGAAACAGGTGCTTGAGCAGGAGATGGCGAGCATCATCAAATACGTGCTGGACAAGGCCGGAGGCCCGTCCCCGTACTACTGGAATGTGCCGCAGAACTTCTCTGTTCCGGCGGCCTACTTCCCTACGCCGGAGATTGACACGGGCGGAGAGACGTTCCTGACCTACTACATGGATTACGTTTGGTTTATCAAACTTTTCCACAAGACGGGGCAGGGAGCGTACAGCCTCGGCCACGCGGTCATGACGGCGATTCGGGCGGCGCGGAACCTGATACCGCTGATTGCGGAGGACGGCAGCGAGGTTGCGGGGAGCTGGGTAAGGATAAACGACCCGCAGCTCAAGGTGCTGGACGACGGGGCCGCGCAGCTCACAATAAGCTGGCGGAGCCGCAGGCCCTACAGCGACACCACAGCAGACAGGGAGCGGGCGCACTCGATTAACGTGGACGTGTTTATGAAGTCGGGGAAAACCATCTCGGACGCATACGCGGAGGCGTTGGAGAAGTACGCCGTCCCAGTAAACCAGTCCGGCGGCCAGCCGGAGTAAGGAGGATTATGATATGGCAGCAAGACGCAAGGCGGCCACTGGCGGGCAGGCGACGGTAAAGACCGGGGCCGCGCCGAAATATGCCGTCGGGAAGTTGCAGGAGAATTGCCGTCAGCTCTTTGGAGTATCGACGAGTACGTTCGCCGGGGCGACCTATGGAATGACGGGCAAGTATACCGTCGAGGAAATGAGGGCGCACATTGAGGCGTGGAAGAAAAGAGAGGTGAAATGAGATGGCCGGAGGCAGATTCGACAAACTGGTAGGCAAGACGCGACCGGGTACGTATATCAACTTCGAGAGCGGGAGAGAGCAGGCGGTAATCAGCGCGGGCACGCGGGGCACCGTGATTATCCCCCTCCCCAAGGCAAGCTACGGCCCGGCCAAGAAGTTCATTAAGCTGACGAACGCCAGCCCCGACGCGGAGGCGGCCACTTTCGGGTACAGCATTTACGACGACGACCCCAACCGCCAGATGCTCCTCATTCGGGAGGCGTTCAAGCGGGCCACGACGGTCTACGCCTATATCCTGACGGAGGGTGAAAAGGCCACTGCGGAGATCGAGATGGCTCTGCCCGAGCAGGAGGCCACCGAGATTTCCACCGCAGTCAGCGAGGCAATCGCGGAGAACATGGGCGCGAAAGAGAACCTGACGGGCTGCACGCTGAACTTTGACGACGGCAGCCGCAAGCTCACCATGACGCTGACCGGCCCGGTGAGCGAGGTCAAGAACACGGGGCTGTTCGACACCGTGACCGCGCTGCTGGGGCAGGGCTACACCGTCACCATCGACGGCGTGAACATCACGGGCGCGGCGGACTTCCTGACGACCGAGACCTACAAGAAGCTGGCCGCCCTCGAGCAGGGCGGAGCTGATGTAGAGTTCAGCGTGACGGTCAGCAAGGACGGCGCGGAGGAGGTCTACACCGCGTGCGTGGCCTACCCGGAGAGCGCAGCCGCCACCAGAGCGGGCGGCAACACCAACACCCTCACCGCCGTCGCCAAGTACGGCGGAAGCCGGGGCAACCTGCTGACCGTTACCGTGGACGCGAACCCGCTGGGCGGGTACGACGTGCTTATCCACCTCGACGGCGGAAAGGTCACGGAGTACGAGGGCCTGAACACGGTGGAGGAGCTGATTGCGCTCGACAACCCGTATATCACGTTCAGCGGCACGGGCAGCCTCGGAGAGGCCGCAGGGACGACCCTCGCGGGCGGCACCGACGAGGCGGCCACCAACATGGATATTACGGACTTCATCGACGCTTGGGAGAGCGTGAAGTTCAATACCGTGTGCTTCCCGTTCGACGGGGAGGAGGCCAAGAACGTCAAGCAGGCGGCCCTCACCAAAATCAAGTATATGCGCGACAGCATGGGCAAGGGCGTGCAGGTAGTCATGCCGAACGCGCCGGGCATGGACTACGAGGGCGTTATCAACGTCACCAACAGCGTTTCGCTGGACGGCGACGACCTCACCGTGGAGGAGGCTTGCGCATGGGTCGCGGGCGCGACCGCAGGGGCCTCCAACACCGAGAGCCTGACCTACAACCAGTACGCAGGCGCGACCGCCGTGGTCGGCCCCAAGAGCAACGAGGAGGCTATCGCGGCCATCAATGCGGGCGAGTTCTTTTTCTCCGTCAACGAGAACGACGAGGTGGTGGTCGAGTACGACATCAACAGCCTCGTCACCTACGCGGACAAGAAAGACCGCAGCTACCGCAAGAACCGCGTAATCCGCGTGTACGACACTTTCCAAGAGGCCGTGCAGCTCAATTTCCCGCCCAACAAGTACGACAACGATAGCCGGGGCTGGGACATCATGGAGGGCATCGGCAAGACCATCCTGCGGCAGTTCGACGACAGCGGGGCCATTACCAACGTCTCCTACGACGAGGATTTCCTCGTAGACCGGGAGGCCAGTGTGGACGACGAGACCTACTTCAACGTAGGATTGCAGGCGGTGGACAGCGCGGAAAAGCTGTATTTCACCGTCAAGACGAGATAAGAGAGAGGAGGGCAATAAGGCATGGAATACAATCACGCACCGATTTCCCTGCGAGAGGGCCATGTTTACCTCGACGGCGTAGAGATTGCGGACAGCATCAAGTGCGAAATCAAGTTCACGCCGGACGTGTGGACGGGCAGGCAGCTCGGAGAGCTGACCCCGAGCAGCCGCTGGCTGGGCTACGCCATCACGGGCACCATCACCCGCAGACGCTCCTCCAAGTGGTTGGAGGAGAAGATTGCCGAGTACAAGGAGAGCCATGAGACCCCGGAAATGACGATTCAGGGCATCATGGAGGACAAGAACAGCGACTACTACAAGCAGTACGGCACCAACACCGTCACCTGCGTAGGCTGTGTCCTGACGGGCGACTTGCCGCTCACCATGCTCGACAGCGGCGGCGAGGTCGTGGAGGACGCGATCTCGTTCAACGCGAAAGACATTCTTTAACCGCGAGGCCCCTCCGCCCGGAGGGGCCGATACTTACTACCTCAAAAAGGAGAGAACGACATGGCAGACAAGAAGAACCTCAAGTATTTTATGCGCAGCATGGAGCCGGAGATTGTCACCGCCCCCGGCCTTGACAGCATCAGGGACGAGAACGGCGAGGTAATCCCGCTGGAAATCAAGGTGCTTTCGCAGGAGGAAATCAACCGAATCAACGAGGCCTACCGCAAGCGCAGCATGGCGACCGACAAAAAGGGCAACCCCCTGATTGCGATGGGCGAGGTGGTTTGGAAAACCGAAAAGGACAGCGCGAGAGCCAGCCGCCACCTGATTGTGGAGGCGTTGCAGTTCCCGAACCTCAAGGACAAGGAGCTGATGGACTACTACCATTGCGTGGACGTGACGGATATGCCGCTCAAGGTGTTCCCGAAGCCGGACGAATACCAGCACGTTTCCCGCATGGTTATGCAGGCCCTCGGACTGGCGAGCGCGGTCAATGACGACGAGGAGCTGGAAGCGGCAAAAAACTCGTAAGCACTCCCGGCTCCGACGGCTACTGGGCGAGCGTACTCTGGCAGCGGCACGGCCTCCGCATGGAGGAGTTCTACAAGATGCCGAGGGAGATACAGCTACTCTATATTGCCTCGGAGCTTGAGGAGGACAGGAAACCCGTAAGGCGCGATACCGTCAATTTCAAGAGGTAATTTTGAGAAATGCCGATTATCGGGGCATTTCCCGAAAACTATTGATTTTGGACGGGGGGGGGGGGGTATAATGTGAATACCATCGGGAGGGCGTGCTATGCGGGAAAGTTGGCGGCCCATTTTGGGCTATGAGGGACTTTATGAGGTCAGCAATCTTGGACGAGTAAGGCGGGTAAAGATAATCACACCGACGAGGAAAAAGCACGGATATATGCAGATTTCTTTGGTAGACAGGAACGGGGTGAGAAAGTCTTTCCGGCTGCACAGGATTGTGGCGACAGCATTCGTCCCGAACCCGGAGGGGAAGCCGCAGGTAAACCACAGAGACGAAAACCCGGAGAACAACCGCGCAAGCAACCTTGAGTGGGCGACCGCAGAGGAGAACACGAACTACGGCAGCCGGACGACGAGGGCAGCGGCCAAGAACGGCAGCAAGACCCCGGTAGTTCAAATCGACCCGGCGACACTCAAGGTCTTGGCGGAATACCCCGGCCAGAGCGCGGCAGCGCAGGCCACGGGGATAAAGGTATCTTGTATCAACGCCTGCCTCCGAGGGAAGCAGAAACGCGCCGGGGGCTATCTTTGGGCGTACAAGTACAAGAAAGTCGTGCTATGACGGGCGGAGGGCTTTGCGATGTATGAGTATGTGAGCGATGTTTTAAGGGCCAAAAGAATAAACCCGGAGGACGTTGAACTCATACGCCATACGGACACAGGCAAAGACCCGGAGCATCGCTTTCAAAGAGCGCAGCAGGCTGGATTCCTGAAAGAATACACGGGAATGCAAAAGACGGGCTTTGCAGAGAACAGGGACTACCTGATGGTTTTCATCGGGGAGCCGCCGACGGCGGCCCGCTTCTATGCGCTCTACTACATTGCGAACCGTTTTCCCACCCGCGCAGGCCATGTCCCGGCCAGCTACCCGAACAGGAGCGAGGTCGAGGCGGAGGGCGAATACTTGGAGCTTCGAGAGGAGCCGCCACCGCCGGGGCTGAAAGGCTTCGTGATAGACTGGGGGAAAAGCACGGTGGCATGGCACCAGCGGGCGACGATTGAAAAGCCCATTATCGAGATTACGGAGTAGGCAGAACGGCCACGGACAGGAGGAGCAGAGATGGGAGACTACATTCTGGCAGCCGCCATTATCATCTTGTTTTGCGGCGGGCTTGCCTACATCAGCTACCGAGGGCACAAGAAATCCAAGCGAGCCAAGAGAGCAAAAGAGGCCACGGCGACCCGGCTGGGAGCAACCATGAGCGGGACGCTCAAGCACGTCAGCGGCCTACCGCTGGCAAAGGGCCTTACGGTGGAGATGTTCTACGGCCCGGAGAAAATCACATTCAAGAAAGACGGGCAGGAAATCAACATAGCGAGGGAAAAGGTCACGGGCATTGACTTGGTGCTGGGGGACGACAGCGGGCGCAAGGCGTTCGCCGGGGCCGCCTCCGGGAAGTACGTGGCCGGAGGAACGGGCGCGGCAGTCGGCGCGCTGGCGGCCATCGACACGTACCTGATAATCTCGTACACCAGCGAGGGGCAGAAAAAGAGCGTGAAGCTCGACGCTTCGGCGGGCGGGCTGTTCCCGTCCAAGGTAGCAAAGGATTTCCAAAAGACATACAGACCCAAACGGGAGAAAATCGACCTTTAAGGGGATTTTCGGAGAGAAAACACCCCGGAAAACATAATTACGAGAGCTATAAGGGCTTCGCAGAAGATGCGAGGCCCTTTTTCATACCCAAAAGCAGAGAGGAGGCGAGGAAATGGCTGATTTACTGGCGAGATTTAAGCTCGTGGATGAAATGAGCGACAAGCTCGGCAGCATGGCCGAAAAGGGCCAGAGCATGACGGAGCAATGGGAGCGCGCCGGGGACGCAGCCAATGCCGCCCTTGAGGGGATTGCGGGAGGTGTTTCGACAGCGGTATCTTCCGTGGACGGCATTGCCACCTCCATTGACAACCTGCAAGCCGCGATGGGGCAGGCCGACTACTGGACGGACGCGGTAGGGAACTACAGCAGGGAGCTGCTTGAGGCCACGTACTCCACCGAGGAACTGGTGGAGATGGGGCTGAAATCGGCCGATGCCCTTGAGGAACAGAACCGAATGCTGGAACTTTGCGAGCAGTCGGCAAGCGAGCTGGGCCGGAGCATGGACGCGACGGCTCAAATCCAGCAGGACTTGAGCGCGGCGATGGACGAGGCGGCGCAGACCGCCGACAGGCTCGCGGATAATGAGGACGTTTCGGCAGAGACCAAGCAGGCCCTCGCCAAGGCAAGCACAGAGGCAGCGGAGGCCATGCGGGAGCTGGAAAAGGCCCAGCAGGAGGCGGACGAGGCTTTGGAGGCCTACAACCAGACGATGGCCTCCGGGACGAGCGACCTCAACCAGCTTGAGGCGGCAGCAGAGCGAGCCGGGCACGCGGCGGAGAACCTTGCAGAGGCCAACGGCAGGGCGAGCGAGGCGACGGAGGAACTTTCCAACGCCTCGGAACAGGCCGCAGAGGAAGCCGAGGGAGCCGGGAACAAGGGCACCGACGCGATAGGCGCGGTCGCGGGCGCACTCGCGGCGGCGGGCATTACCGCAAAGGTTATGGAGATCGCCGGGGCGGTCTATGAGCTGGCGGGCAGCTTCTCCGAAGCGGAAAAGACGATAGTAGGCGCGACGGGCGCAACGGGTAGGGAGCTGGACGAGCTGATGTCCAACTCCCTTGATGTTTACGCATCTTCCAGCGCGGAGAACCTGAACGAGGTAGCCGCAGGCATGATGAACGTAAAGACGGCGACCGGGCTGACCGGGGACGCGCTCGAGGAGGCCACGGACGCGGCCCTCGTGCTGAACAACGTCCTCGGGTACGAGGTATCGGAAAGCTCGCGGACGGCGGGCGCGCTGATGAAAAACTTCGGCGTGTCGGCGCAGGAGGCCTACAACCTGATTGCCATTGGCGCGCAGAACGGCGCGGACAAGAACGGCGACCTGCTGGACGTGCTGAATGAGTATTCGGCGCAGTATTCCGCCCTTGGCCTGTCGGCGGAGGAGTTCGTCTCGAGCCTCGTGGACGGCGCAGAGGCGGGCGTGTTCAGCGTGGACAAGGTTGGCGACGCGGTCAAGGAGTTCAATATCCGGGCCAAGGACGGCAGCGACACCACGGCAGAGGCATTTGAGCTGCTGGGGATGAACGCCGATGTGATGTCGGAGAAGTTCGCCGCAGGCGGCGACACAGCCCGCACAGCGTTTTTCGAGGTCGTGAACGCGCTGGAAAGCATGGACGACCCGATGGCAAAGAACGCGGCGGCGGTGGGGCTGTTCGGCACCCAGTACGAGGACTTGGAGGCGACCGTCCTCCCGGTGCTTTCGGGCATCGAGGGCGGAACGCTGGATATGTACGACGCGGTTGGAACCCTCGCGGAGGGCGCGCAGTCGATGGGGGACGAATGGCAGGCCGCAGGCAACTCCATCAAGGCGGCGTTCGGGGCCGCGATCACCCCGGCGGTGTCGGCTGGCTCGTCGGCCCTCGCGGGCTTCGTGCAGGGCGTGGGCGAGTTCCTACAGGAACACCCCGCCGTCACAAAGGCCATTACCGCCATTGGCGTGGGCCTCGGCGTGGTGGTGGCCGGATTCGCGCTGTACGCCGCAGGAACGGCGGTAGCGACGGCGGCGACCGCGCTATTCGGGACGACGCTATCGGCGGCCATTTGGCCTATCACCGCGATTGCGGCAGCCATCGCAGCGGTCACGGCGGCGGCCCTGTTCCTCGTTGACGCTTTCCAAGAGGACTTGGGCGAGGTGGAGGGCCTGACGGCGACCACCCGCGAGCAGTATTACGAGCTGCAAGACCTCAACGCGGAATACGAGGAGGCCTGCGAGAAGTACGGGGAGACCTCGGAGGAGGCCCTGCGGCTCAAGTATCAGGTGGACGACCTGACGGCCTCCTACGAGGCGAACAAGCAGACGGTGGAGGAGTTCACCGCAGAGGTGGACGCACTGGTGCAGGGCCATGACGAGCTGATTTCCAGCTACGAGGAGGGTATGGCGACCATCGACCAGAACGAGGTCGGCACACTTTCCCTCATTCAGAAGCTCGAGGACTTGGCCTCTACCACCAACAGGACGGCAGCTCAAGAGGAGCAGATGAAAGCTGTCATAGACCAGCTTAACACAGACCTGCCCGAGCTGGCACTCTCCTACGACGACGTGGCGAGCAGCACCGAAAAGAGCATCGAGGCCATGAAGCAGGCAGCGGAGGCTCAAGCGGAGCAGGAGCGGCAGGCAGAGCAGAAGCAGGCGTATGTTGACCTCCTAAAGGAGCAGGCAAACCTCGAGGAGGAGATTGCCAAGGCCGAGGAGAACGTGCGGCTCGAACAAGAGCGCATGGACAACATGAGCGGCTGGGATCACTTTTGGACGGGCGGCGAATGGGACGACCTTGAGGCTTACCAAGCCGCGCTGGACGAGCTGAACGCAGCCTACGCCGAGAACCAAGCGGCCCTACAGGGGATTGAGGACGACTGGGCCGGGGTCGCAGAGGCGGCGGAGGAAGCGGCGGAAAGCCCGTCCTCCTACGAGGAAGCGGTCTCTATCGCCTACGAGAACGTCCGGGCCAAGGTAGAGGAGCTGTGCGCGGCCTACGACGAGGCGTACCAAGCGGCCCTTGAGAGCTTCGAGGGCCAGTTCGGGCTATTCGACGAGGCAGAGGCCGACATGGACGCGACCGTGGCGAACGCGCAGGCCGCCCTCGACAGCCAGCTCGCCTATTGGGAGAGCTACAGTGCCAACGTCGAGACGCTGAAAAACACCTCGGCGGAGGACTTGGGCGTTACCCAAGAGAACTACGAGGCTTTGATGGCCTACGCACAGTCCGGCAGCGAGGAGGCCGCAGGGCTTGCCGCGAGCATGGCGGAGGCCATCAACAGCGGCAACACCGAGGCGGTGGCGGCCCTTGCCGAGACTGTCGGGCAGGTGCAGGCCGCAAAGGAGACCGCAGCGGCAGCCGTGGCGGACTGGCAGACGGATTTCACGGCGCAGATGAACGCCATTGAGCAGGAGATGCAGGACACCATCAATGGCATGGACTTGAGCGAGGAGGCCAGCGCAGCAGCCAGCTCGACCATCAACTCCTACGCGAACCAAATCCGGGCTGGAAAGAACGGCGCGGTGTCGGCGGCGCGGGAGGTTGCCAGCGCGGTCACGTCTGCCCTGTCCTCGGCCAACGCCACCATCCATGTGAACGTGACTTCCAGCGGCAGCGTCGCGGGCCACGCAAAGGGCACCACGAACGCGGAGAGCGTTTTCCTCGCGGGCGAGCAGGGGCCGGAGCTTGTCGCCCGGCCAGCGGCGGCCTACGCCAGCGGCACGACCGACAGCACGGACTACTTTATCGCCGGAGAGAACGGGCCGGAGCTTATCGTCGGAGAGCAGGGCAGCACCGTGTTCCCGACACAGGAGACCGACAGGCTGATTGCCGCGCTGAACGAGAAGCGGCAGCCGCTACAGGTATTCACCAGTGGCGGAGGCAGCGAGACCTCGAGCGGCAGGGAGACAGCACAGGAGCAGGTGAAGCGCATACTGCTGGAAATCGCAGGCAGCGGCGCGATTGAGGTGAGCGGCAACGGAGCCGACCGGGAGACGGTGCTGCAAATCATGTGGGAAAACCTCAAGCCTATCCTAATGAGCATTATCCAGAGCGAAATCTACGAGGAGGGGGATATGTCGTATGAGTATTAAGTACCAAATGTGGCTGACGTACAACGCAGAGAAAGAGAAAATACAGCTCCCCGTCCTCCCGGAGACGTTCAAGACCAACAACGGGAGCAGCAACGACAGCATGGACATTACAGGGCTGGGCGAAATCATCATCATGCAGAGCCGCCCGGCCCTGCAATTTAGCTTTTCGAGCTTTTTCCCGGCGGCGCGCTTCCCCGGATTGCAGGTCAGCAGCATCACAAAGCCGCTGGAACTGGTGCAGAAAATCAACACGTGGAAAGCGAGCAAGAAGCCCGTACACTTCATTGCGACGGCCTGTGGGGTAGACCTCTACTGTGCGATTGAGAAATTCAACTACAGCGAGGAGGGCGGAGACCCCGGCACGTACCAGTACGACATCACACTGAAAGAGTACCGGGAGATTACCGTCCGGCAGGTCAAGGTGGACATTCCCAGCAAGGAGGCCACCGTGGAGAAAGAGGAGGCGCGGGTGGACAACAGCGTGCAGCCGAAAACCTACACCGTCAAAAGCGGCGACTGCCTGTGGAACATTGCAAAGCAGTTCTACGGCAGCGGCTCGGACTACACGAAAATCTACAACGCGAACAAGGGGACAATCGGGGGCAACCCGAACCTGATTTACCCCGGACAGGTTTTAACACTACCTTGAGGAGGCGAGACAATGGCAGACGGAATGAGCCTGATTATTCTAAAGGGCGAACAGGGCTACGACGTTACCCAGCTCGTCGAGCAAGTGAAGTGGAAAGGGCGGAAAGGCTCGTCCTCCCGGACGCTGGCGGTCACGCTGATTGACGACGACGGGTACAAGCACGCCCGGAGCGGGATTGACGTGGAGCAGGGGCACCAGTGCATTTTCAGCTATGACGGGGTGGAGCTGTTCCGAGGCATTATCATGTCGCAGACGCAGAGCAACCAAAAGAAGCTGCAATTCACGGCCTACGACAACGGGATTTACCTCGCCAACAACAAGGACACGTTCTGCTACGAGAACAAGACGGCCAGCGACGTGTTCCGGGACTGCTGCACCCGCTTCGGCCTCCCGATGGGAGAGGTGGCGAGCTGTAGCTATAAAATCCCGGAGCTGACAAAGAGCAAGACAACCGCGTTCGACGCGATTGCAGACGCTTTGAGCCTCGACTTCGACGCGACGGGCATACGGCACTACGTCGCCAGCAGCAAGGGTAAGTTGAGCCTCCTCACCCGGCGGGAGAACATTCTGCAATGGGTGATTGAGGTGGGGCAGAACATCACCTCCTACTCCTACAGCCGCAGCATTGAGGACATCAAGACGCGGGTGAAGATGGTGAGCAAGGAGGGCACGACGGTTGCCGAAAAGAGCAATGCCGAGCTGGAAAAGAAAATCGGCATTTTCCAAGAAATCGACCAGCCGGACGAAAGCCTCACAACGGCGCAGGTGAACGACCTGATAGAGAGCATCATGGAGGAAAAGGGCACGCCGGAGCGGACGCTCACAGTGGAGGCGATGGGGATTGCCGAGGCCGTTTCCGGCATCGGCGTTTATATCATCATCCCGGAGCTTGAGATTTCCCGGACGTTCTACGTGGACGAGGACACCCACACATTCGAGGACAACAAACACACGATGTCGCTCAAGCTGAACTACGCGAACGACCTCGCCAAGGAGGAAAAGGGCGCGGAGGACAGCAGCAAGGACTACAAGGTGGGCGACGTGGTGCAATTCAACGGCGGCTACCACTACGTGAGCAGCACGGCCAGCAACCCCACGGGCAGCAAGTGCGCGGCAGGCCCGGCGAAAATCACGCTGATTGCCAAGGGAGCAAAGCACCCGTGGCACCTGATACACACGGACAGCAGCACGAGGGTATATGGCTGGGTAGACGACGGTACTTTTAGTTAGAGGGAGGTGCGGATATGGCAGAGGAAACCGAGAAAACCAGTATCAAGCAGCTATTTCAGGGAATGGTCGGGAACGGGGCGGAGGTTTTGCAGGGGATTGTGAAGTCCACAAGCCCGCTGAAAATCCAAATCGTCAACGACGAAAAGCTGATTATCGGGCAGAACATTACCATTGTGCCTTGGCACTTGACAGACTACAGCACGGAGGTAACGGTACACTGGCGGACGGAGAGCGAGAGCGGCGGCAGCGGCGACGCATCTTTCGCCTCCCACAGCCACGCCATCGAGGGGCGCAAGGCCATCACGGTACACAACGCGCTCAAGGTGGGGGAGAAAGTACACGTTTTGGCTTTCAACAAGGGGAAGCAATACTTCGTGCTGGATAGGGTGAGCTGATATGCCGGACACGTTTATCCCCATCCCGGTCGAGACCGTCAAGGAGGCGGAGGAGAAGCCCAGCCGCACCTACAGGCTCGACCTCGACAACGGGAGGATTGTTGGAAAGGTGGACGGACTGACGGCGGTAAACCAAGCGATCAGAAAGGCCATCATCACGCCGCGATTCAAGTGCCTCATTTACGACCACCAGTACGGGAGCGAGATTGAGGACGCGATTATAGCAAAGGACGCAACACGGGACTACATCGAGGCCGCTACGGAGGGCTTTGTGAAAGACGCGCTCGCGCCAGATACGCGCATTTTGTCCGTCTACGACTTCAAGATTGAATTCGAGGAGGACTGTGCGCGTATTTCTTTTCGGGCGGACACGATTTTTGGAGAAACAGAGGTAGAGGAGGTGATTTAGAGTGTTTGAGGACTACACATACGAGCGGCTGTTGGAGGACGTGCTGAACAACGCGCCGGAGGGGATTGACACCCGGCAGGGCAGCATCTTCTACGACGCTGTTTCGGGTGTGCTGATAAAGGTCGCAAAGCTCTACACCGACCTCGACCTCGTAGTGGAGCTTTCGAGGCTGACGACGACCACGGGGGACGCGCTGGACGCAAAGGCCGGAGAGTACGGCATCACGCGGCTGGCAGCGACGCGGGCCAAATACCGCGCAGAGTTCGAGGGCGTTACCCCGGAGCCGGGCGAACGCTTCTATTACGACGGGGCCTACTTCGTACTCCGGCAGGAGGCGGAGACGGGCCTCCTCTATTTTGAGGCGGAGGCCGCCGGGGAGGACGGCAACGACATCTACGAGGGCACCCCGGCGGTGCCAGTGAACAACATCGAGGGGCTGATTTCGGCCACGTTCGGAGCCATCTACGAGAATGGCAGCGATGACGAGGACGACGAGAGCCTCCGCAACCGCGTGATTGAGAAGATTGCAGGCCCGGCAGAGAACGGGAACAAGCAGCACTACAAGACATGGTGCGAGAGCATCGACGGCGTAGGCCGGGCGCGGATTTTCCCGCTATGGCTGGGCGAGAACACGGTCAAGGCGGTGCTGATTGACACGACGGGCAAGCCGTGCAGCGAGGCAAAGGTGCTGGAAGTGCAGAACTATATCGACCCGGCGGACAAGGGCATGACGGCCACGGTGGACGGCAAGACCTACACCATCGGGGACGGCCTCGGGAACGGGGTGGCGAACATTGGGGCGCACTTCACGGCGGTAGGCGCGACCGCGCTGGAAATCGAGGTCACGTTCGGCGCGGAGCTGGCGAGCGGTGCCACGCAGGAGACCGTACAGCAGGACGCGGCGGAGGCCATCGAGAGATACCTCCGGGAACTGGTGCTGGGGGCGGACGACGAGGCGGTGATAACCGTGCGGGTGTCGGCTATCGGCGCGATTTTAAGCGGGCTGAAAAGCCTCGTAGACTACACCGACTTGAAGCTCAACGGCGGCACGCAGAACATCATCCCCGGAGAGGACGATGTGCCCGTCCTCGGGGAGGTGAGGATTGAGTGAAGCTGTACGAGAAGTATTACAAGAACAACTTTGAGGAGCTAATCACCTACTATCCCCGATACTACAGGGAAGTTTTCGAGATGGTGGAAATTCTCAAGGCGTTTGGCCGGGTGGCCGACGGCTTGGAGGCCAACATCGAGCAGACGTACCTCAACAACTTTATCCTCACGGCGGACGCGGAGACGATCAGAGTGTGGGAGGAGATACTGGAAATCACCTACACGAGGCCGCTCACGCTCGACCAGAGGAAGCGCGTCGTCATTGCGCGGCTCGCGGGGTACGGCCACATCGGGGAGCCGGAGATACGGGGCATCATCGCAAACTACACGGAAAGGGCCGTTGCGGTGGACTTCCAGCGGGGCGTGGTGTTCATCACGATTGAGGGCGAGGTCTTTGACGAGATGAACCTATGGGACACGCTGCTGCGTCGCATACCCGCGCACCTCGCGCTGAATATGAAAGTCCACATTCAGAGGACGTTCCGGCAGCGGATAGATTTCCACTTCGGCGGGGCGACGGGCACGCACTACACGCTCGCGCCCGTAGGCGAGGACAGGGTGAGCCGGAGAAAGCTCTACGTCGGCTTTGGCGGGAGAGCGATTTCAGAGTTCGAGACCGCGCCTGTGGGCGAGGACAGAACCAGCAGGATGGCCCTCACCGTCGGTTACGGCGGGAGAACCATCTCAGAGTTCGACACCGCCCCGGTCGGGGAGGACAGAACGGGCAGGACAGACCTCTCCGTGGCCTACGGTGGGCTTTTGAAGCCGGGGGTAGACGGATTACCGCCAGACCCCAAAAGGGCCTCCACGGGCCGCACAGAGGGCGCGGGCGGTATGTACTGCCACACGCATACCAAATCCAAACTTATAGAATAGGAGGAAACAGAGGATGGCTATTTTTGAGGACGGCAGCTACAGCAGCGCGCCGGGCATTGCGCTACTCGGAAAGGTCATGGCAGGAAGATGCCAGATGCACTACACGAGGGCGGCAGTCGGCAAGGGCACCATCCCCGAGGGCGAGACCCCGAAAACCATGCGGGAGCCTGCGGGGTATGTGATGGACGCGAAAATTTCCGCCGTCACGAACCCGGTGGACGGCGAGTGTCAGGTCACGGTGCAGATCAACAGCTCCGACGTGGAAACGGGCTTTTACGCCACGGGGATTCTGCTTTACGCAGCAGACCCGGACGAGGGTGAGGTGCCGTACACGTACCTTGTGTTGGAGAACGGGCCGGAGTGGATTCGCCCGGCCAGCTCCGCCGTAGGCAAGCTGGCGACATTCGACCTGATTGCGGCGGTGGGAGACGTGGACAACGTGACGGCGACCATCGACCCGGATTCCATTGTGACGCGGGCGGTAGTAGAGCAGCTTATCGCTGGGGCCACCGTCAAGCGGGAAATCACAATCCCGGCCACGGGCTGGGACGTAGGCGCGGAGGAGGGAGCCGAGGGCAGTTTCTACTTGGACATTCCGCAGGGGGACGTGACGGAGGAGATGGTTCCGTCCGTGAGCGTGTTCCCGGCGGACATGGAGACGGCCAAGGCGTGCGGCCTCTGCACGGCGGCAAGGACGATGGAGGGGAAAATCAGGCTTTACGCCGAAAAAGCCCCGACAGCGGAAATGCAGGCCTGCCTACTGCTGCTGAATGCCTCGAACGGGGCGGCGGGCGGAGGCGGCTCCACCGGGGGCGGCGGCTACGTACTCCCGGCGGCCACGACGACCCGGCTGGGCGGCGTGAAGATTGGAGAGGGGCTTTCCGTTTCGGCGGACGGCACGCTCTCGGTAGACGGCGATTCGGTCATTGAGGACATCGCCGCGACGGACAGTGAAGTGGAAGAAGCACTGGACGAAATCTATGGTGCGGAGGGCACCGACTAACTCGTGTTTTGCGCGGTTAAGCCACCGCGTTAAACAATATAAATTTTATTTTTCAAGGAGGAAAAAACTATGGCTTACAACAAGGAAAAACTCACCAAACTCGAGGCCCTGCAGGAACTGGCACAGCAGTCCGAGCAGAAGTACGCGACCAAGGAGAGCGTCAGCGCCCTTTCCGGCCGCGTGGACACTCTGGAAAGCGCGGGCGGCCAGCCCAACGTCATTGAGACCGTAAAGGTCAACGGCGTGGCGCAGGAGGTCAGCGAAAAGGCCGTGGACATCACTGTTCCCACTAAGGTCTCCGAGCTGAACAACGACAGCGCATTCCAGACCAACAGCGAGGTCGCGCAGGCCATCCAGACCGCCATCGCCAAGACCGGGCACGCCTCTTTCAAGAAAGTGGACGCTGTGCCCGAGGCGGAGACCGCCGAGGACAACGTGATGTACCTCGTGATGAACAGCAAGACCAAGCACTACGACATCTACGCCAAGGTGGAGAACGAGGTCGTGCTGCTGGACGACACCACCGTTGACCTCACCAACTACGTCGAAAAGGAGGAGGGCAAGGGCCTTTCCACCAACGACTACACCACCGAGGACAAGGAGAAGCTGGCGGGCCTGAACAACTACACCCACCCCAGCTACACCCAGCAGGCCAGCGGCCTCTACAAGGTGACTGTGGACGCTACCGGCCACGTGAGCGCGGTTGAGGCCGTCACCAAGGAGGACATCACTGGCCTCGGCATTCCCGCGCAGGACACCACCTACGCCCCCGCCACCAGCGAGGCCAACGGCCTGATGTCCAAGGAGGACAAGGCCAAGCTGGACGGCATGGAGGTCGCCACCCTCGAGGAAGTTCAGGAGATGCTGAACGAGGTCTTTGCGACCGAGCAGGCCTAACCCAACAAGGAAAAGGAGCGAGACAGGGCGGGAGCAATCCCGCCCTGTTATTTTTTCCGATGATGGGAGGGTGTCACGCATGAGCAAAATCACAGTATTTGAACACTTGAAAGCCTGTGCGGAGGAGGCGAGGGACTACGCGGGCGGCCTTGTGGCGAAGCTGGCAAAGACGGCGACCGAGGCAATCGAGGAGCTGGAACAGGCCAAGGCAGACAAGGCGCAGAGCGTGGCGATCACCATTCCGGCCACGGGCTGGGCGAGCGACAGCGGCGGGGACTACCCTCATTACTACGACATTGCGGCGGAGGGAGTAACCGCGAACGACCGGGCGGCAATCACGATTGCGCCGGGCAGCCTCGGCACAGCAAAGACCTGCGGGCTGTGCGCGACCAACGAGACGATGGCAGGGAAAATTCGAGTTCGTGCAATCCAAGTTCCGGCGGAGGCAATTTCGGCGGAGTTTTGGATTGAGGACGGAAAGGAGTAAGGCATGGCGTATGGAGCAGTAAACGTCCCGGGCGTTACCGGGGCGGAGCTGGAAGCCGTGAGGAAGATTGCGCAGGCGGCCAAAGAGACCGCAGAGGCAGCGCAGGAAGCCATTACGGAAATGACGACCAAAATCAGCGCAGTTCCCTCGCAGGGCGGCGTGCTGACCTATAACGGGCAGGCGCAGTCCCCGAGCTGGAACAACTACGACCCGAACGCGCTGGAAATCGGCGGGACGCAGAGCGCGACCGACGCGGGCACCTATCAGGTGACATTCACCCCGAAAGAGGGGTACAAGTGGGAGGACGACACCACCGGGGCAAAGACCGTGAACTGGACGATTGGGAGGGCGAACATCGCCGCCCCGTCGCAGAGCGGCAGCCTGACCTACACGGGCAGCGCGCAGTCCCCCACATGGGCCAACTATGACAGCGGGAAGATGACGCTGGGGGGCACCAACTCGGGCACCAATGCGGGCAGCTACACGGCCACATTCACGCCGGGCAAGAACTACCAGTGGAGCGACGGCACCACCACGGCCAAGAGCATCACGTGGAAAATCAACAAGGCGGCGGGCAGCCTGACGCTGAACAAGAGCAGCCTCACCTTGAGCGGCGGCACCGCCACCGGGACGGTCACGGCCACCCGGAGCGGCGACGGCGTGATTTCGGCCAGCTCCAACAAGACGGACGTAGCGACCGTGAGTGTGAGCGGGACGACCATCACCATCACGGCCAAGGGCAGCGGCACGGCGACCATTACGGTCAAGTGCGCGGAGGGCACCAACCACACGGCCCCGGCCAACAAGACCGTCAGCGTGACGGTGAAGATGGCAAGCCCGTCCCTCGAGGACAACGACCCGGCCACCATCAAGGAGGCCGCCCAGTCCGGGCAGGCGGCGAACCTTTGGAGCGCGGGCGACAAGATGCCTATCGCAGTAAACGGTAAGGTGGGGTCGCTGACGATCAATGGCACCTACTACGCCTTTATCCTCGGATTCAACCACAACAGCAGCGTGGAGGGCGGCAACAGCATCCACTTCCAGTTCGGCAAGGACGCGAGCGGCAAGGACATTGCCTTTGTGGACGCAGGGTACAACGAGTATTACAGCAACAACGCGAACGCCCGATTCGTGATGAACACCAGTAATACCAACTCCGGCGGCTGGGAGAGCAGCTATATGCGCCAGACCATCTGCCCGGCGTTCCTCTCGGCAATCCCGGCGGAATGGCAGAACGTGATTGTGGCCTGCACCAAGTACAGCGACAACCGGGGTGGCGGCAGCAACACGGCCAGTTACGTCACGGCGACGCAGGACAAAATCTGGCTGCTTTCGGAGTTCGAGGTACACGGCTCGCGCAGCTACGCGAACAGCGCGGAGCAGAACTACCAGAAACAGTACGACTACTACAAGAACGGCAACAGCAAGGTGAAGTACAAGCACAACGCGACCGGCACCGCCTGCATTTGGTGGCTCCGCTCCGTCTATGCGACGAGCAGCCCCGGCTTCTGCGATGTGCACCCGGACGGCAGCGCGACCGGCAACGGCGCGCGCTGGTCGAATGGCTTCGCGCCGGGATTTAAGGTAGCCTAATCCAAAATCAGGGAGGCAAGTGAAGCGGTGGGGGCGAAAGCCCCCGCCAGCGGAACGACAGGAACGCACAGAGCGAGAGGAGGGAGTGAGAAATGTCGGTTTACAAATCCCGGAGGAAAGACGCTTCGGCGCAGTTCATCGCGGACGCGAGGGAGCTGCGCAAGTACACCGTGCGGGTGACGCGGAAGTTCCCCAAGAGCTACCGCGACATCACGAACGGGCTGCTGGAACTGGCGAGGGAGATATACCTCAATGCCCTCAAGGGGAACGCGATCTACCTGCACAAGGACATGAGCGAACACGACTACGAGCTGCGGCACCGCTATTTGATGATAGCGTGCAGCAGCGCGGACGCGATTTGCGGGGAGATTACGTTCTGCTACGAGATGGTGGACGCAGGGAACAACTTCTTTTCTGGAAAGGCGGAGTACGAAAAGGCGTTCCAAGCGTGGACGACGCTGGCAAACAACGCGCTCTCCCGGCTCCGTGCGGTCTTGGAGAGTGACAAAAAGCGTTGGAACGGCTACCGCCGCAAGGCGGCGGAGGCCGGGAAAGCGTAATTTTTTAGGGCAAGTCCTGACGGCACCGCCTGCAATTGGTGGCTCCGCTCCGTCAATGCGACGAACAGCAACAACTTCTGCAATGTGAACACGGACGGCAGCGCGAACAACAACAACGCGAACTGGTCGAATGGCTTCGCGCCGGGATTTAAGGACAGACTGGGGCCAGAACAAGTAGCGAAATGCGAAGCCGCGCCCCAAAACTTAAAGGAGGACTTGACCCTTGGAGACTGGCCCCAGAGACGGGGCTTCAATCCTAAACTTACCACACGATACGGAGGCCCGGACGCTTCTTGCATGGCTGGGGATTTTGGCGGGAGTGCCCCGGTTACATGAGCAGCCGTTACGCAGCTACGAAAAAACCGTCATGGCTGGCGGGAGAGGTGCGGGGGAGTGATGCACCCCGCAAACCACCCGCAGGGCCATGTCGCTGTACGTGTGGGAGACTGCATCTTGGCGGCACAGGAGGCAAGAGAAAATTGAACAGCAGCGAAAGGCGCGAGGCGAGATACCAACGGCGGAAAGCGCGGAGGCAGCAGAAAGCGCAGGAGGCCGGAGGCGCGAGCTTCGACGAGGTGATGTCGTTCGGGAACCTCTGCAAGGCGGGCAAGGCCTGCTGCAACGGCGCGAGGTGGAAAACGTCAACGATAAACTTCGAGACGAACCTGCTGGCAGAAAGCCTCAAGACCTATGAGACACTACAGAACGGCACGAGGAAGTTCCGGGGCTTTCAGAGCTTCACGACCATTGAACACGGGAAAGAACGGAACATCGACGCGCTCCCGATACAGGAGAGGGCGATTCAGAAGTACCTATGCAGCAACCTTTTGACGCGGGCATATTCGCGCAGCTTCATCTACGACAACGGCGCGAGCCTTGCTGACAAGGGTATGGACTTCCAGCTAAAGCGGCTCAAGAAGCATCTTCAAGACCACTACAGGAAGTTCGGGACAGAGGGTGGGATTTACCAATTCGACTTCAAGGGGTATTTTGCGAGCTTGCCCCACGACGAAATCAAGCGCAGGGCGAGGGCGAAAATCATGGACGACCGCCTCTACGCCCTGTTCTGCCAATTTGTGGACGATTTTCAGAGGATGAAAACCGCAGACAAGACGGCGGAGCGCAAGCGCGGCGTGGGGCTGGGGAGCGAGATAAGCCAGATTATCGCGCTGGACTACGCAAGCCCGATAGACCATTACGTGAAAGACGTGCGCGGCATACACGGGTACGGGCGGTATATGGACGACGGGTACGCGATCAGCAACTCACTTGAGGAGCTGCGGGACATCGACCGATGCCTGCACAAGATGGCGGAGGAGATGGGGATAGCACTCAGCGAGAAGAAATGCAGGATTACCCCGTTCCGGCACCACAGCTTCAAATTCCTCAAGATGCGGATAACGCTCGGGGAGGGAGGCAAGGTGACGATGAAGTTGAACAGGAGCAGTATCAAGGCCATGCGCCGGAAGATGAAAGTTTTCCGGAAGTGGCTGGACGAGGGCAAACTCTCGGCGGAGGACATTTTCCAGTCCTACCAGTCGTGGAGGGCGCACGCGCTGCGGTGCAACAGCTATGACACGCTGCGGACGATGGACGAGAGATTTGTCCGGCTGTTCGAGGCGGAGCTGATGGCGCGGAGAAAGAAATTCAAATGCACCATGAAAGCGACCAAGACGGAGGCGGGCTGGATTTACAGGAGGCACGGCTCGGTCAGAGAGGAGGAAGCAGCGGCATGAATTACGTTACGCACCACAGGTACAAGGAGCTGGCCCTATGCGGGGAGCGGCTGAACATCCCATACGGGACGGAGCTGCACACGGAGGGGTATTCCATTGTGATGCCGGACGGGAGGGCAATCTGCTACAGCACCAGCGAGAACGCGAAAAAGCACTTCGCCCGGAACGACGACGGGCGGGGCCTCGAGCGTGGGGCCTTGACCTACGCCATCGCCTACAGTAACCGGGAGCGGTACAGCGCGGAGGGGCGGCGGCAGCGTTTCAGCGACGAGGAGATCAAGATGCTGGAAAGGGATTGGAGCCACTTCCTGCGGCAGGACGTGGAGGTAATTCTGTTCAATGAGGACTTCTTTGCGGCGGAGCCGGAGGAACTGCAAAAGCTCGCGGACGCATTGAAAATCAAGGTTAGGAGGTAAGAGACGATGTACGCAATCATTAGCGGCGGGGTGCTGCTTGCGCTTTGTGACAAGCCGCGCTACGTCAGGAAGAATGAGGCCAGCGGCGCATACGTCGAGGCAGAGGAAGCGCAGGCGGAGGGCATCTCCGTAAATGGCGACCTCTACAACATCGGCGGCGGGAGCGCAATCCCGGACGCGCCGCAGGCCGTCATTACCGAGGGCGAGGTCTCCGAGTACGTTTTCCGCAACCGGGCAAGGATTGCAGAGAACGAGGAGAACACCAACACCGCCATTGTGGAAATCGAGGAGGCCCTGTGCGAGCTGGACACGGCCTCGACAGAGAACGCGACGGCGGTTGAGGACGCGCTGTGCGAGCTGGACGAGATGATTATGGCAATGAGCGGAGGTGAAAACTGATGAACGAAATTTGGGCGAACAGACTGGTGGCCGGAACAAAGACTTGGGCGGAGATGCCCGCTGCCCGCCAGAGCGGGGTGAAGCAGGTACTCGCGGGCCGCGTCGCTGACGGCGAAATCACCGCAGAGCAGTACGCGGAGATCACCGGGGAGGAGTACGCAGAATGACGGCGGCGGAGCTTGTGTCGAGACTGACAGGCCTCGTCAAGGAGCAGGCCGACATCATTCAGGCGCAGGCGGACGCGCTTGCGCAGCTCGGGGCCGTGGCCGACATCGAGAAAAAGATGGAGGCGGCGGCAGCCGAAAGGGAGAAGCTAATCGGAGAGTGACGGAGCGGGGGCGCAGGCGCGCCCCCGTTTCATTTTCTGAAAGGCGGAAATTTATGGAGGTCTATTGAATGGCAGATGAAAAGTGCATTTTAGACCCGTACCGGGACTGTCTTGGGCTCGAGAAAGCCCGCCAGCTCGAGAAAATTATCGACCGACATCTAAACGAATCCGACAGGACACACCAAGACCTGCTGAAACGGTTGGAGCTGCTTGAAAAGGGAGATGCCAAGCGCGAGGAGCGGGACGAACACATCATGGAGAAGTTGGATGGCCTCGGGGATAAAATCGACGGATTCAGTTCCCGTGTTTCGGGATTGGAAAAGCTCGGGAACATCGGTAAGGAAGTCGAGGGGCTGAACAAGCGCGTGACCGACTTGGAGATGAAGCCCGCCCGCCAGTGGGAGAAAGTAGTGGGTGGGATTGTGGCGGCGGTCGCCTTGGCGGTCGTGGCCTACTTCCTCGGGAAGCTCGGGCTGCCGATGTAAGGAGGGGACGGCGATGGAAACGGGAAACAACATCCTCCTCGCCGTCCTCGCGTTTTTCGCCGGGGCCTTGGTGAGCTTTTTGGTTTTCCGGGGCACCATCGAACGCCTGCGCCGGAGGGTGAAATCCCTCCGGGCGGGCGGTAAGCGCGAGGAGAGGAAACGGACGGAGACCATGAAAAAGGTGGTTTGGGTCTGCCTCGGCAACGGCTTTGCGTGGGTATGGTGCAGCTATATCCTCGCGTACCTTGACAAGATGCAGATTGCGGAGAGCCTTTCGCAGGTCGCGGTCACGGAGATTATCGGCGTGGTTTTGGCCTACGCCATCAAATCCCTCGTGGAGAATTTGAGCAAGAACAACAACTGGCCGGACAAGCGGACGGCGGCCACGCAGACCGCCGACACCGCCGGGCCGGAGCCGGAACGGGAGGAGCCGTCCGGCGTGGGCCAGTAGAAAGGAGAGGCAATGCTGACAGGAAAGACGAACGAGGAGAAGATATGGAACTACCTCGTTGGGAAAGGATTGAGCGCAGCGGGCGCGGCGGGCCTGATGGGGAACCTCTACGCGGAGAGCGCGCTCAACCCGAAGAACCTACAGAACAGCTATGAGAAGAAGCTGGGCTACACCGACGCGACGTACACCACCGCCGTAGACAACGGGAGCTACGGCAACTTTGTCCACGACAGCGCGGGCTACGGCCTTGCACAGTGGACTTTTTGGAGCCGGAAAGAGGGGCTGCTCGCCTTTGCACAGGCCGCAGGCAAGTCCATCGGGGACTTGGAGATGCAGCTCGACTTCCTGCTCAAGGAGCTGACAGAGGGGTACAAGGGGGTGCTGGACACCCTCAAGACAGCCAGCGACGTGCAGACGGCCAGCGACAGCGTACTCCTCAACTTTGAGCGTCCGGCAGACCAAAGCACAGCAGTAAAGAACAAGAGGGCGGGCTACGGCCAGAACTACTACAAGAAGTACGCGGCCACGGCCAGCACGCCCGGAAATGGAGGAAGCAGTATGACGGAACAGGAATTGCGGCAAAAGGTAGTCAGCATCGCGCAGAGCTACCTCGGATGTAACGAGGCCGACGGGAGCCACAAGAAAATCATCGACCTCTACAACAGTCACAAGCCCCTCGCCAGAGGGTACGCGGTGAAGTACACGGACGCATGGTGCAGCACGTTCGCCAGCGCGGTTGCCATCGCCGCAGGGATGACCGACATCATCCCGACGGAGTGCGGGTGTGAGAAGCATATCCAGCTCTTTAAGAACTTGGGAAGCTGGCAGGAGAATGACGCTTACGTACCCTCCCCCGGCGACTACATTTTCTACGACTGGGACGACAACGGCTCCGGAGACTGCACGGGCAGCGCAGACCACGTTGGCATCGTGGAAAAGGTGAGCGGCAAGACCATCACGGTCATTGAGGGCAACTACTCCAACAGCGTGAAGCGGCGCACGATCACCGTCAACGGAAAGAATATCCGGGGCTACGGCGTACCCAAGTACAGCAGCAAGGCGACCGGCACAAGCTCCGGCACCACCACGGGCAGCACCGGAACGGCCACCACGGGCAGCTACAGCGTTGGCGACGAGGTGAACTTCACGGGCAGCACGCACTACACCAGCGCGAACGCAGCCAGCGGAGTGAGCTGCAAGCCCGGAAAGGCCAAAATCACACAGATTTACCAGCTCGGCAAGAGCAAGCACCCCTACCACCTCGTCGCCGTGAGCGGAGGCGGCAGTACCGTCTACGGCTGGGTAAACGAGGCGGACATCTCCGGCGGCAGCACGGGCGGCAAGACCTACACCGTCAAGGCTGGGGACAGTCTTTGGGCCATTGCCGCAAAGCAGCTTGGAAACGGCAGCCGCTACACGGAAATCAAGAGCCTCAACGGACTGTCCAGCGACACCATCCGCCCCGGACAGGTCTTGAAGCTCCCGGATTAAGGAGGAGAGCGCAATGCAAGAATTTCTGATGAACCTGTTTACGGCGGTCGTTACGGCAGCCGTCCCGGTGATTGCGGGGTACGTTATCGTGCTGATTCGCAAGGCCGGGGACAACGCCGCAGCGGAGACCGAGGACATCAAGGTACAGGGGTATATCAAGGAGATCGCCAACGCCATCGCGGACGCGGTGGCGGCCACCAGCCAGACCTACGTGGACGCGCTCAAGAACGCCGGGGAGTTCACGCTGGAAGCGCAGAAAGAGGCACTACAGAAGTCCCTCGCCGCCTGTATCGCGTCCATCAGCCCGGCGGCGCAGGCATTTATTGAAGCGGCCTACGGCGACATCGCGGAATACCTGACGACCAAGATTGAGGCGGAGGTACGCAAGCAGAAGCTCGAAGCACCGCTCACCATTTCCCTCCCCGTAACGGAGAGCAAGGCCGACACCACCGCCATCGCCGCAAGCACAGCAGCGGCCACAGCCGCGACTATCGCGCAGACGGCGGTAAATCAGCTCAAATCAGAGCCGACCGTCCAGACAGCAGAATAACAGACCCGTCGAAAAGACGGGCCAGCCCCTCTCATGGAGAAATCCGTGGGAGGGGCTTTATTTTTTTGCCCTGAATGGGGCACAGTCCACAATTCTGATACTATGAATACAGCACAGTCAACAAAATGCCCCAAAACGTGGCAATCTTCAGAAATGTTTTGGAAATTTGGTTGACATTGCCCCAAATAGGGACTATAATTAAGGCACAGTCGAGGGAAACACAAGAGAGTTCCCCGAAACGGGTCAGAGGATAAAACAGAATGTGGACAGCACCGCCCAGCCCACGGGCCTCAAGCGGGAAGCGCAATGCGAAAGGAAACCTCGGAGCCGAAAGGGAACATCAAGGAGGACGCTATTATGAAGAAGTTCAGCAGCTACGCCGAGTACGAGAGCTGGACGGACACCTTTGAAAACGCCAGCGACTACGAGGAAATCCCGGTAGCGATTGACGACGGATGGAAAATCTCGATTGATATGTTCACCGCCTGCAAGAGCTACAAGACGGCCCTACGGCGTTTTGAAAAGACGTTCCGGGAGATCAGCAGGGACATCGCCGGACGGGTGGAGTGCATGAGGGAAAGCTGCGATAGCGGCTACTTCAAGGACACGACCGGGTGGAGACCTGCGTGGTCAAACGACCCGGAGGAAATCAAGGCGTACAGCAAGAACGGCACCTATAGCTGGGGCGTTGAGGAGACTTCGGAGGGCTGCTGGTACTTGTTCCTGAACATTTCCGGCATCTATGCGGGCCGCGAGGCTTCCTAAATTTTTTTACCATAGCACGCCCCAAAATGGGACTACGGTGTTTCACATGAAACAGATTTGACGCATAACGGGGCGCTGACCTATCGGCAGGACGGGGAGAAAGGACACGACATGACCATCAAGACATTGGAATACATCCACCGCCTACTTGTCGAGGAGGAGGCCAAAACCGGCGAGGTCTACAAGGCCGCGAGGAAGCTCCAGCACGAATACGAGGAGAGCGAGACGACGGGCAAAGACCTCGCCAAGAAGCAGGAGGCCGCTGCTGACGAGTACATGAAAATCCATATCGCGGCAGTGAACGCGCTTGAGGAGTTCGAGAGCCACGAGTGGTAATAAACCCTCCTGACCTACCGGGCCTACGGGGAGAAAGGAAACCGAATATGGAGAACAAGGCAAAAATCGTTGAAGAAAACGGGGCCTACCGCTACTTCGACAGGGATGGCAAGGAGCTGCACGACGGGGACACCATTGTTTACGAAAGCGGGCGTGAAGAAAAGCTCTACCTCACCACAGATGGGACGCTCGGGACGGACGCGACAAATCCGCACTGGATTTCCACTGGCAGAGCCATTCCGTGTGAGTACGGCATATACCCCCTTGAGCTTTCTGACCTACGGGAAGCGAGGCTGAAACCAGCACAATGAGCCGAAACGGGCCGCAGGCCCGTCGCCGGGAGCCGCCCTACCCGGCCTGATGATGGCAGGGCAGCGAAAGGAGATAACCACCATGACAACAGCAGAGCAGAAAATCAACGCTCTTTTTTCGGAGCTTGTACCCGCCAGCGGCAAGGCCGACACCGTGGCGGGGGAGATCGTCAGAGCCGTTTCCCGGATTGGCTACCGGAACTACAACGACGGCGACCACATAGGAGTTGGGTACGGCAAGGAGACCTGCAACCCGGCAGCCCGGTATCTCATTAAGAACGGCGGGGACGAGGTTGCGGTCATTGTTCGCGGTATGTGGGGAATAGAGGCGGACAGCCTCTATGATAAGGCGGTCGAGATGCTTGAGGAAGCCGCCGCCTCCTACATCGAGCAGCACCCGGAGCTGAAGGCAGCGCCAAACAGCGAGGATATGTGGAGCTACCGGAACGAGAACGAGGACGTGGACGACTACGACGAGGAGGACGAGGAATGAAGCGCAGGAAGAAAGCGGAGGCTCCGCGATACGAAATCCGCAGCAGCATCCGGGCATTCCACAGGTACATTGACCGGGCCTGGGCGGAACACAGCGCGGAGTGCTACGCAAGTTTCTTCAATACCCCAGTCGAGGTATTTGACACAGCGGAGGGGGCGGTGCTCTGCACCAAATACCCCACAAACTTCAAGGAGGCGCAGGCATGAGATACTACAGCACACAACGCCCGGTAGGGCCGGGGACGTTTCCGAAGCCGCAGGGGAACGCAGTCAAGGAGGTTTTCAACTTCGACAGCAAGACCTACTGCGAGGAGGTTGGCCGGGAGGCTTGGGGCTACATCGAGTACGAGAAGCCCCTCGACCCGGAGACGGCGGCAGGCTACGCGCTCGTGGCGGACGGCATTGGCTGCACGGGCTGCGTCCACGAGGCGGCCAGCCGGGATATGGACTGCTGCTGGAATTGCAGCCGCAACCCGGCCAGAAAGCCGCGAGACCTCTACCAGCACCGCCCGGCGGGAGGTGAGCGGCCATGATTGACTACGACAAGCTCCTCGAGGAGCTTCGGGAGGAAAAGGCGGCCTGCCAGTACGCATACGGCGAGATGGTTCCGGCGTTCTACGTGCAGGCCCTCCGCAAGGCCATCAAGGAAATCAAAGAGTGCCGGGACTGCGCGGCAGAGGCCGCGCGAATGGCAAGGGAGGTGCGCAGGACATGACGTGGAGCGAGGAAATCGAGCTGGAAATCCGCCAGCAGGCGGTTCGGCTCTACCCCAAGTGCGCGGCCCTGTTCGAGCTTCCGCTCATGGTTTACGCCCAGATCATGGAGGATAACGCCACGCGCAAGCGACCCTACAGGGTGAGCGAGGCGCGGGTACGCAAGGTTATCGGCAGTATGCCGGAGTTCCAGTGAGAGGAGGGCGGCACAGATGGACGATTACAAGGTCAAGCAGCTCCGGCAGATGCTCTCCCATGAGACAGGCAGCGGGGAGCATTACGGGGCAAGGTTGAGCCATTGGTACGGGGACACCCGGACGCTCACCATCGACGCGGGTGGGCTGAAAGCCCTTATCCGCTACTACGAGACACACAACACGAACTTGGAGGGAACAGACGATGAATAAATACGCAGAGCTTCGCCAGAGACAACAGCAGGAGACCAACGCGCTCCCCATTGGCTTCGCCTTTGGCAACCGGCAGTTCGAGGAGATGATGTGGGGATGGGGCCTCGACCCGGAGAAAGACCTCGACAAAATCTACCGGCTCGGCAGCACAGGCGGCTACTACAAAAAGACGGATGCGCAGCTTATCCGGGACACACTCAGCAGGCATGAGACGGAGCTGCAGGAGGCTATCGACGGGGACAAGACCGGGGAGGGCTTCATCTACGAGATGTTCCTCTACGAGCTTGACAACCACGAGTACGGCTACACGATGGACACGGAGGACACGCTGGACGCGCTGGGGTACACGGTGGACGAGGTGCTGGCCGACCCGCGCCTCAAGAGGGGCCTTGAGAAAGCCGTCACGGAGATTTGCAGGAGGGGGTAAGGGAATGTCGCAGTACGTATATTATCGCGGCTCACAGAGCAGCAGAGAGACCGTCACATACGACATCTTCCGGGGGAGCCATTACATAACGACGTGCGTGGTGGACGTGCAGCTCCTCCTCTGCGGGGTCAAGGCTTTCCCCTGCGGCAACGGGGACGACGTGAAGCTCACGGCGCAGCAGCGGCTCGAAATCCTCGAGACGGTGCAGGCGGAGCGCAAGCGCATCACCGACAGCTACCCGGTCAAGACTTACGAGGGCTGGCAGGCGAGCGGCCTGCCCTCGTTCGAGGACTACTGTTTCCCCGGAGACAAGGTGGACGACGACATGGTGCAGCACTTTGTAGACAGCGTTCCGCCCGTCCTTATGCTTTCCTTTTGCACGCAGGGCGGGGAGCCGTACAGCAGCGAGGTAGACGAGCGCGGGGCCAGCAGGCCCACGTACACCACGTTCCACGACCTCGGCGGAGGCTACTGGCAGTTCGATGGCTACTGCTTCTACAAGGAGAACACGAACCGCTACACCCGGAAATCCCGCCTCGAGGAGCGCATCGACGAGGCCCGGAGGGAGGTTGAGGCAGATGGTTGACTACAAGGAGAAGATCAGGAAGCTCCTCGCGCTGGCAGAAAGCCCGGTAGAGGCAGAGGCGCGGGCCGCCCTCCTCAAGGCCCGGCAGCTCATGGCGGAGCATAAGCTCACGGAGCGGGAGTGCCGGGAGGTGGAGAAGCAGGTAGTTATCGTCAAGACCAAAAAGACCGCGAGGAGGGGCGGAGCATGATGGTGAACATGGACAAGCTCAAGGAGCTGGACAGCCATTGGAACGAGGTCGTGGGCCTCGCAGCGCAGTACGGATTCGTGGTGCAGGCCTACGGCGGAACGGTTACGCTCCTCACCCACAAGAACCAACTCGAGGCCGTCGGGGAGGAGCAGTACATCAAGCGGCAGAGGGCCATGAACTGCATCGACATGGAGGCCCCGAAGCCGGACAAATAAAAAGCGGCGATTTCCGGGGAGAGAATTTCCGAAAATCACCGAGACGGAAAACCTATTTTTCTACTTGCCACTATTTTGCGAGAATTTAGGCGGAAAATACACCAAATAATTCGAGTTTTGGATTTTCGTTTCGGGCGGAGGAAAGCCCGCTATGCGGCAGTTTCCGGGGAGAAAACCTCGACGAAACGGAATATCCGGGGCGGAGCAGGACAACAAAGAGCACGCAGCCGGATTTCCGACAGCGGAAAGCCGCAAAGTATAGTAAAGAGAAGTAAAGTAAAGGGAAGTAGAGTATAGAAAGAAAAGAACAAAAGAAAGCTCACAGGAGGTATCACAATGGCCGACGACTTTTATGCCTGTTGGTTTACGCGGACGCAGCCGCCAGCTCCCACCCCGGAGCAGCTTTGGGAACGGGAGACGGCACGGCTCCGCAGCTTCGCTACCTCGGAGACCGCCCAGCAGCTCGTAGAGCGGTTTGACGTGCCGGAGGTGGACGAGGCGGAGCAGGCGTTCAAAGAGGCCCTTGCTGGGGTGTCAGACCCGGAGACCCGGAACCTGATTGACATGGCCGTGGGGAAAATCTCACGCGCATATCAGATTTTGGGCTTTTGCGCCGGACACTTTTCGCAGGACAGCCGGGCGCGATTTTTTTAGGCTTATTTGTGATAACCTTACAGTAGTCACTTATGGTAATTTGTTATACTCTTCTTCCGGTAAAAACTCCAGCCATTCGTTGGAA
>ENA-UONY01000357-UONY01000357.1-human-gut-metagenome-genome-assembly--contig:-CS9-NODE-357-length-61662-cov-7.480351_pt1 | contig 61662 bp, 66 predicted proteins | sample MGYA00242465_ERZ724012 | MGnify/ENA metagenome assembly ERZ724012 | reverse complement strand
TGTTCATTTTTCAGAACATATCCCTGAAGACGACGGCATCCTTCTCTTGCAATGGGGATTCGCAGATGAATGTGCAATCCTGCTTCGTATCCCTGAGAACGTTCGCCAACAACTGGAGATCCGGGTCCTTGGCCTCCAACGGAAGGTGGGATATCTCTCCCTTATCACCGTATCTTATGCAACTGATGTGGAAATGAGCTATATCTCCAGACAATTTGAAGAAATCCTCTGTCAACGATCTCATATCATCCTCTGTCCTCAACCACCCTATGTCACGGGCATGCACATGCGCCACATCCAATACGGGATGAGTGCCTTGGACGGAATCCATGACCTCCTCGATCTCCTTCAACGTACCCCACTGACCCTTCTTGCCCATGGTCTCTATGCCCAATATGACATCATCGATGCCTTCGTCATCCATTATGTCCTTGCATCTTGAGAGTCCGTCGATGACGGATTGTGTAGCCGTACCCGGAGATTTCCCGTATGATGCGGCATGTATCACGATGAGATATGCACCCATGTTATGAGCGGCACGAACTGTGTCCATCACCCAATTGATGCTCTTATCCCTAGTCTCTTGATTCTCCGAATTGAATGATATGAAGTATGGGGCGTGACAGCTCAGCCTTATATCCCTGTCCTTGGCCATCCTGCCAACTTCGAGCGCCTTATCCTCCGATATCCTGGCCCCTCTCACGAATTCAACCTCTAAGGCATCCAAGCCAAGGGCCTTCGTCTTATCCAAACCATCCTTCGGGTTCTTTGAACCCTGCGGATATCCTGCGGGACCAAATCTCAACATGAGGGCACAATATGCAAGGGAGGATATTTGATGTTCGTCATCGTTGTACCTGACATGAGGATCGAATTGGACGTCTCATTGGACCCGACACTAGGTTGCGGACAGGCGCACAGGTGGATAAAGAAGGGAGATATCTGGGAAGGTGTGCTCGGGAAAGAGATAATATCATTGAAGCAGACGGAGGATGGTTTCGAATGCTCAGGTACCGATGATAAGGCGATGATACTCGATTATTTCCGTGCTGATGACGATCTGAATGAGATCTATGCAGATTGTTCGAAGAACGATCCCTATGTAGCCTCATTGGCTGAGAGATGTCCTGGATTGAGACTTCTTAGACAAGATCCTTGGGAATGCATGGCGACATACCTCCTTGCGACGAATGCGAACGTCAAACGTATCGGGTGCATGGTGGAGAATGTATGCAAGGAATTCGGAAAGGACCTTGGCGGAAGACACTCATTCCCGACACCGGAAGAGATAATCGATGGGAAATCACGCATATCCAATTGCAGACTAGGCTATCGTGATGAACGTTTCGTGGAGCTTGCGCATCGTGTCGCCGATGGCGATATCGATCCGTATGAACTGAGGAAGATGGATTATCAGGGATGCGTGAACATGTTGCTCTCAATCAAAGGCATAGGGCCGAAGGTCGCCGATTGCATTGCATTGTTCTCCATGGACCATCTTGAAGCGTTCCCTATCGATGCCCGTATCGGAAGGATGATGAAAGAAAGATACGGACAAGATGGCAATTACAGGGATATCTCCGATTATGCAAGGAGAAGATTCGGAAGATATGCGGGATACGCACAGGAACTGTTGTATCACAGCGGATTCATTGATCCCTGATGGTGATGCTCTTATCGCATGCACAGACCGGCGGTTTACAACCCATCTGCACCTCATAGATCTTCGCTAGCAATCCTGTGCTCTTGACAACGGTGCAGATCCTGCACATCTCGTTGACGAATTCTGATGAATTGTCAGCGATGCGCTCTGCGGCCAATTTGATCTCCTCTAGGAACAATTCATACTGAGAGGATTCCTCGATGAGCTGATTCTCCCCTCTCTTCTTCTTGAGATATTGGGATATTGCTGCATCCGTGACACCGAATTTCTTAGCTACCTGGGCCTGTGACATCCCGTGAGTCTTCACCAATTCCTTGGCGACCTCCCTTCTTATGGTCGGGAGCACGTACCATACGACCAATTCACACGGTATCTTCATACTTCACCAAACAGTTAACGCCAATATATAGTTTAAGTGTGTTAATCAGGATTCTATAACAATCCTCGAACCCAGGTGTGTCGATGATGTTCTATAAAGATTCATGAAGGAAGAGGGGTCATGCCCTCTTCCTTCCGTATACGATGTATCCAGTGTGCCCCAACATCTCATAGGAAGGTCTGACTCCGCCTTTATGGACCTCCATCTCGCGTTGCATGATCTCGATGGCGAACACGTCGCAGAAATCCCTCTCGCGCAGTGCGTTCACTACGAGTTCCAATTGATTGGTGTTGGGAATGTATGCGCATATCCTCCCTCCGGGCCTGAGACAAGGCGATAGATTATCCAACGCATTCTCAGGGTCGGGCATATCCATGATCAATGCATCGGCGACCATATCCACCTTAGCATCGCGCGCATCCCCGATCTGATATGACCAATACACATCGAGACCTGTGCGTTTAAGATTCTTGAGGGCGCGTTCCGCGTTCTCCTCCTTGAATTCCACCGTATGTACCCTTCCGTTGGGAGCGACGGCCCTTGTCAATGCGGTGGTGAGTCCTCCTGAACCTGCGCCTACTTCCAATACGACACTCCCTGCCCTCACATCGCAATAGTATAGGATGGATGCGGCATCCTTGGGAGTGATTATCTGTGCACCGCGATCCAATGATTCCATGAGTTCGTAAGTTCCTGGTCTGAAAACGGTGAATCTTTTCTTAGCGACCTCGAATGATGAACCATCATCCATATCCTTGAACCTGTTACCGTCGATGGTACCCAATGACGATATCTTCAACATCGTGTAGGCTACTCTGAGCCAATGTTTCCTGTTCTCCTGATCGACAAGATATACGTACTCATTCTCTTGGAAAGGCATATGTTCCGTAACAATGGATGCTGATAAAACATTGACGGAAGGTAATGAGTGAGAGATCCAAACGATCGATACGAATGGGTTGTTCGATGTTGTATGAGTCGATCCTTCGTATCGTTGTGGGTGTTCTCAGTCAGCTACTAGTAGGATGAGGATTTACCGTCGGGTAAATCGTGATTTTTCACTGTTTACCGTCGGGTAAATCGTGATGTTTAAATATACATGAGCAAATGAACAACTATGCTCAAAAGGAAGATCTATCGCGAATTGGTCGCTTGGAAGGAGTCCGATGATCACAAGGCATTGGTGATCAAAGGCGCACGTCAGGTCGGGAAGACATTCATAGTAAGAGAGTTCGCGAAGGACAATTATGAGCATCATGTGGAATTGAACTTCCTCACCGATCCGATACTGATGAGACTGTTCGATGGTGATCTGAGTGTGGATGGGATCATAGAAAGGATGTCGTTGATACTACATGATGATGCCATCACACCAGGATGTCTGATCTTCCTTGATGAGATACAAGAATGCCCTAAAGCGAGAAAGACACTCAAACTGTTCGCTGAGGACGGCCGCTACGATGTGATAGCGACAGGATCCATGTTAGGCGTATCCGACTCGAGATTGGGGATCTACAAAAGAGGAGAACCATCTACGATCGGCGTAGGGTATGAGAGGACGATCACCATGTATGCCTTGGACTTCGAAGAGTTCCTTTGGGCGAGAGGTGTATCCGACGAGATGATAGATGATCTGAGATCCAAGATCAAAGGATGCATACCTTTGGATGATGTGACGTATGAGATGATGATGAGGCACTTCAGAGCATTCATGATCTCCGGAGGTATGCCTGAGGTCGTACGCAATATCGTAGCTGGGGAGAATGACAAAGCGATAGCCGCCATGGATACAATACTCGCGAACACTCTGGGGGACATAAACAAGTACAACGATGGAGTGGATGTCATCAAGACGAGGAGATGCTTCGAAAGCATTCCCTCCCAACTCAGGGACACGAATAAGAAATTCACATTCTCCAGGATGGTCGACAAGGACAATGAACGCCTTGACAACTCTACCAAACAGAAATACTATGACAATACGGAATGGCTTGGAGCGGCAGGGTATGGGAACTTCTGTTATTTGTTGACGGAACCTGTGCTCCCTCTGAAGGCCAATGAGATCGTGGATCAATACAGGATATATCTGTTCGATACGGGCATGTTGACGCACATCTATGGCCCATCGGCAAGGGTGGCTACCTTCACGGACGATTATCGCTATAACCAAGGTGCTGTGGCAGAGAATGTTGTCGCGGAATGTCTGATGAAATCAGGTATACAGCCGAGATGCTATCGCAAGACCAATGGGAAGAACAGGATGGAATTAGATTTCGTCATAGAGTTGGGATTGGATCTGTGTGTGATCGAAGTGAAATCTGGAAAGGACAGGGAGTTCCCATCGCTGAGGAAAGCATCAGAAGTGTTCAGGATCGACAGACGTATCGTCTTGGAGAAAGGTAACATACATGTGGATGAGGATGGTGTGGAGCATTATCCGTTGTTCGCTGCCGCTTTCATTCGCGAGATGATACATGGACGTGATGGTTTCGATGAGAACGGGTTGCCTGTTGAGGGAATCTGAACATCATACGGCACGAAGGTTCTAAGAATGGAGGCAGAAGCCTCCGATTCCCTATTCATCTGACGAATCTATAATCGAAATAATCCGTGATATCGATCGTCGTTAACCCTTTAAGCGTACCAGTGTACTTCGAAGGGTTGTTCTTCACGATGAACTCGAACGATGATTCCATCGATTCCTTGTCGTCATCATTGAGTTTAACTCCCCATTCAGCAAGCTCCAGGTATTTTGTCATGATGTTCTTATCCGTGATATTCAACCTATTCATGCATATATCGATGGCTTTGTTCTTCGTACTCGCATCATTCATGTACTCACAGGCCTTGTCGATCGCATTGAGTATCTTCTTTATGTCGCCCTCTCTCTTCTCTACGAGATCCATGGAAGAGAACATCCCGACTGACATGTACCCTTTGTATCCTTCCTCTGCAACCACATATTTGTAGAGCGTTGGATTCCTCTCGACGACGTTGATGTTCGTGGCGCCTGCGATTATCATGTCCACCTTGCCGGTCGTAAGAGCGCCAGAGAGAGCATCGTTGGCGAAATGATAGATGTTGACCTTGTCCTTGTCATATCCTCCGTCCTTCTGAAGCACCATGATGTCACCTTGTGCAGTCTGTGACAGATATTTCAGAAGCAATGAGTAATAGGAGACATTTGTGTTGACGCCTATCTTAGCGCCGACAAGACCTTTCTCGTCACCATTGAATGAATATGGACAATCCAACGCAGCGGCACCTTTGAGTCCCTCGTCCATCATCCATCTTCCGATGTATTTGTAATCCCCTCCGTATTTGTCGATCATACCAAAGAATGGATCCGAACCGAATCCTGCAAGATCCACATGCCCTGCTGCCAAACTCGTCATCGCATCATTGCCTGATGATGCTTGGACAAGTTTCACATTCACGCCGGCATCATTGAAGTATCCAAGTTCATCAGCGATGAACAACGGCTCGAAATTGTGCCTGACGACAGCGATCCTGTATGTATCTCCCTTCTCGTCATTATCATTCGTGACGATTGCTACGGCGGCGATCACGATCGCCACAACGACGACTATCGCCAATGCTATCTTCATGTTCCTATTCATCTTAATCAACTCCATTCAACGACATTCGGTCTGCCGAGACATTTACAGGTCTGAAGACTGTCGAATATCTCTTTCTTCATGTTCCTATTCATCTTAATCAACTCCATTCAACGACATTCGGTCTGCCGAGACATTTACAGGTCTGAAGACTGTCGAATATCTCTTTCTTCAATGCAACATGATCCTTATGTTCGTCTGGTTTCCATTCTCCGACGATACCGCCCGCATCGGATGCGAGCATCACGATCCTCGTCCCGATCTGTATCGCCTCGTCGATGTTGTGTGTGATGAAGATGACCGTCCTCTTCTTCTTGGCCCAGATGTCCCTTATCTCCCCGTCCAAGTGACGGCGCGTCTGTTCATCCAATGATGAGAACGGCTCATCCATCAGCATCACATCAGGCTCCATGGCCAATGTCCTCGCTATGGCGACCCTCTGCTTCATACCTCCAGAGAGATCCGCAGGCCTCTTGTCACAATAACCACCAAGACCTACCAGATCCAGATAATCCTTGGCGATCGCCATACGTTCCATGTCCGTATGGGATCTCCTGTCCACGGAAAAGGCAACGTTCTTCTGAACATTCATCCATGGAAGTAGACTGTATTCCTGGAACACGACAGACCTCTTCGATGAGGGTGCGTATATCACCTCGCCACGATACTCTATGACTCCACGCTGAGGTGTCTCGAAACCTGCGATCATGTTCAGAAGCGTGGTCTTACCACATCCAGAAGGCCCGACTATGCAAAGGAATTCATTCTCCTCCACATCCATGGAAAGATCCCTCAGGATTATGGTCGCTGTCTTATTGGATTTGTCAGGATATGCCTTCCAGACATTACGGATGGATATCACAGGTTCTGACATTATGCATCACCCACTCCCGTCCTCTTCCTGACATAACGTTCCACAGGGTTGAAGAACAATCTATCGATGGCGAGGCCTATCGCACATATGACGATGATGCATGCGAACGCTGTAGTGTAATCCAAGGTGTCGGATGCACCCTTTATCGTAAAACCAATACCCTGCATGACGCCGACCACCATCTCAGCGGCGATGATCATACGCCATGAACTACCTAGTCCGATCCTCAGGCCCGTTATGATGTCCAACACCGAGAATGGGAGCAAAACCTCCAGAAATGTATCCCAACGTGATAATTCGGACATCTCGGCCACACGTCTGTTCACCTTCGGTACGTTACGAAGACCGTTAGAGACATTGATCGCAATCGGCGCTATGGCGACGACACCGACGATGAATATCGCGGAATCGTTACCGAATCCGAACAGTATGAGGACTACCGGCAACCATGCGAGCCCAGGTATCATCTGCAATATGTTAACTGGTACCATCAGGACCTTATAGATCAGAGGGTGCAAGGATACGATGAAACCGATGGTCGAACCTATCAACGCTGCGATAAGGAACCCTATCGTCCAACGTTCCAAACTAGCACCGATGTGCTGCCATATGGTGTACGTGAACACCCTTTCGCCGACCATCAAGGACAATAGATCGTCAAAGACCTCGTCAGGCATCGGGAAGAGCATCGAATGTGCAAAGAATGTGTTGTATATCGATCCTACTGACCACCAGATTAAGATCACTATAAGCACTCCAATGATCAGAGTTACTGCATCGTCTATGACATTCTTGAATGGTATCGAATGTGAGAGCGTGATGTGATTCCCCTCGGACGAATCCAATGATTCCTCGATCCTCTCATCTATGGTCCTGAACAGTCTCTTCATCGGTTGCCATGTATATGCGAGATGACATATAAATAACAATATGATTGATTATTGTGGTCAATTATTGAATAATATATTTTGTTGTAAGTTTGAGGATCTGTCTGAAAAAAGTGGGCCAGATGATTTAACACTACACTGTTAACATCAATAAAGAAAGATACAATACATGTGTGCAGGCGCTTATCACATTGGAACCAATGGGTAGACAGTTCGCTCTTATTTTTTTGTTTACGGGAGATACAGGGCATCTCCTTCGTCAACCGCATCAGTTGCATCTCGAATCGGCGTGTATCTGCTTTGGAGTCGGGGGCCCATGTGGCCGATACCCTGAACACCTTTCCGCAGGACTTACATCTGACACTGGGGACATCGTCTCCGATGTTGCAAATATGCTCGCACAGGTCCGTGTGTCTCCAGGTCTTCCTGGCCATGTCATAATAACTGCATTCCCGCCGCATTCATAATGTGGCGGAACAGACCTCTTCTCGCGAACGTATTCCAATTCCACGTTCACGATTTCCTCGCCTTCGATGAGGGTGACCGACGATACGCTCTACGGTTCGACGGTACCTATGGCCTAGGAGATGAACTCTTTCAGGGCCCTTACCATGATGATGTATCTATCTGAAGACGTTTCTACCTTTTCAACGGGCTATCCACTATTTTTCAGAAAGAGACAGCAGAGTACGTTTCATCGAATAGTCTTAATATTATTTTGTTGCTCTAGCACTGTGCCCAGTTGGAATGATATTCTCAATGAGATCAGCCATGTTCATTCTCCCGATGGAATAGATATTATTAGAAGAAAGTATCTAAAAAGTATTTCAGACGCCACAGGTCGGAATACTATCGCTTATTATTCTTCATTCTTACAAAAACCAGGTGCTCCTTTCGTCGATATAAATGATGATGATCGGAATGCTTTGATGTCCGTGGTATACAAAATGGATCGTTCAAAAGGGTTGGATCTTATCCTTCATACCCCAGGAGGCAGTATAGCTGCTACGGAATCTATAGTCGATTACTTGGGGCGTATGTTTGGAAATGATGTGCGCGCTATTATCCCACAGATTGCTATGTCTGCTGGAACCATGATTGCGTGTTCCTGTAAATCAATTATTATGGGAAAACAATCTAATCTTGGCCCTATTGATCCAAAATATAATGGCATTTCAACATATGGTGTCATCGAAGAATTTGAAAGAGCAAAGAGTGAGATTGCTAAAGATCCAAGAACAATTCCTATTTGGCAGACAATAATGGGCAAATATAATCCTGCTTTTATCGGAGATTGTGAAAAAGCTATTCAGTGGTCCAATACAATTGTTACCAATTGGCTCTCATCTAATATGTTGAAGGATAATCCTGATTTAGCAGCAACTGTTGTCAAACATCTAAGCGACCATAGTGAAACACTATCTCACGAAAGGCACATCCATATTGATGAATGTAGACGGTTAGGTCTCGTTATAGAATCATTAGAAGATATGCTTCCAGATCGGTCATTCCAGGATAGAGTTTTAAGCACTCATCATTCATATATGTTAACATTTTCATCTACCTCAGCTACAAAGATAGTAGAGAATCAATTTGGAACTGCGGTGATTAAACTTGCCAATTGAAGAAGTAATCATACTGTTTGAACAACTTGGGTTGAATGAAAAATCTTGGCCCAAATATACAAGTCTTGAAGAGTTTTCATCTAGTTTAATTGAAAATATAGTTATCAAAAAATCAGAATCAAAAGTGACTGAACACTCGCAATATCTTCTTTCCTACAGATCCTAAACTCGACCCTGAGTTCGCCACTCATTGTTCTTTGCCAGCGACTTCGAAGAAATTGATGCCTGCGCCCGCATCATTTACCCTTATGTGTCAAACTCGGGTTGCAATGCTCTTGTAGATTCGCTCGATAACCTAATTGAGTAATTTGGCTAATCGATATAGTTTGATTCAGAGAATATGATGTGTACTAAGATTTATTTTAGCACAATCTGTTCAATGCAGACTCTTCCAAGTCCTTAATGCAATAAATATGCTCCATTGTGTCGAAAGTTTCCTTCAGATTGCCTTTGGTAGTGAACCAACCTTTGCCATCTGTTATCCAAACAAATTTAAAATTCTCTAATCCAGCAGCTTCTTCAGCTAACATCTTGTAGCTGCGAGCCGTCTCATTAAGTTTAGAACCGCCGCCTGTGTAAAAATTCACTTCGATCCCATACACACAGTTCTCTCCTTCGAGTACAAAATCAAATCTTTTTGTAGAACTGCCATTGTTAGAGATAGTCGATAAATCTAAGCCAAATCTTCTCTCAATTTCTTCTAAATACATCTCCTTGTAAACTTTCTTTCCAGTCTTTTTAAGATATTTCTCTACAAGATCTTCCATCACGTGACCGCCACGATTCTTTCTTCCATTGGAATCCAACCCAGTTTCAATTCCCAACACATAATCATAAAGGTTGTTTGTAATATGGTTGCCCATCATCTCAAATAAACCAATATTGTCCATAAATTGAGCGTATTGTTCGATAGTGTAGTTTGGTTCTTTGAAATTGAAATTAAGATTTTCACCTTCTTCAGTGATTGAAATTTCATTGGATCTCACAGCTATGAGGATGGGTATACATTTGAGGACTTCTGGATATTTTCTTACTAAATTACAAAACTCCTGGCGAATGTTTTTAGAACCGATCAGGGAATTTAACATGTTTAATTCCACCTTGATTTTATCGACATTGCATACGACCTTTTCAAAATCTACATAGTAACTGTATCCAGCGATAGATTCTCTGAAATTGGAAATCCACTCATTAAAGTCCTTGTTCGCCATATTTGTCCATATGTACTCATAGGCTTTTATCGTTGTTTGTTTTTACATGTCAATATGTCTGTATTTGACCTTCGTGGAATTGGTCCAAAGAAGGAAAAAACTCTCGTTGAAAACGGGTATGATAATCGTGAAAAATTGATGGACGCAAATTTTTACGATATTATGCGCCTACCTGGATTTGGTTATACTATCACGTGTAATCTTTGGACCTCATTAAATCGTAACCTAGATTACCCAAATATGACAGAAGTAGTCGAATATACTAAAAATGATGTGATGATCGAGAACAAAAAAGTAGTTCCGTGGAAACAGTATAAAAAATCAAAAAACTTTGTATTGCAACCTCCCGAATACAAACCACAAAGAACAACTGTGTGGAGTTTTCCTGACCGTGGTGATTGGGCATCTCATACATCACAGTACAGAGGGAATTGGTCGCCATGGGTTGTCAGAAATATCATCGAGCGTTATTCAAAACTTGGAGATGTTGTCCTAGATCCCATGGTTGGTGGAGGAACCACGCCTGTCGAATGTAAACTTCTAGGAAGAAATTCGATTTCAATAGACATCAATCCAAGTGCCATTCAAATTACAAAAGACAGGTTGTGCTTGCCGGATGAATATAGCGAAGAACTTCAATTTTCTGAACATAAAACTTATGTTGGTGATGTAAGAAATCTCAATCTTATCGCTGATGATACAATAGATCTAATTGCCACGCACCCCCCTTATACAAACATCATCAGGTATGCACCATGTGTTGATGGAGATCTCTCTCAAATTACTGATTACAAACTATTCTTTAAAGAATATAGAAAAGCAATTAAAGAGATGTATAGAGTCCTGAAGCCAGGTGCATATTGTGCTGTTTTAATTGGAGATACTCACAATAAAAGCCACTATGTCCCAATTTCAACAAAGATGATGATTGATTATCTCAAAGAAGGCTTTATTCTAAAAGAAGATATTATCAAAAAAGAATGGAATTGTGAGAGTAATAGATATCTTGCGAAATATGCTGGTGCAGATTTCCTCCTAACTATGCATGAGCACCTATTCATTTTTGAAAAACCCGTATGCGACATAAACAGTCTAAAGAATAGTTCTTTAGATTTCTTCGAAGAATAATGTATGGAATCACGTCATTCAATAGTTTGTTATTAGGAGTTCATTGATTTTACCTCTCCCTGTTCCTTTAGAATTGATGGCACGGTTTGCAGAAATACGTGCAATGTTCTGGTCCTTGTACAATTCATCAAAGAATTCGTCCTCGCTATTGGAGTTCTTTGGATCCGAATTACTTACTGCCACTTTAGCACCTTTGTCTGATAATGCCTTCACATATTGTGCTAATTCACGCTGGTTTTCATCATTAAATAAGCCTTCAGTATATGCGGTAAAACTTGCTGTTTCAGTAAGTGGCCTATACGGTGGATCGAAATAAACAAAGGTATCTCCATCTATAAAATCAATAGACTCTTTGTAGTCCCCACATACAATTTTTACCTTCTGCAGATATTTAGAAACGTTAATGATATTATCTCTATCGCAAATTAAAGGATTCTTGTATGTTCCAGAGGGGGTGTTGTAAAGTCCTCTACTGTTAACCCTGTATAATCCGTTAAAACACGTCTTATTAAGATAAATGAAGAGTGCTGCCAACTCTACATCTAATGAACCGTCGTACGAGATTTTTAATTCATTATATCTGTCCCTATTCTTGTAGAAGAATTCTTTCCTTTCATCATCCCCGCGAGAAAGATGTTCTGTTTGTAACTCCTCAAGTATCTCTAATAATTCATTCGGTTTTTCTTTTATCGTACGATATACGTTTATCAGTTCCTTATTTATATCACTAATATAGACCTCGTCAAGATCATATTTACTTAATACATCAAACAATACTGCGCCGCCGCCAATAAATGGTTCTGCATATTTTTTGATGCTTACGCCCAACTCTGGTGGGTAAACTTTTCTAATTTCTGAAAGTAACTGTCCTTTCCCACCAGCCCACTTAACGAATGGTTTTACTTTCACATCAATCTCAGAAGTATATTCACAGCTGCGAGCATCCATTGGTTTATCGACATTTTTTGGAATTAACCATACCTTAGCTGGTGTCAGAACAGCCCCGGGGATACGTCCCTGTTTACAATAATCTGAGATACGCCTAGCAGTAAGATTCCATTTTTTAGAAGCTTCCTTCAGTGTTATGTAATCAAAAGATAATTCCGTATCGCATACTTCCATGTTAGGAATGATACAATAAAACTATTTTAAGATCTCTTTAACTCAAACTTTAAACTTTAACGATAAATGATAAAAACCGAATGAGTTCATTCAGATGGACTTCGCATAGATCGTCAATAATCTATCAATCCCCACAAGCAACCCTTTATCCCATCTCCCTCATACTCCCGATCATGGAACAGACCGCATCACCAGTCAAATACACCAAGGAGGATATCGACAGGATCGCACGCAGCGCATCATTCGTCGAGAACCTCTGCATAGCTATGAACATCATCAACGATTCCGTCGCCATGCACGGCGACCTCATGGTGAAACAGGATATCGGCAACATCCAAAGAGCGCACGAACTGTTGAAGAACACCGTCGACTCCATATCCGAGAGGATCAAGAAGGAAACGGACGGCGACATGGATTTCAAGATCGATACGTGGTGAATAAGTATCATCGATGATACTTCATCGATATTAATCCCGAACACCATCACATTCACATGACCAATGGAACACTGGCAATGATTACGTGTCCCATCCTGGAGGATGAGATGATCTACAGCATCCTCAATGACCCTGAGGATAAGAGGATCTATCTCCTCAGGAACAAGAACACGTCCACGCTCGTACCCAAACTCGAACATCACAACATAGATTACATCAACATAGACGAGAAGGATTTCCTCAAAGGTACCGTGAGGATCGCCGATGACGGATACTCCATAGTCATATGGATGATGGATCTCGGTCTACATTCGGATCCAAAACATCTCGGTGAGGCCATCAGGGATGAGCTCACACGCATAGATGGTAGAGTGGATGGTGTAGCCCTATACTACGGATTATGCGGTAACGGACTTCTAGGCATAATCGATTGGTGCAAGGAATCCCTGAAGACCCCTGTGACGATATTCAAGGGATCTGATGGAAAGATATGCGACGATTGCATATGCGTGCCGCTCGGAGGTTCCGACAATTATCTGAAACTCGTCAGAAGATATCCTGGTGTAATGTATCTCACACCCGCCATGGCCTGCAGTCAGGATGATTTCCTTTCCTCACAGGAGATGTTCCAAGGCATAGAGATGACAGGTATGACCAGGGACGAGTACATGAAGTTCATGCTGGATCTCGCTGATTACAAATATGCACTGAAGATCGACACCGGCATGGGCGATCAAGAACACTTCCAAGAGGAATGCGAGAGATTCGTGAAAAGGTTCGATCTCCAATTGAAGAAACTAGAACCTGAATGGATCTCCACCGAGACCGCAGATAGAATCTATTCGGAAGCTAAATCGTTCTTAAAGGATTGATGCGGGGAATACTCCCCGCGATCACATCGTACGCGCTGCGTAAGCAGGCGTTGTGACCTTCTCACCGCACACGATGCATTCTCCGTCGTATTCCTCGGGGATGTAAGGCGTACCGAGGATCTTGATGTTGTGCTCATCCTCGAACTTGTGTCCGCATTCGGGGCATCCGCACCATCCGAATCTGTACACATGGAGTTTTGCATCATCCGTATCCTTCGGTACATCATCCATGGACTTCAGATCGGTGATGGCATCCATCTGGAATCTCCATGCCTTCTCGGTCAGATTCTTGATTATGTCGTCCAACACCAACTGTATACCAGGTACGAGCGACTTTATATCGATCGCGCCCTTCTCTCCGGTATCGCGCCTAGCGAACGATACCACACCGTTCTCGATGTCCCTCGCTCCCAATTCCAATCTGAGCGGGACACCTTTGATCTCCCAATCATAGTACTTGCTTCCGGGACGTACGTCACGGTCATCGAGCTTCACACGGAATCCTGCCTGCTTGAGCTGTGATTCCAATTTCTTCGCTTCCGCAGATACATCTACGGTGTTGTTCTTTCCGAGGATCGGGATTATGACCATCTGGAAAGGAGCTATTGCCGGAGGGAGACACAGTCCTTTCTCATCTCCGTGTACGGAGATGACCGCTCCTAACAACCTCTCGGACATCCCGAAGGTCGTCTGATGCACATGTTTGTGCTCACCGTTCTCATCCTCGTATGTTATATCATAAGGAACAGAGAAGTTCGTCCTGTAATGGTGGATGGAACCCAACTGCAATGTCCTGAGGTTGGGTACGACGGTATCGATACCCACTGTGTAGTGCGCACCAGGGAACTTATCCCAATCTGTACGCTTGAGAAGATAGTATGGAAGACAGAGCTTCTTCATGAAGCTCTTGAGTATCTCGATGTCCGCTTCGATCTGATCCTGAGCATCCTCTTCCGTGTCGTGACATGTGTGTGACTCGAAGAAGTGGATCTCCCTGACCCTTATGAACGGACGTGTCTGCTTGGTCTCGTAACGGAACGTGTTGACTATCTGATAGATCCTCAGCGGAAGGTCCTGATGAGATCTCACCCACAACGAGAACATCGGGTACATCGCAGTCTCGCTAGTAGGCCTTACCACCAATCTTACATCCAACTCATCCAATCCTGCGTGTGTGACCCAATAGACCTCGGAATCGAACCCTTTGATGTGATCCTTCTCCTTCTTGAACTCGGTCTCAGGGATCAAAAGCGGGAATGATACCTCATCATGATCCTTGTCGAACTCCTCGCGTATGTAAGTGTCGATGTTCCTCATGATCTTCCAACCATAGGGGGTCCAGACATTCATTCCCTTGATCGGGTATCTCTTATCGGAAAGTCCCGCTTTCTCGACGATATCAAGATACCATTCATTGTAATTCTCAGCTGTCTTCTCCATATCAGCACCTCTCCTTGATCGCGTCAGCAATCATCCCTGCGACGGATATGCGTGATGTCTCGGATATCAGGGTGTTACATGAGAGCAGATCATCGATATCCGATGCCTTCAATCTCTCCAATGCGTTGTTGACGTACACACCGTGCGTACATGCGACCGTTACCTTCCTCGCTCCTGCTGCCTTGAGCTGTGTGGTAGCGGTCATTATGGTCCCGCCTGTGGATATCATATCATCAACGATGAGGACGCTCTTTCCTTTGACATCGGATTTGGCGGGCTGTATGACGACCTCGGTACCGGATAATCTCTTCTTCTCCAGATGGTCGTACGGTACACCCATCCTTTCCCCTACCATCTTGGCACGGCCTGCCGCGCCGATGTCAGGAGAGAACACCATGTCGATATCCTTGTCCTTGAAGTAATCGCCCATGGCATTGGCAGCCTTGACATCCTTGTACGGACGTTTGAATGCCTCCAACACAGCCTCCTTGTGTATGTCGACAGTTATGACGTAGTCGCATACCCTTGAGAGAAGTTCGCACATGACCTTAGCGGATTCCGGTTCACCATTCTTGAACACGCGGTCCTGTCTCGCGTATCCGAAATAAGGTATCACGAGCGTGACGCTCTTGGCGCCTGCCCTCCTCACCGCATCCTGGATAAGGAACATCTCCACGAGATTCTCATCAGGATATGTGTTCTGGACGATTGCGACATCGTCATCCAGTGTCTCTTCTTCGATCCTTGTGTAACACTCACCGTCAGGGAACCTGACGGTGGCAGTTTCGATGTATTTGCAGCCAATGATCGATGCGATATCTTTCGCAAGGTCTCTGGATGTCGAACCGCCTACGACTATCATGCCTGTCCGTAACCCGTGCCCTATATTATACTTAATTGGTAAGCTGGTCGGGAAGGATGTGAGTATACGGACGGACTAAGATGCATCGTCATGGATGTTTTGGGTTCATCGTTACCTCGATTACGAACCGATTCGGCGAACATTAGAAATATAACGCATGTCAAAGATGCACCTACGGGATGCGCATATGTTCGACAGGAGGAACATCGAGAGGAAAAGGCAGATCATGATGCAATACATGCATGATGATACGGAATTCATGGACCTGGAATGCACACCGACCACCTGTGAACCATTATCCAATGTCGATAATGAGGAGGATGTCGTGGAAGAGAACTCCGGGATCGAGGGCTATGAAGAGAATGTGGTGATCGAGGAGACGCCACACACATCATCCGGAGAGGTCGTCGGTACAATCTATGGAAAAGCCGGAACCACGTATTTCGACTGTCGCGTATCCGCCGAACATCTCGAACGCTCCGAATACGTATCCGTTGTACACGATGACTACGGCCCAGTACTATGTCAGGTCGGAACATTGGTAAGGAAATCCAATCTCACGTTGGAGGATGCCAATGATGCGGATATCAACAAGATAGATGATGTCGTCAGTGCACACGTCGACGTCATCGGATACAGGGACAACAGAGGATTGCTGATGTCCCCGAGAACGACATTCAGAGCCGGTTCCAAGGTCACACGCGCAGACCAGGACCTTGTGAAATCCATATTGGGATTGAAGATCAATCCCAAGACCGATGGATACATCGGATTGTTGCACGGCCATGGTATCCCTGTAGCATTGAACATCAACGAATTGATACAGAGACATGCTTGCATCCTGGCAAAGACAGGTGGCGGGAAGAGCTACATGTCGGGCGATATCATCGAGGAACTGATGAAACATAACGTCACCTGCATGATCATCGATCCCCATGGCGAGTATGGTGCCATGCGTGACGCAGGCACCAAGGGTGATGCCAAGTTCAATGTGAAACCCCACGGCTATGCCGACCGCATAAAGGAATTTGGTGTCACCGATGACACCAACGGCCTCATCAAACCGTTGAAATTCACATTCAAATCCCTCGAACCGAGAGAGATATTGGAGCTCATGAGAAAAACGGACATGAGGTCCTTCCTCCCGCCCACGAAGAAAGCGATAGAGACTCTGAGAGAGGAAGGGGAACTGTACTCCGTTACGGATCTCATCAATGTCCTGAAGGAGGACGGGGGTGCGAAGAATGCTGTTCTGATCACCGAATTGGAATACATAGACAGCATGGGCATCTTCGCTAAGAGAGGCAACCGTATCGATGAGTTGGTCGAGAACGGTAAGACCACCATCATCAATCTGAAGGGTGTACCGCCGGATATACAGCAATTGATCGTGAAACGTCTTGCTACATTCATGTTCGAACTCAGGAAGAAAGGTTCCATCCCTCCGATGATGTTCGTTGTGGAAGAGGCACACAACTATTGTCCGCAAGCTGAACATGTGATGTCATCCAAACCATTGGCGACGATCGCATCAGAAGGAAGGAAGTTCGGGTTGGGATTGATGGTTATAAGCCAAAGGCCCGCCAAGATAGACAAGAACGTCCTGAGTCAATGCGGAACACAGATAATCCTCAAAGTCACTAACCCCAATGATCTCAAAGCGATCACAGCATCCATTGAAGGATTGACCACAGGAATGAGCGATGACATACAATCGATGCCCGTCGGTATGGCGATGGTTGTCGGTGCAGGGATAGAATCCCCATTGCTCGTAGAGGTCAGACCGAGGGAGAGCAGACACGGCGGTGCCGGCGTGAAGATATTGGGTGATGACTGATGAACGACACTATCACGGAAGAGAAGATCGACAAATACCTCAGCATAACCAAGGAGGCCCTCGATAAACTGAAGGTGGTCACACCTGACCGTTCATTCGCAAGGGATCTCTCCGACAGTTTCCTGGAGATGGCCCAATGTTACTACAATGACGCACTCACATTCCGTGCGAACGGTGATTTCGTCACAGCATTCGCCGCAGTGAACTATGCACATGGATGGTTGGACTGCGGCGCTAGGATAGGTCTATGGGACGTCGACTGCGATGAGAGATTGTTCACTCTCTACAGATGATAGGCATACTATCCACGGATGAACATTCGTAGACCTCCAATCCCATATCCTCCAACACATCCTTCGAACAGTCGGAGAATACGCTGTGGCCCAACATGCACATCCCTGAATTCGGAATCTTCGACAACACCTTCCTCAACGCGGGAGTCTCCAATCCTACATCCTTCGAGAACGACCTTGAGAGTCTGAAGAGCGAATCAATGTTCGGATTCGCGATGAATTCCTTGACACATTTGGAACCTGCATCCCCTATCCTCTTCGATGTAGCCTTGTCCCTCAATGTAGAACCTGTATCGAGCGGTCCGCCGAGTACCGCCAAGGATAGTTTCTCGAATCTAAGACCGGAATCCTTGATCTCACCCTCCGGCGGAAGACCAGGTTCAACTCTGATGGGGACATGCGATTCGCACATCAATGCGGAGACATCGCCTAGACCTCCGCCTCCGACCACTTCTGCGATATGAGCGTTCAGGAATGCCGTATCCAACGGCTTATCCTCGAAGGTGCATGCACAATATGCTGCTGCTATAGCGCCCGATGCGGACATACCGAATCCCTGCCCGACAGGGAGGTCGTTCTCTATCGTCACATCGAATCCCCTCGATGATGTCATGAGTATCGCCGCCCTCGTTATGTCGCAACGGCATTCCTTCCCGTCCATCATCACTTCCAACCTATCGTCGGAACGCTCCTCCAATGTGACGGTCGTTCCTTTCGATAGTTTGATCCCTACTCCCCTGGAACCTGTCTCCATGATCGCATTGGATCTCACAGGTTCGAAGAAACATGTTATGTGTCCAGGACAGAAGACGGATGTCATGCTATCCTCGAACATTGGTCGAGTATCGAATCCGCGATGTTATCCTTCGGCCCGGTTATGTTGCTGTTGCCGTCAGACGTTATTATTATCGCGGACGAGGAGGTCTTTCCTGCAGAATCGATGTCATTCGCCACGATAGCGTACAGACCATACTCATCCATGCGGGATTTGGCCTTCTTGACGAGCTCATCCTCCGACAATCCGGATTCCGCTTTGAATCCTATGACATATTTACATCTCTTTGAGAGCAACGGGAGCACTTTCGGCACAGGCTCCAACTCGAGATCGAATCCCTCTTTGCTCGATATCTTCCCGTTCCTCCTCTCCGCCGGTGTGAAATCCGATAAGGCGGCAGGGACGATCACTATGTCCCTGTCGATGGAATCTATCATCGATATGAGGTCTGAAACGGAATCGAACCTTCTCACGTTCATGTAATCCGGTATGGGGACACTGCATCCGCCCATCCATAGTTCGACATCCGCTCCGCGTTCCATCGCCCTATCGGCTATCCTCACGGCCATCAAACCGGTCGAACGGTTTGTTATGATCCTCATGGAATCGATGGGTTCCTCGGATCTTCCGCCTATGACCAATATCCTCTTGCCTGCGAGATCATCCTTCGACAACAATCTGAACACAGATGCTATCACCTCTTCCTTGGAGGCTACCTTCGCCCTAGGTCCGACCTTCTTGGGTCCGATGAACGTGACCCCCCATGACCTCAGGAGTTCGATGTTCTTCTGCACAGCAGGATTATTGAACATGGCATCGTGCATAGCGGGTGCGATCGCTATCGGCAATCCCGAACCCAATGCTACCGTTGCCATGGATGTCACTGGAGTGTCATCGATGCCGTTCGCGATCTTCGAGATCGTATTCGCTGTAGCTGGGTATATCAGAAGTACATCGGCATCGGAACCGATTATGCTCACATGTTCCGTAGCTCCCGTCAACTCCGTGACGGGTATGTTGCCTGAGGCATACTCCATCGAGAGAGGTGTGACGAAATCACGTGCAGACTCCGTCAATACCGGGATCACCTTCGCACCATGCCTTATCAACTCACGTATCGCACCGAAGCATTCCACAGCGGCAACGCTTCCGGTTATGCCCATCACGATCGTCCTTCCTTTGAGCTTACTGCTGCTCTCACAATAGATCTCCTCAGCCGGATGCATATTCATATCCTCCTATCGATCATCCCGATGATGTCCATTAGGACATCGCCCCCATTCCTTGAAGCGTCCAATACTGTGAGGCCATACGCCTTAGCTATCCCCAGATACGAATCCCTCACCTTCCTCAGATAATCCAACTTCTCGAACCTGCTGACCTTCTCCCCTCTCTTACTGACACGCGTCAATGAGATCTCTGGATCCACGTCCAGGAGTATGTGTACGTCAGGTTCCCTGATGACCTTGGAATTGATGGAATACAGCCAATCGCGATCAAGACCGGATGCGGATTGATAGGCCAATGTGGAAGCGAAGTATCTGTCGCATATGACATCGTATCCTGCCTCCAGGCATTCCGATATCTCCTTCGTATGACATGCTCTATCAGCGGTGAAGAGGAGCGCTTCGGATTCTGGTGTGAGATCATCGGTCTCCGCCACCAGCTTGCCTATGGCACCTTTGGTGGGTTCCATCGTTATCATGACCTTGCGACCCAAAGATTCCAGATACTCACCTATCTTGGATATGGCGGTCGTCTTACCTGAACCATCTATGCCCTCGAGCACTATGAAGATTGGACTGCTCATCATCCTTCGCTAAGGTCTGTTCACTTATAAAATGGACGTGCAGTGTCAAGATGATGATATCATATGACAATATGTCATAGCACATTGCGCTCCAATCTGACGTACAGCGAATGCAGACTTTCGACATCCTTTATGTCCTTGATGCAGATGTCTCTGAGATCCTTGCGGATATTCATATCATATGATATGCATAATGCGGAAAGCTGTTCGGAAAGGTCCTTGGCCAACCTATCCCCTCTGTCATCCCAATCCGTAAGGATTATCGCTTTCTTCCCCGACTCATACACCATCTCCGCTGCTCTCAAAGGCCCTCCATCCCTCTGTACCTCGATGGTATCCAATGATAGATTCAGATCCAACAACGATCTGCGATCATTCTTGCCCTCGACCAATATCACATGATCGGATGACATGGATTGTATCCTATCAAGGATCTCATCCAATCTTCTCAATCTCTCATCATCATTCAAAGGCATCCCTCAGACGTTCGATCACAGTGTCCATATCCCCGATGATAAGAACCGTCTTCTGCCTACTGGTCTGACCATGGATTACCTCTGACTTGAATCCCGTCAGCTCCTTGAACAATTCCTCCACATCCTTGTTCGCTCTGCCATCCAATGGAGGTGCCCTGACCCGGACATTCAATCTCTTCCTCCATTCGTCGACACCGTCAGCACCTGGCCTGTCGGATCTGGGAGATACGGAGATCTCCACTTCCACGCCTTTGCTCACACTGCGTACGGCCTCGGATATGTCCATGCCATACCATGCATGTCCCCGATATAAGATTGATACATCGAATATATCGTTATTTTACTCATATCACACAGGATGGATGCTATAGGGAGCATCATACCAAAGGTAAAATACGGACATCCCATTGAAGCACATATGCCCATCGGAACGTATGACTTGGAATACAGCGACCTAACTTCACTGAGCAGGACCGAGAAGAACAGCGGTAACCTATCAGCCGTAAGGAAGGACCTGTACCATGCCATGGTCATACTGTACGAGAAGAAGACCATCGAATGCGAGAGGATAATCCACTCCAATGCGGACTCCATATTGTTCGATGGTGCATCCGATAAGAAGAGAAAGACACTCATCGCAATGAAGGATGTTGTCGAACAGCGTATGAGGAAGATCTTCGACCTTGCCATGAGGGCAGGGATGGGCGCGAACAACGTCACGGATACATTGACACCGGAGGAGATGGTGCTCTACGAGACACTCGTCGAAGCAGCGAAGGCCCATTGGGCACTTCTTGACAGGAAGAAGAGAGTGACGATTCCGGACATCACTCAACCTGACGTCCCTCCCGAGCCTGTGAAGGAGACTCCCACGGTCATCGGGATGACAGTGGAGAACATCACGGATAATGGAGGGGATATCCCGCAAGTAGAGGTGATCGAACCCCCCGAGTCCGATGCTGTCCCTATCGATGATGGTTTTCCCGAGATACCTGAGGACGAGGATGAGGATCCACGCAACATAACCATAGATATCCCCGAGGAACCCCTTGCAGAGACACCGTCCATGATACCGGACAAGGAAGAGACGACTATACTTCCAAAGACCGATGATCTGCTGGAAGGCGACCCCATGAAATTGGTCGTCGTCCGCATCCTCCAAGACCTGGATGAGAAGATCTCAGGTATCGATCGTACATATTCGCTCAAAAAAGAGGATGTTGTACGCATCCCCAGGATGCTCGCCAAGGTGCTTGTCAACAGGAATCTAGCTAAGATCGTCAATCATGCATGATGCGGGTATCCCCTTTGCATTCCAGACAATGTATCTGATACCTCTTTATACCCGTTATCTCCGAGACGGTCTCCCTAGCTATGTCGGGAGTGTTGTTATGTCTGCTCAGATGAGCTAAGAAAATCCTCCTGTTCGGATTCTTCATCGTCCTCTTCAGGATCTCACCTGTATCGACGTTGCACATATGGCCCATATTACTGTCGATATGACGTTTCAGACTAGGAGGATATGGACCTTCGCGTAACATCCTCTTGTCATAGTTGGATTCTATGACAGCTATATCCGATTCCTCGAGAGCATGCTCGACAGGATAGAGTATCCTTCCGGTATCGGTGGCCACCAGGACCTTGAAACCATCCGCATCCATGAGATATGCGGATGGCTCGACAGCATCATGGGATGTCGGCAATGAGATCACATCCATGTTCGCCACGCGGAATCTGTTCATCATCGATATCGGAGAGTACATGACATTGCCGAAATCGCATGCATTGAACGTCCTCTCATTGCACATTATCGGTACGTTCAGTTTCCTCGCCATCACTCCCGCACCGGAAGTATGGTCCGTGTGCTCATGAGTTATCAATATTGCATCGATACATTCCTTGTCAAGACCGTTGACATCCATCAATGAGAAGAGCCTCTTACAGCTCAATCCTGCATCGATGACGACAGCCCTATCATCATGCTTCACCACGGTACAATTACCGTCGCTACCGCTTGCAAGTATGTGTACCTCTACACTCATCCTAAAACGCCTTACGAATCAGATGAGTTTCTTCTTGTATATCGAGAACAGGATGTCCCCTCTGGTAACGATACCTAGCAGGACCCCTCTGTCAACGACAGGTACGCGACTGACATCCATATCCACCATGGCCTGCAACAAGGACAGCACAAGATCATCAGGGCTTGTCATGAGAACCGTGCGGGACATTATGTCGCCGATCTTCGTGTTAGCGATGGCTTCGGTGGTCTTCACGACCTCCGGATCACTGTCATCGACACTGTCAATGTATGACGCGAGAAGGGATTTCAAAGCTATACCCTTCTTCTGCAATACCTTGCTATAATCCAGGATCAATTCTAGGATGTCATTCTGACTAACAATCCCGACCATGTGATTGTTCTCATCGACTACCGGTGCACCCTTCAGATTCTCCACGGCCAATTTCCTTACGGCCTCCCTGATGGTGTTGTTCGGCGAAAGCGTTACGACATCCGTCGTCATGATATCCCTGACTTTGAAGTGACCCATGACATTCCTAATGTTCGGCTGTCGATATATTATTTATTGTGAGCCTTCGGCCGATGTTTCCATCAACTACCGAGGATACATCCAGCGTAGGAATGGATGACTGTTCGGATGAACGAACATTTATATGGAAGAAGTTTATTTGTGGTTTCGACGGGGCCTGTAGCTCAGCTAGGTAGAGCGCTCGACTCTTAATCGAGCGGCCAAGGGTTCGAATCCCTTCAGGCCCGCCACTTACTCATCCAGATCTTCTGAAAAAATTCTATTGTTTCGGCGTTTCGAGGCCTTTAGCGCCTCCGATATCAAAAAGTGCGCTCGAATCTAAGGGTAGGTTCGAACGCAAGCGGATTCATCACTGCTCCTCTATTGCCCCTTCGCCGGACCAGAATCTCTGCATATCGCGGGCCGCGTTATGCTGGTCTCTGTCGCTGCCGATACCATCCATGATGCCCTGTTGACGAAGACTGTTAAGACAATAGCAAACGGTCATCGCATTTATCCTGCCGAAAGACGATGGTGAATCAGAGGACGGATTCGAAAAGGGAATGGACACGCTATGTGCGGTCCGATCATGATCGGATATGCGATGATGTACCTACGTGTTCTATTCATCCTAAAATTGCAAACTGCATAAAAACTGCATTTTAATAATTTGCAAACTGCATAAAATCAATGATTTCAATATTTGCAAACTACATGTCTTTAAATATGATTTAAATATATTCGATTATAATGAAAAAAAATAATCCTCCGGTATTCAGGAGGAAGTTCTATGATGTACTCCTCGATTGGAAAGAGAACGATTCACACAGATATGCATTGATGATCGAAGGGGTCAGAAGGGTCGGAAAGAGCACCATAGCGGAGCAATTCGCTAAGAACGAGTATAAATCGTACATCCTGATCGATTTCATGAATGCGAGCGATACCGTCAAAGAGATGTTCAACAGATACTCTGACGATCTGGATAAACTGTTCCTAATGCTCTCTGGTTACTATAACGTGATGTTGTACGAACATGAGAGCCTGATAATATTCGATGAGGTCCAGGAATTCCCACGTGCCCATCAGATCGTCAAATATCTTGTGAAGTACGGAAAATATCCGATTCTGGAGACGGGATCGCTGATCACACTGAAAATGAGATCCAGGATGACACAGCCTTCGGAAGTCATCACCAAATCCATGAACCCTATGGATCTGGAAGAATTCATGTGGGCCATCGGGAAGGGTATTCAGTATGGGATCATCAAAGATTCGTTCGATTCCATGGAACCTCTGACCGATGGGATGCACAAGGAATTGATGGACACGTACCGCACCTACATGATAGTTGGAGGGATGCCACAGGCCGTATCGGCATTGATAGAGACGAACAACTTCTTAGAAGTGGAGAAGGCCAAGACCATGATCCTGGATATCTATCGCAGAGACGTCTGGAGGGAAGACGACGGGATACTGGCGGAATTGTTCAACAGCATACCCTCGATGCTCAACAGGACCAGTAAGGTCTTCTCTCCCAGCGTTGTGAAGAAAGGTGCCAGGAAAATGCGCTACACCAAGCGCATATCGTGGCTGTGCGGTTCAAAAATGGTCAATCCTTGCTACAACTGTACGAATCCAGACCCTGCCATTGCGCAGTATGAGGACAGGAGCGATCTGAAAATGTACTTCGTTGACACAGGTCTGCTCATTACGATGATGCTGGAAGCTAACATCGCCGATCGCAATGAACTATACCAATCCCTTCTATCAGGGGACCTGTCCATGAATCAAGGGATGATATTCGAGAACATGGTCTCGCAGGCACTGACTGCCTCTGGGAGGAATCTCAATTACTGCCGCTTCGTATCCGATGAATCAGATCGCACCCAAGAAGTGGATTTCCTTGTTGCTGACGGCAGGAGGGTCAATGTGATGGAGGTAAAATCCAGCCGTGTGAATCCCCACAGATCCCTCGATCGCTTCATAAGGAAATATAAGGATAGGATCGATCGCAAGTACATCATCTGCACCAAGAATATGAGTGAGATGGACGATATAATCATAGTCCCGATATACATGACTGGATTGATCTGATGGGCATCGACCTATCCAAGGTCCGCAGCCACTCTTCCGGATCCTCGCGGACCACGGTTCACAGCGGATGCCACTTCCTCTGACTACGACTCGGGATGCCTCTCTATCATCATACAGCTCATGTTTACCTGGCTGTAAATTTGGACCTGTCGAAGTTGACTGTCGCCAACAGCAACCTAGTCACCCTTCTGTTGCGGAATCTGAGTACGGGATGATCGAAGATCTTGCCACCGATGGCATCCTTCACTCTGTCCCTGTTTTTGGTCTTCTTCGTAGCATATACAACATTTCCCTTTTGGCTGATTGGGCGTAGACGATCTCTCCCGTCTCGAGGTTGATGAACTTCATCAGCGTCAAAAAGCCAATCACCTGAGTTATATGTACGGCGATGTACTTTCGGAATGTCCTGTTCATATCTCTCATTGAGATGACAAGAACAGCGTTCTCCCTTAGTATGCCTGATTCGACTTATTCATGAATTTTGCACAGCATAGACTATAGGGTGCAAGAAAATGCATCGATCATTTACCGTTGTCCTTGGCTTAATTGGGCAAAGAACGTGCTCTAAACAAAGGATCTACGACCTGTAGAACAAATCTTCCCATTGTAGAGACATGATGTTGTTAATTGCGGAAAATCCATTTTCCGCAATTAACAACTTCTATAATTGCATGAACGCAATTAACAACTGATGAAAGAGGACGATTACCATCCGATAAAATCGGGAGAGGTCAGATATTCCAATAACGGAGGATTCAGTTATTTTTGGCCATACGACCTCCCATTCGATATCGAATTGGATAAGAAGACATACAAGAAGGCAGAGACTGCGATCATCGTTCTGTCGAAATTGGATGGGAAAGTCTCACAGATGTCAGAACAAGAGAGGAATATCCTTCTCGTACCTCTCGTCCTTATGGAATCGACCAAATCCTCAGCGATCGAAGGCACAGGCACGACCATGGAGGACATCTACAGATCGGAGAGGGTGGAGGAAAAGGACCCTCACAAACTGTTGGACAATATGGAAGTGCTGAACTACAGGGATGCGTTGAGTCATGCAAGCAACATCGATGGCAACGAGATAGGTGAGGATCTTATCTTGGAACTGCATGAGATACTGCTGAAAGGCGTTCGTGGAGAGAACAAATCCCCTGGTAACTATCGTGAGGTGCAAGTCCTAGTCGGTAATAGAGGCGACAACCTTGACACGGCCGCATTCGTCCCGATGCCTCCCGAGAACATCTATTGGAAGATGAAAAATCTCATCGAATACATCAATGCCCCTGATGAGAATATACTGTTATCTGCAGCTCTATCACACTATCAATTCGAAACGATACATCCGTTCACCGATGGCAATGGGAGGATGGGTAGACTCTTGATCATGCTGATACTCAATAGAAGTAAGGTGTTGGAGTATCCAGTGTTATATCTTAGCGGATATTTCAACGATAAACGCGATGAATACATCCGCAGTTTGAATAGAGTGTGAGAGTGTGATGATTTCCAGGGCTGGATTGATCTCTTCCTTGATGCTCTGATCGAACAATCCAATAGCTCCATACGTTTGATCGATTCCCTGTATCAAGTCAGACAGAGGTTCCATGAGATGGATAACGATCTCAAGACATCGCATCTCATCGACTCTCTGTTCATCAACCCCTTCGTGAGAAAGATGGATGTCGCGAAGATCTGTAATGTACACCTATCGACTGCGGGGAAGATGGTCAACGATCTTGTCGAAAAAGGGATACTGTCTGAGACCACAGGCAGGAAGAGGAATCAATTGTTCGTTTGCAAAGAGATAATGGATATCTTGAATTCATATTGATATGGAGTTGTTAATTGCGAAAAACCCGTTTTACGCAATTAACAAATTCTATAATTGCGTGAACGCAATTAACGGGAACGATCATTCTCTTACCTATCTGAAGATGGAAATGATTATTATCGCCGAAATGTGTCCGTCCCATATGCAATACAAAGTAGAGCCGATAGCGAATAGAGGATGGGGATCCGTCCTTGTGTTCGGTATCCTGACGATCATCCTCGGCATACTGTTCATAGTCTCGCCGAAGAGCAGCCTGAGCATCATAGTGATCATTTCAGGAGTGTTCACGATAATCGTTGGCCTCACCAACACATTCGAAGCGATGAATGATCTTGGAGATAAGAAACTGAAACTCCTGCAGACCGTCCTGGAAGTACTGTTAGGTGTCGCGATGATCGCGATAGCGTTGATCAATCTTGATATCCTGATGTATATCGTAGCGGCATATCTGATAATCTTCGGCATATGCTCCTTCTTCGGTATGAGCATCCCTCATACGCCGATAGGCAATATCGCCAAGGTCATGGGGATCGTCATGATCATCCTTGGTGTCCTGATCGCCATATTCGCAGGGACCGCAGAGGACATAATCATGATCCTCTCAGGCGTATTCTTCATCATATGCGGTGCATCCGCCGTCGTAGGTGCGATGGGCATCAGAAACGCTGTGAAACTGTTCGAATGATACATCCAGCCCTTCCCGAAAGGGAAGGGCGAACACCTTCAAACCGCTATCCCTTTAATCAATAACATGCATATTATTCTCAACGAGATGATAATCTGTCGATGATCAACATAGACACATTCGCATCAGCCATGTTCACAGTGATGATTATCCTGATGATCGTATCGGTACCGACGATATTCATCACTGTCAGGAGCTCTGCCAAAACGATCAAGAGGTACATGTTGCTGAGATCCGTGGACAAGGCCGATGGACAGATACCTACTCAATTGATCAACGAGTGGAGTGCTGTGAAGACCCCGATCGTGTACATCTCGATCATAACCGAGGAATTGGAAAAACTCAACGGTCTCAAGAACATCACATCCCAGTGTACGTTGGCCATCTTGATTTCCATAGTGCTCTGGTTCTGCCCAGGATATGAGAAGTCATTGCAGATACCGATCATAATCGCCGATGTCATATCCATCCTCACGATAATATACGGAAGATTCTACAGATCCGTGTACAAACAGGAATACCTCAGGATATTGAAAGAGACCAGCGAGGAACATGAATTCGGCGCTGCCGACAGCATGTATGGGTGAACATCAACAATTTATTATCTTACACCCCATAACCTGTGAACATGACAACAGTCATTCTGCACACTAATGTCGGGGACATCAAACTCGATATGTACAAGGACATGCCGGTAACAGCTGGGAACTTCGTTAAACTTGCCAAAGAAGGATTCTATGATGGCGTGATCTTCCACAGGGTCATCGAGGGATTCATGATCCAAGGCGGAGACCCGACGGGAACAGGCATGGGCGGACCAGGCTACAACATAGAGGATGAGTTCGTCAAAGGACACTCCAACGTCAGAGGGACCATCTCAATGGCCAACACAGGACGTCCGAACACAGGTGGCAGTCAATTCTTCATCAACACCAACGACAATAAATACCTCGATTGGGACGACATGAGAACACCGTCCAAACACCCCGTATTTGGAGAATGTGCGGACAAGGAGAGCTACGAAGTGGTCCTGAAGATCGAGAGGTCCGAGACGGATCACAACGACAGACCGTTGGAAGAGAAGAAGATCATCTCCGTCGAAGTCATCGAATGATGTGATATCATGACCAGACACGTCATGGAGATGCTTGGTATGTCCAAGGTGACGATAGAGGATGGCAAGGTCATCAATGTGACCGAACCCAAAGTGAAGTATTGTCCTCTGTTCAAGAAACACCGCGGTATAGACGAACTCAACTGTGAATCCGTGAGGAAGAATGCGGAATTCCGCATAGAGAGATTCGGAATGTGCAATGACAACAGGGACACCAGGATGAAGGATTTCCTCAGTTTCGGTGTATCCGAGATGTTGAGCCTTGCATTGACTGAACACCTTATCGATGCTGCTGTCATAGCAGCAGATGGCTGCGGCACGGTGGTCCTGGAGGATCCGGAGATCGTACAGGGCATGGGAGGACGCATATCAGGCATAATCGAGACAGAACCCATCCAGAAGGTAGTGGACGATATCGGCGCAGAGAGGCTCCTTGATCCTAAGACTGCGAAGATAGATCAGTTCGAAGGGGTCGCCAAGGCATACCATATGCATTACCATACCATCGCTGTGACGGTCGCCAATGCGAAGGATGCGCAGGAGATCAGGGATTGTTTCGGCATGACGACGGTCATCATCGCGGTACATACGACAGGCATATCCGAGAAGGATGCGGAGATACTGTTCGATACGTGTGATATAATCACATCCTGTGCATCGAAACACATCAGAGAGATCGCTAAAGGAAGGGCGTTACTCCAAGCAGGAACGAAGGTCCCTGTTTATGCGGCATCCGAGGTGGGTGCCAAGATCATAAAGGCCAAACTCGACCAATTGGGAAGAGAACCAGATACTGGATTGGATGAGAGCCCGGAACCGATGCTCTAAACCCTTTCAACTACCAGATGTGTCCCTGAACGAAGATATATCAGGGGCACACCTACTTTTCTAAGCCTTCCCCTCAGTATCTTATCATTCGTAAGAACATATCCGCCTGTTCTAAGTGCGAGTTCTATAACAGAATTATCCCCTGTCGCCTCGGTCGGTATGATCTCATACTTCCTCGCAAGGGTCAATGCGGCGCTTGCATACTTGTTATCAAGATGCTTCAATTCCCCGATCAAAGGACCAGGCACGACGAATCTGACGTCTCCGAGCAGATTCTGCACGGAGAGGTCGAGATTCATCCTCATTTCAAAAGGCATGAGTAAAGCGTTTGTGTCCAATACGACGGTCTGCATGATCACAGCTCGACGATACCGTAACCGATGAGTCTCCATTTGTTGGAGATCCTTCTCGATATTGCTACCCTCTGACCCTCGGATACGCAGACAGGAATCTTCAGAACGACCTGTATCGCTCCGCCCTTACCGCTCTTGACGATTCCGACGGTGGTCGCTGTACCGATCGAGAGCATCAACGGCTCGTTGCTCTTGATCTCGTCGACCTTGAGGTCCGAAGCGGATCCTACCACACGGTCGAGCAATGTCGTCTTCATGTTGAAGTCGTGTACGACGGCAGGCAAGTGACCGGGGACACCGATCATCCTTCCCGTGAGACCATCCGATTTGGTGATCGAGGGATCGAGCGAAGTACCTATAGAGATCAATCCACCAGGATTCACGGATTTGACGGACTTTCCGCCGGCTACGAGTGATGTGACCTTCGTGGTTATCCTTTGGTACACATCCTTTCCGCTGACTTCCGTCTTTATTCCGGGAACTATCTCGATCTCGTCACCTATCTTGATGGTACCTTGGATCAATGAACCTCCGAGCACACCGCCCTTGAGGTTATCAGGAGTAGTACCCGGTGAGTTGATATCGAATGAACGTGCGACGTGCATCAACGGTGTCGAATCGAGATCCCTCTCGACATGCGCCACGATGTGCTCTTCGATGGCCTCGACGAGCATATCGATGTTGACGCCTCTGTTGGCAGAGATAGGGATGACGGGTGCGTTCTCAGCTATCGTTCCCTTCACGAACTCCTTGATCTGCTTGAAGTTCTCGACTGCCTGTTCACGTGTGACGATATCGATCTTGTTCTGAACGATGATGATCCTCTCGATACCCATGATGGACAATGCCATCAAGTGCTCCTTCGTCTGAGGTTGAGGGCACTTCTCATTGGCTGCGACGAGTAATATCGCACCATCCATCAAGGCTGCTCCGGAGAGCATCGTCGCCATGAGGGTCTCGTGTCCCGGTGCATCGACGAATGATACCGACTGCAGATATTCTGTATCGGAACCACAGTTGGGGCACTTGGGTTTCGTTCCATATGCTGATGGTCCTTCACATTTAGGACACTTGTAGAAAGCTACGTCCGCATACCCGAGCCTGATGGAGATACCTCTTTTGACCTCCTCAGAGTGACGGTCGGCCCACTCTCCGCTGAGAGCTTTGGTAAGTGTTGTCTTACCGTGGTCGACATGCCCGATCATTCCGATGTTGATCTCGGGCTGCTTTTGCACTTTCATCAGTTCTCCGCGGATGCCTCAGCAGGCTCTGCGAGACAATCCTCGATGGACTTGGGTCCGTACTCTGCGACTACCATGTTGATCTGGACGATCGACTGTGAGATCGTAGCACCACGTACTGCGACTCTCTTCCTCTGTCCAGGGTATTTCTCGTGGAATGACTGTCCGTCTGCCATAAGGAGCATTCTCCTCTTGTTACCGGGCATGTCGCTCCTCATGGGAACGCCTGTGTTGTCGCTTCCACCGGTGATCTTGAGTTTGTAACCGGGGAGACCCACGAAAATTCCGTCTACGATCTCTCCGATGTTCTTACCAATCAGAGAGTTCGCGTGGTGGCCTGACACGGCAACGTTGTATGATTTGCCTGTCTTTGCGTCATTGATGATTGTTTTAAAATCTACCATTTGAACACCTGTAGATGGCGTCTATTATTATATTATTTATAAAGGTATCTAGAAGGAACGCATCAGATAGAACAACGAATGTGGATATTCTGGTCCTTTCAAAAGATTCGGAACCGATATCCGACTATCAAAATGAGTGGTAAAGGTGGCCGGCGATGCGCCGGCCTTGTTATGGTTTTCAATCTCTCTGTTTCTCGACACTGAGAATCGCACAGACAGAAGCGACGACCATCATGATGAATGCGGCCATCCATAATGTCTTGAACGACGTTGCCTCGACGATCGGACCGGAGATTAATGCGAGCAGTGCACCTCCCGCGAACGGGAAGAGGTTCAATGCTGCAGTGGATGTACCTGCCATGGCGATGGGGTACAACTCCTTGATCTGAGCATACGATACAACGAAAAATCCTCCGAAGAATCCGAAGCAGAAGTTGAGAATGTACTGATACGTCGTGTTGCTAACGAAGTCGGCATTGTCTCCTGTGAGCCAGATGACCGCCCATACGAGCGTGTACACGATCGTACCGATGATGATGACCTTCTTCCTGGACTTGAGTACCTTATCGGACAGCCTTCCTGCCAACGGACATCCGACGACCATACCGACACCGACCATTGTTATGAACATCGCATATGTGTCGCTGGGAAGGCCACCGATATCCTTGTAGAACGAACCTGCCTGAGAGGCCTGCCAGAGCATGATGGTTCCATACATGAAGAAGAACCATATGGCCAGCGGCCAGAACTTCCTTCCGCTTGTGAATGTGAGCTTGAGGGCCTCTTTCGTTCCCATCTTCGCAGATGTGGACTCTTTGATAGGCTCTCCCGTCTCCTCGGAGACGATCTCCTCGATTCCGGGCAGATCCATCTCGTTCGGGTGGTTCCTTACGAACAACCATGTAAGGATACCGATAACAACGGTGATTCCTGTAAGGATGAAGTATGTGTCAGCGAATCCAAAGTTCTGGATGAGCATGACCATCGGCGTCGCTGCTGCGATACCTCCGACGTTACCTACGAGAAGAAGGATACCGCTCATGGAAGCGAATTCATTCTTCCTGAACCAAACAGCCAACACCTTCATGATCGGGATATAGATGACAGCTGCACCGATACCGATGACGAATTTACCGACCCACATCAACGGGTAACTCTTGATCGATTCCAATGACGATACTGCGCACAACACTGAACCAGCTGCGAGGAGAAGGATGAATATAGTAGCAGCCTTCCTCGGTCCCATCTTATCGGTAAGAATTCCGCTCGGGATCTGCATCAGCGTGTACGCCCATAGGTAGGCAGATGCCAACATCCCGACCTCAGACTTGGTTATGCTGAACCAATCCTGCATCTCACCGGAGATGGCACCTCCTGTGGTCCTGTGGAAATACACGAAGAAGTACGCTATTGCCAGTGTAACAAACACCACCCAGCGGTACTTCAGGACCTTTGCTTTTTTCTCTGCATCAATTGCCATGTTATTCCTCTGTTGGGGCAAAAAACTTTAGAACAATACGTAATAGAATTGGGAAGACGTTTTATAATGGGTTGTACGAACATGTTCGAATAATTTTATTTACTGCACAAACGTATTCTAATATATGCATCAGGCCAAATTATTGGTCGACAGAAGAATCGGTGGGATAAACCCTGATGGAAATCCATGTCATATGCTGTTGCCCATATCATGTTTTAACAACGACAGAACTGTGGAGATAATCCAATGTTCGTTCTTGAATGATGGTGCAGGCCATTCCATGATCAAAATCTATGATCCTACCAGGGAATTGGACAAATACTGTGGTCCGACACATACCTTGGATCTGATGGGAGAGTATTCTATAATAAAAACAGGCAACTGCCAATATCTCGCTACGATAATGAATGTGAATTGCAGATTGGCAAAGATCGGTTCGGAATCCGGTTGTTTCATCACATCGGCAGTCCCATTGAATGATCATGTGATAAAATGGGTGGTCCTCGCTCCCAACAAGATGCTCGTGAAGGCATTAGTGAAGAGGATGTTGGATGAAGGATATGGCGTACAGATCATCTCCTCGGTCGAGATCAATCTCGATTACACCCTGACCCCGAAACAAGAGGAGGTGTTGAGATATGCATTCGAGAACGGATATTATGATATCCCGAAGAAACTCACCACCGAGGGATTGTGTGAGAAGTTCGATTGCTCCAAATCCACGATGTCCGTTATAATCCGTGATGCTGAGAAGAATGTGATAAAGTACTTCCTCGACCTGGGTCAGGGAAGGATAAAAAAGGAATGATGGGGGAATTCCCCCATCGGTTTCATTTCTTGTAGTTTACGATGGCATCCACCATCGCGCGTACGTTCTCCTGCTTGATCAACGCGGACATTCCGCATCCGGCGGATATGATGTTGAATCCAGCATTCGCACTCCTGATCGCCGATGCCTTCACTTCCTCTGGTGTTCCCATGAGCAATGGTTTGACGACACCGACGTTTCCGACGAGTGCCGCTCTCTTGTCAGCAAGCTTGACAGCCTCGACTGGATCCGTCTTCTCCTCAAGCGAACATGCTGTAGCACCAGAAGCTATCATGTTGTTCAACATAGGCAACATGTTACCGCAGATGTGAAGGACCTTCATGGTCTTCTTCAGTGGTGCATATACCTTCTTGAGATTCGGAAGTGCGAACTCATCGAACATCTCTGGAGGGATCATATCCCATGACGCGGTAGGTTCGGACATCTGGATACTGTCCACTCCAAGACCCTCCACGAACTCGAGCCACATCTTCTCATAGTCGCCCGCATAGTTCGAGAATTTCTTTGCCATATCCGGTTCGGTTATCGTCCAAAGGACGAGGTTCTCTGTTCCTACAAGGTGTCCCGCGATCGTGAATGGACCGGTTACACCGAGCAATGTGGGCAGATCCTCTTTCCTGTCCTTGATTATCGTCTCCGTTGCCTCGATGATGGCCTGGTTCCTCGGGATCTTCAGCATCTCCTCGGGGCTCATCAATTCAAGGTCCACATCGAAATTCTCTTTGTACGGATTTGTCTTGACCATCGGCGTCGAATTCCTCTTACCGAAATCGATCCTGCATCCAAGTGCCTCAGCCTCATATGTGAGACAATAAGGTACTCTCACTGACTCCAAACCGAGGAACTCGTACGCACCTAGTGCGATCTTTGCCATCTGTTTCCCGTCGTGGTGTGCCTCAGGCCACCATGCACCGACGTGATCCATAAGTTCGACAGTTGCTGTGGTCGTCATACCGCAGACCGGGGGCCTGTCAGTCTCTTCGCAGTTCATTGCTTTGAAGAATCTCTCTCTTGGCGTTATTCCCAACTAACTCACCTCAATAAACTGTTCTAAAGTTTTTGCCCGTAGAACAATACGATTGAAGCAATTATAATGCAATGTACGAACATGTTCGGAATGAACCGTTTGAAGGGGTTTTTGAGATATCACATACCCCAGAATGGATCGGACTTCCTCTTGATCTCCAGGTATTCCTCGAGAGTCATCTTCTCATCCTCGTTGAGATCGGCCTTGGTCTGCAATTCCTTGATCGTAGACTCCATCAATTCTACGTAAATGACATCCTCGACATCGATCTGCCTTCCGACGGTGACACCATCGATCGCCATAGCGACCTCGTCACCCTGTGATGCGTCCTTCAGGACCTCCTCGCCGTCACGGAGACTCCTGACCTTACCTGCATCGGAACCATCCTTCTTGATCAGCCTGAGATTCGCTCTCACCTTGCCGGCGAGCACACGTACACCGACTATTGCGGGTTTCGTTGCATGGAATACGCAGTTGGGCATGACCATGAACTTGGCAGGAAACGGCATCTCCAATCTTTGATCCGCATCCTTGGCCCTCTTGGCCTCATCCACCCATTCTTGATATTCTTCTATAAGACGATATACGACCTGATTGGAGAAGAGCTTCACTCCAGTGTTCAATATCTCGGATTCGGCTTCCTTAGACACATTGGCGTTGAAGACCAACATCACCCTGTTAATAGGGTCTGTGAATGCAGCAGTCTCCACCACATCCCTCCTCGATACCTCACCGACACCGTACTTCCTTATAGGGATACCTGCGGCCTTCGCTTCGAAAGCGAGTGCCTCCAATGAACCTATCGCATCGGCCTTGATCGTTATTCCCTGATCTTGTATCTCGATCTTGACCGAAGCCTCCTCAGTCATCTCTTTTATGGATGGATCCCTGTCGTTCTTGACGACCCTGATCGGAGCACCTGCGATGACGCCATCCATGTTCTGACATGATAATTTCACACCGGCTGCCGCATGCAGTTCGTTGACGGAATCGAAACGGTCCCTCGGATCCCTTATCTCATCCAATGGTTTCGGTTTGAGGATCGCTTTGACTCTGGTGACCACTGGTGCGCCCCTCGTACCGAGAGCAACAGTGTCTCCCTTCTTGAGTACACCATCATAGAGGATCATATCCAAGGTCTTACCGAGCCCCCTCTCTTCCTTTATCTCCAGGATAGTCCCCCTTCCGGGTCCTTCCGCCTTAGCGAGCTGTGATTCCAGGAAACGCTGTGCGAGACCTATCAACATCAGAAGGAGATCGGGTACACCGACACCCTCCTTAGCACTGATCGGCACCAATGCCACCGTCTTCGTGAAATCGTCAATCCTGTCGTACCTGTCCGCGCTTATCCCGTGGATGGAGAGATCCCCCATGATCGAATAGAGCCTCTCCTCGAATGCTGCTATGGTGTGTGCCTGTTGTTTCTTCTCACTGAGGACGAATGGTGCATCCTTCTCGACGATCCATCCTTGGATTGTATCGACCTTGTTGAGTGCTATGATGAATGGCGTCTTGTACTGCCTCAGGATCTTTATCGATTCTATCGTCTGAGGCATTATCCCTTCCCTTATGTCTATGACAAGAACGGCGATATCGGCCAAAGAGCCACCCCTCGCCCTGAGTGTGATGAACGAATGGTGTCCTGGCGTATCGATGAACAACAATCCGGGAACATCGAATTTCTTCTTCCCGATGAGCGGACCGCAGACCTTGTATATGTGATCGATGGGTACCTCGGTAGCGCCGATGTGCTGTGTGATCGCACCTGCCTCCCTGGACTGAACGGTAGTCCCTCTTATCGCATCCAATAGTTTCGTCTTACCATGATCGACATGTCCCAATACACTCACAACAGGTTGCCTGATTGCCATAGAATCACCTAGCATCCGAGGGTTATGTGGTCACATGATATAGGCGTTTGGGAATGTATCCTGGATGATATGGAAGATGTAGAAGAAAATGATGTACGGGGGATGTCCCCCGATACACAATGCGTTTATTCGTAGGTCCACTTATCAAGTGTCCTGTCGTAGGAACAGAGTTCCTCGGGTTTGAAGAAGATACCGATCTCCCTCTTTGCAGACTCGGGTGAATCTGAACCGTGGATGATGTTCACGCCTGTGACCATTCCGTAGTCTCCACGGATGGTTCCGGGTGCGGACTCCTGAGGGTTCGTCTTACCCATGATGTTCCTGCAGACCTGGACTGCGTTGTCGCCTTCCCAGACCATAGCGAGGACAGGTCCGGACGTGATGTATGTGATGAGGGAATCGTAGAATTTCTTTCCCTTGTGCTCACCGTAGTGTGTCTCGGCTGTCTCCTTGGGGATCACCATGAGCTTCATGGCGATGAGCTTGAGACCTTTCTTCTCGAAACGTGTCACGATCTCTCCGCAGAGTCCTCTCTGGACCGCATCGGGTTTGATCATAAGGTAGGTCTGTTCCATTGCCATGGGATTCACTCCTTGTTCTCGGCCTTCTCGGCTGATTTCAAACGGATCTTCTTCTCTGAGATGGCCTTGTCAGTCCACTGTGTGGTCCTGGGCACTCTCTTGAGTTCGATCATGTTCTTGTAGCACTTGTTTGTGCAGAAGTTGAGAACGGTTCCGTCCTTCTTCACGAACATCTTACCCGTTCCAGGCTCGATCTCTCTGTAACAGAATGAACATTTTCTGATCTCTGCCATTCAAATCACCTCATTCCAAGCTTTCTTGCCTCTCTCGATGTCTCTCTGAGCATCAAGATGTCGCCCATCCTTACGGGGCCCATGATGTTCCTGGTGATGATCCTTCCCTTGTCACGTCCATCAAGTACACGGACCTTGACCTGGGTTGCCTCACCTGTCATTCCGGTACGTCCGATTATCTCGACGACCTCTGACGGGATGCTGTCTGTGTCGACCATTCAAATCACCATCAGTTCTTCAGTGCTTTGACTGCTTCTGCGATCTCATCACAAAGTGCTTTTCCCTTTCCGACATCGACGATTGCGATTGATGCCGTGGGTTTCTCGAGTCCGATTGCGTTTCCGAGCTCGACTTTTGCAGGAACGTAGACGTAAGGTACGCCCCTCTCTTCACAGAGTGCGGGCATGTGTGCGAGAATCTCTGGGGGCTCGACATCGACTGCCATGATGACAACAGCGGCCTCTCCTCTCTCGACTGCTTTGGTGACCTCGTTGGTTCCCTTCTTGATCTTTCCGCCATCCCTTGCCATCTCGGCGAGGTTGTAGGCTTTGTCCGACAGCTCTTTCGGTGTCTCAAACTTAACAAATACAGACATTTCAATTACCTCTTTCAGGCGCCGTGACGCCCTCATTATTCATCGGCTCTAAAGAGCAGACGGACTATTCTCTTACCTTATTTAAAGATAGAGGTGTCGAACATTTGCAACGAAGTTACTATTCTTCCTATTCTGCGGTATTCCTAAACAAGATCATCATCCTACTTTGATGAATGACTTTGACAAAACAGGAAAAATTCCTGAAATGTCAAAGTATGTCTACGTCAAAAAGATATCCTTCCTCCCTTCGAGGAAATCGATCAGGTTGATGTGCGTGATCCCATCGCGGGACATGTCCAATCTATCCATGGAGATGACATATTTCGGAGATGCGTCACGGACCGAATCGAATGCTCCGAACTCTCTCTTGGAGGTCGCTTCATCCACTATCAGATATGCGACCTGGATGAAACATTTCCTACCTCCTGAAACAACAACGAAATCGATCTCACCATTGTACTTCTTGCCAACGTACACATCGTATCCTCTGCCGATCAATTCCAGATAGACCAGATTCTCAAGGAAATATCCATTCTGGATGTCGATGGTGTTGGTCATGATGTATCTCAGACCATTATCGAGAGCGTAATTCTTAGGTTTCGATGACAGGACCGCCTTTCCCGAGATGTCGTAGATGCTGACCCTTTTCAGAAGATATGCTTCCTCCATATAGTTCAGATAATTGTGGATGGATTGTATCGATATCTCGATCCCCTCATTCTTCTTCAGGTATGATGAGATGGTCCTTGCGGAGAAATCGTTACCGCAGTTCGCAAGGACGAAGGAAGCTATCCTCTTGAACTTGTCAATATCAATATCTGGATGACGTCCCCTTATGTCCTTCTCAACGACCGACTGATAGAGCTCATCTAGGAATCTATGTGCCGTGGATTCGTTGCCCATCTGGAATCTTTGCGGATATCCGCCTAATTTGATGTAATCTGTGATGAAATCGTCTGGGATGGAACCATCGATCATTGTAACATATTCCTTCGATTCGGAGTATGAGAATGGAAGGACCTCGAACTGCATTGTCCTCCCTGTGATCATTGACGCCAATTCTCCAGAGAGCATCCTGCTGTTACTTCCGGTGACGAATATGGAACAATCTGTAGTCGCCTTGATCGAGGCAAGGGCCTTGGCGAAATCCTTCACGTATTGTATCTCATCGAGGAAGAGGTAGTACTTTCCATCCATCGCCATCTGTTTGCGTACATACTCATCGAGATCCTTGGCATCTTTTATGAAATCGAACCTCAGGTCCTCGAAATTGATCTGAATCTTGTGGTCATCGTCTGCATCGATCTCATCGCATATCATCGAGAGTATGACCGATTTACCAGAACGCCTTGGCCCCATTATCACCTTGATTATGTCCACATCATACAACGGGCGTATCCTCTCGAGATATCTCTCCCTCGGGATCGTGTTGTCCGATCTCATGAATTCAAATCGGATTGCTACTAAATATACTTTGACAAAACAGGAAAAATTCCTGAAATATCAAAGTTGAATGGACACATACTTCAGATCATTGGTCCAGGACTTTCCTGTAGACTTCCTCGATGACATCAACAGTTGCAGTGACATTCTGTTTCATGGCGATGGCACGCGCGTTCCTGCCCAGTTTGTGACGAAGAGGGTCATTCGACAGTGCACTGTTGATCGCATCCGCAAGATCGAAGGGATCCTTTGGCTTGACATACAATCCTCCGTCTTGCACGGTCATCGGAAGACCGTCGACATTCGTACATATGACCGGTTTACCGTACGACAGGATCTCCAACGCCGCAAGACCATAGGATTCATACAATGAAGGCATCACGAAGAGTTTGCAACGACTCATGTAATGATCCTTCTCCTCTTCGCTGACCCATCCTTTCAACTCCACCTTGTCGGACACGCCGTAACGTTCTATTTTCTTCTTCAAACGTTCCATATCCGGTCCTTTTCCGCAGATGATCAGTTTCGTATCCACATCCTGCATGGCCTTGACAAGATAGTCCAATCCTTTGGTACGGACCAATCTCCCCACGTACAGGATGAAATCATCCTCCTCGCCTGTGATCTCTGGATATCTATCCAGACATGGTGTCGCGGTTGTGACCTTATTACTGGGGAACCCCCTTCCGATGAGGTCACTGCGCACATAGTCGCTCACGGAGATTATGTGATCGAATGTATCCAACGTCCTCTTGAACAGCCTATCAGATATCACCGATGCGTAATGTTGCAATCCTACACCCTCGCCCCACATGTTGTGGAAGGTGAACACCTTCTTTCCAGCGTATCTCCTCATATCCTTACTGTATGACGGAGCCCATCTGTAATTGAAATTGACTATGTCGGCATCTATCTCGTTCAGGGTCTCGAGGAGACCTGTGGACGATATGTACGGAGGATTGTACAGATTGATGAATTTGGATGGTAATCTGACTATCTTGTATCCATATTCCGACACCTCATTCAATTCCGTGCCTTCCAGCTGACCCGTCACTATGGTGACATCGTGTCCTCTGGAGACCATCTCCTTAGCTATCAGATGCATCCTGTGCTCTATCCCTCCGACGAAAGGATAGAAGAACGGATTGACGTCCACTACTTTCATTGCGACAGACCCTCTCTTTTCTTCTTGCGGTAGGCCATGAAAAGGCTCACCGCCATGACGATTATTATCATCACTATGGATAATACTTCAGCCTGCGGACCCGAGAAGAATGCGAAGAAGAAGTTAGCGAACAACAGGATCGTACCATACTTCAACACATATCCCAAGATGAGATAGAACCATGCCCTCTTGATCTCCCATGATTCTATCAGGCTTATGAATGCCCCTGTGAATGGCATCACAGGTGCTACACGATTGACCAATATCATCCGTTCATCGTTCAATATCAGGAATTTGGAATATTTATCTGCGACGGACCTTATCCTCTCAGGCACGCGTATGCGTTCCACCACCAGATATAGAGATGTCACACCGGCGAATTCCGCCACAGCACCCACCAATAACAGTATCATCCCCCAGTACGGGGTAGGATCGTACATGAAGCTCAGGATGAAGAATACCTCTGGTAGAGTGGGGAATATGAGCGAATCTATGTAGAACAATAGGAAGATGAACACCAGGATGCCGATGTATCCGTATGGTCCGAACACACCATACAACCAGTCACCTATCATCCTTCTCCCCCTTCTTCGCTGCTATGACATCATCATAGAGCGATGACATCCTCTCCATGAATCTCGGTACCGAGAAATCCGAAGCGGTCTCTTTGGCCTTGGATCTCATGACATCATCAGCCTTCAATCCCAATCTCAATTTCTCGATGCAATCATCGACATCGTCATCGAAAAGGTAACCATTCTGACCATCGACGACATAATCCTCCAACGCCCTTGCCCTTGCGCATACGACAGGAAGGCCGCAGGACATCGCTTCGATTGCCGATAGACACTGTGTCTCGAATCTCGAGGCCACGGCGAAGACGTCCGATGCCGTATAGTACATCACGACCTCCTCATCAGGAGCGAATCCGGCGAATATCACCCTGTCAGAGATGTTCAATTCCTCGGATAATGCCCTCAGCGAATCGGTCGCAGGACCCTTGCCGACAATCAGAAGGACGACATCGTCATCCAATCCCTTCATCGCACGGACCAACATGTCGATGTTCTTCTCGAATGATACGCGACAGAGACTCAATACTATCCTCTTATCCTGAAGACCGAACCTCTCCCTTATCACAGAACCGTCAACATCCGGCCTGAATCTATTACCGTCGATAGGCGTTGGTATCACCCTGATATCGGATACCTTCACGCCCCTCTCGATCAATTCCCTCTTGGTGGATTCGGATGGCGCTACGATGGCATCCACCCACCTGGTGAGATAACCGATGTACTTCCACACCAACTTATCTGCCAATCTCGGCGGGATCCTGATCGGCGAATAGTACTTGACCGTATCACCGACCATCGTATGGAATGTCATCACCACCGGTATCCCAAGCTTATGTGCCGCTACGATGCCCTTCAAGGCCATCACGGCAACGCCCTGTATGTGCACGACATCAGGGGATATGTCCCTGAGGACACGTTTAGCATGTGATGGATATATCGGGATGAAATAACCCGGATAGCTCTTGAACGATACCGATCTGAAGTAATGGACTCCCTCGATACGTTCGTCATCATTCCCGGGATCGGGTGCGACGATATCCGTCTCGACGCCGTGATCCCTGAGTATCCCGTTCACAGTATCTATGCTAGCCACGACACCGTCACGGGTCGGATGGTAACTGTCGGTAACAATAGCTATCTTCATTTGGGATCCCGTTCACATAACATCGATTCAAGGAACGAAGAGCAATTCCTCCTCGACCTCAATGACCTTCACGGATTCGCCTATCTCCGCGCCCTTCGGTATACGGAGATCCACGGTCGAATAGGTCCTTGGATGCAGTACCTGTATCTCATCGCCTGACCTCGAGACGACCACAGCATCCGAGAGTTCCGATCCTTTGAACATTATCCTTATGTCCGAGAGTTCCGACCTCTTTATCGGCATGTCGCGGAATGTGGATAGGTCCATTATCCTTCCACCGGATTTGTTCACTGAGATCAATTTGTATGGTTTATCATTATAATGCAGTATATCCCCGACGTGATATGCCGGCAACCTGACGAGGAATGTCACACGGTACATCTCCTGTCCGTCGGATGTCTGACCAACCAGGGAGGACGATTCCTTCACCTCCGCGCCATATCTATCCGCAAGGTCCTTTGTAAGGGATTTCCCCATGGATGTGGATGACAGATAGAAGTCTATCCCTCCGATAGCTTTCTGTATCTTGGTTATGAAGAGGTCGCGATTATTCTTTGCATAGTCATCAACGGTTCTGCTGACCCATCTCACCACCTCGTCCCTCAGATCGTCTGGTAGATTCTTGTCACCGCTGCGCAGCTGCAATATCGATTCATAATAGCTACCTAACTGCCTTGAGCATCTCTTGCATACGCCGTTCTTCAGACGGACGATGACACTGCTCTCATCCGAGACCCTTATCCCTCCGACATCGAGATCGAACTGTGCATGTACGACGAACGTCCTCTCATCCTGTCTCTCCACCATGGGTCCGATCGAGATCAGTTTCGCTTCTGGGATAAGTTTCGCTGTAGACAATGCGATATCGATTATGGCATCATCCTGATTCTTCCTCACCCACTGATCGGCTACCATGAACTCATTGCAGTTCGCGCATCTTATCAGATCGACGTGATGGGGCATGACGACCAGTTTCCTTCCGTCGAGGAAACATCTGATGCAGAGACCGTCCACGGTCTCCACGCCCTCCTCACCGCATTTCACGCAGAAACTCATCCCTTCACTACCTGTGCATGTTTTGTCTCGCCTATCTGGAGGACACAGTTCTCATCCACATGGCCGTTCTCTACTGCCAATGCGATCGTCCTCTCTCCGACGAGATTCATTATGGTGACCGATCTCATTCTCTCGATGAACACTTCCTCGGGGACCAACTCTCCATTGTAGAAATCTTCCGATACGGTGATCCTCATCCCGTCGCCCTTGAATGTCTTGCCGATGACCTCTTCGTCACATGCTGCTAGGATGATGTCGTCACGGCCCCTGTGCATACGTACGTATATCATACCCTCATCCACCTTCCTTTACTCTCGATGATGAAATTGTTGTCATGCATCTCCTCGATCACGTGATCTATATCGAACATGCTCTCCTTGTTGAACATGATGATTATGTCATCCCTGGATAGACCGCTATCGCCGGCGTCATCCAATGCCTTCAGGATCTGATCGTACAATCCGCGCTTCGTATCCCTGTCGCGCTTGCTGAAACTGGAACCCATCCTGTCGAAATCCCATGAACCGTCATCGGTCTTTGCGACTCCGTCCATGTAGTATTTCACAAGATTGATCGCTCTGGTGACATCCCTCTCATCAACTATAGGACTCAACCTGGTTTTCGCGGATGCTTCCGAGAGACGGACATAGGCCTCCAATTGCCTTGCGGTGATGGGAACGGATGCGTTATCGCCCTCTCCCGTCTTACGTATGCTCAGGTACTCACCTTCGATGAGTTCCATGGCCTCATCCGTCATTATCGGGAAACAGCTCTGTTTGGCGTATGAGACATATTTCCTTATTATCTCCATATCATAGATCGGCTTATGGTCCTCGGTATCCTTGAGTACAGCCTCCTTGTTGACCCCGCAGACCTCTTCATCCTTCATCGCCCTGGCCTGACCTCTCCTGTGTCCTTTCAGAACGAATGTGGATAATTTCTTGTCGTATTCCTCTCTGGGCTTGTCGGTGAGCACGAATATGAGATCGAAACGTGACATCAATGCTGGTGGCAGATCGATCTGTCCCACAATCTTCTCGGTCATATCGAATCTTCCGTATTTGGGGTTGGCCGCTGCGAGCAACGAACATCTGCTCTGAAGTGTCGCGGTGATACCTGCCTTCGCGATGGATATCCTCTGCGATTCCATCGCCTCGTGCAGTGATGACCTATCTTGAGGCGTCATCTTATCCAACTCATCGATACATGCCAATCCTTTATCTGCAAGGACCAGTGCACCTGCCTCCAGTGTCCATCTCCCGTCCCCGAAATCATCTTTGACCGCCGCTGCGGTGTTGTGGATGACGAATCCGTTACCGACGAATGCATGCGATGGTGTTACGGTGAGATCGTACACATACTCCGGAAGATCCTCTGTCAGGATCTCTATCTCCGTTATCGGGAAGAAGCGCATATTCTCCATGACCATGGAGGCCATATCCCCGACATTGAGTTCGGAAGCGGCGACCCAATCGAATGTCGGACCCCTCATGGCCTGTATCTTCGTCTCCGCCGTGAGTATGAGGGACATGCCCCCCGCTGAGATCCTATACAACCTCTCAGGGGTCTTGATCCTCCAGATGTACTCTATCGGAAGGTATCTGACAGACCCTAGATCGCCTATGGATTGTATCGACCAATCATCGACTGCCTGCCTCCATATCCCTGGGCGGTATTCCTCGGGGGCATCCATCCTGGCGTTCACATAGTCGCCTATGGTGGATCTCTCACCCTTGTCATTGATCAATATCGTATCCGCTCCGACGCATAGACCGGCCGCGGATGCGGACTTTCCTGAAGCATATATCCCTCTTGGGGCCAAACGTGACATGTACGATAGGATCTGCGATTTTGCGACACCGGGGTCACCCATCATCAGGATGTGGATATCCCCTCTTGTCGTCGTCCCGTCATCCATCTCCTTGTGCGTACCGCCGAACAGTTGCAATGCGACGGCCTGTTTGACCTCCTCCAATCCGAAGATCGACGGTGCGATGGATTTGACGAGATTGTTGAAGAACTCCGGATCCCTCGCCATCTCGAGGATCCTCTCCTCATCCTCATCGGTGATCTCGATCTCATCATACTCCTCTTGGGAGAATTCCACGGAGATTATCTCCATGTATGTGTCGAAGACCGTTGATTTATCACGGTCGCTTTTCTCTACTGGTCTGATGATTCCGTTCAATGTGACCCTGTTACCAGGGGTGACCTTGCCGGAGATATCATCCTCGATGTAACCGGACATCCTCTCGGGTTGTGCACCGCCCCTCAATCCCTCCGGATTCTCCTGTATCTCGATCTTCTGCGTATCGGAGAACACGGATGCTTCCTCATCCAATATGAATCTCAATGCGCTCTTGTTGCATCCCTCATTCGGACACATCAACGGTTCTGTTGCATACATCCCCTTCTGAGGCGTCCATATCTCCGCGTTACATTTGGCGCATCTGTAGAGGGCATTGGTCATCTTGAGCTTGGGCAATGTGGCTTTCCTTACGAGACCGTCGACGGCAACGAGTCTGTTGAGATGTTTGGACCTGAGCTCACGTACCTCCACGTGCGCATCCTTCGGAAGCGTATCTATCCTGAGGTTGATATCGTTGGCAGGATCCCATGTCGCTGGTAACCTGGACCTTATGGCCTTCTCACCCAATCTTATGCATCTGTCGGGTTTGTTGAGCAGATATATCGCAAAATCCGAGTTGTAATAATCGATATCCGTATACGGGACGTACAGACTCTTCTTGTCCTGATAATTGTCCTGTATCTCAGCCAATTTGAGACGATACGTATCACTGCTCAGTATATCGTCCCAGAATTTCAGTATATCCTCATCTTGGAATGTCGTAACCGTCATCTTTCATTCACCTTCATAGGGTCCTTGGATCTGCATTCGTCATCGACCCACCAGATCCATCCCCCTTTCTCCATCGATACCTCGCCCTTGACCAGACCCGATTGTTTCAATTTGGTCATCGTCTTTGCAAAATCATCAGGACAGTGATAATCGAAGATATCCGCCAATCTCGTTTCGACATCTCTTGTGGACAATCTCTCATCTCCGAAGACCGCCCAGATATAACGGACCACCTCTTCTATCATCATATGCCTAACTCCTATCCGTATTATCATAAAATAAAGTACCGCACAGTCCCTGCCACGGATCACATGTATACGAACATGGGGATCGCATGTGAATCACAGGATTCTGAAGCGGTTCCGTGGGATACATCACCCGTTCCTTATAGAATCGATGTACTCGTTCTGGATGCGGACCACCTCTGTGCTGTCCTTTGCTGATGAGTACTCCTCTAAAAGCTCTCCGTTGAGCCTCATGAACTCGGGTGCCCAATTGAATCTCCCGAGGAAGGTCTCCGCCTGTTCCCTCTCGCCAAGGATGAACAATGATGCCATGACCGCCTCTGCCGAATTGAGCTCCATCGGTCTGCCCCAATTGATCGGATTGGATGCGAGCATATAGGGAAGTGCACGATCGTTCGTACCTTTGGGCCTTGGGAACTCATCTATATTGGTCCATGTGAGGTCCATGACGACCAATCCATGCCTGGCATATCTGATGTCATCAGGGGATAACGCCTTCTCGGCGAAGGGTGAAAGCACTATCGAACCCTTAGGTATCGCATGGAGCGTCTTAGCCTCCTTGGCAAGTCCGAACTTCAGCATACGCTTGGCCGTACACTTCTTGGGATCGCATTGATTCTTATCGTATACGAAGACAGGTATCATACGACCATCGTCTTGAGTGCTTCAGGGTCTGCGAATGTACTCTTACACCATTCGCCGACATTCTCCACGAGTTGCTTTATGCACTCATACAGCTCCACATCGTCGGTAGCCTTCTCAAAATTCTCCTTCCTGCCGAAATCGTGAAGGATCTGAGGTGCCTTGAATGGGATATCGTCCTTGACCCTGTCATATGTCGACTTCTCCAGGAATATGACATAATCGAATCCCTTAGGAAGATCCTCATGACCGAAATCCATCGATGTGTAGGATCTGATATCATACCCCAACTGATACATGACGGATATGAGCTCACAGTCCACACAATCGGATTTGGGGCCTGCACTACTTACCTCGTAAAGATCACCGTACATCTCCTTGACGAAATATTCTGCGATATTGGATTGGAGATCGTTGTTCTCATCTACGAATAGCAATCTTATCTTCGGTGCGGACTTCCTCTTGAACATATGATCGAGTCGGACGATGAACAGGATACTTTAATAAATGTTCGACCCGCTCTCTGAGATACCGCGATGATGATCGTTTTTCGAGCTGAGGATGATGAGAGACGGGCGAGCTGAGCGGCGATCCTCATTATGATATCGCTTGTGATTCGTCATACGACGTAGCAAACGTACTTACATAATCGATTCAATCGCGACAGCATGTGGCCCGTATTGCAAGTTGCATTGGATTTCATGCAATTGAAGAGGAGCACAGGCATCTGTCAAGAAGCCGTCGAAGGCGGTGCGGATTGGATAGAGGTCGGAACCCCCCTTCTGAAGAGTGAAGGTACTGAAGCGATCCGTACATTCAGAAAGCTCTACCCTGGGAAGAAGATAATAGCGGACACCAAGACCATGGATACAGGCGGTTTCGAAGTTGAGATAGCCGCCAAATCAGGTGCGGACATCATCACCATCCTTGGATTGGCAGATGATTCCACCATATCCGAAGCGGTCATGGCCGCAAGGAAGTATGGTGCTGAGGTGGAGATCGATATGATCAATGTCGCCGACAAGGTGAAGAGATCCATCGAGGTCGAGAAACTCGGCGTATCATACATATGTCTCCACATGGGCATCGATCAGCAGATGAAGGGTGATGAACCCCCGATCGATACTTTGAAGAAAGTGGTCGAGAGCACGAACATACCTATAGCAGTGGCAGGCGGCATCACAGCCGAGAATGCAGGCGATTACGTCAAAGCAGGTGCATCCATCGTCATCGTCGGCGGAGGCATAACCAAAGCCACGGACATCAGGGCATCCGCGAAGGCATTGAAGGATGCCATGAACGGTGTGGACGTCAAGACCGATCTCGCGAAGAAATACAGTGAGGATAATCTCTTCGAGGCGTTCTCAAGAGTCTCCACATGCAACATCTCCGATGCATTCCACAAACAGGGCATAGTGTTAGGTCTCACACCTTACATCAAGCACAAGCAGAAGATGATCGGTCGTGCATTGACCGTACAAACTACGAACGGCGATTGGGCCAAACCTGTGGAAGCGATCGACCATGTGAAGAAAGGGGATGTCATCGTAGTGGATGTAGGCGGTGCACCCGTTGCCGTATGGGGAGAGCTCGCATCCAATTCCGCGATGATCATGGGAGCGAACGGTATCGTCATCGACGGAGCGATCAGGGATATCGACGACATATTGGATCTCGGATTCCCCGCTTTCGCGAGATCATGCGTACCGAACGCCGGTGAACCCAAAGGATACGGGGGCATAGGCATCGAGATCAAGATCGGCGGTCAGGTCGTGAGGACAGGCGATTGGATCATCGGTGATGAGAACGGACTCATTGTCGTACCTAAGGAGAAGGCCGTGGAGGTCGCCAACAGAGCATTGGCGGTACACGAGAATGAGAATAGGACGAGAGAGGAGATCCGCAGAGGATCCACCCTCTCTAAAGTAAATGAATTATGTAAATGGGAACCTGTGAAGTGAGATATCACTTCACTGTCCCATCTTTTTTGCAAGCTCAGTGAGCCTTGCTACCCTGCTCTCAGTGGAAGGGTGCGTGCTGAACATCGATTCCAATATGCCCTTCTTCTTGAGGGGGTTGGATATCCACATGTGCGCATAGTTGCGGTTGGTGCAGATGTTCAATGTGGCATCAGGCGTGTTCCTGTCCTTCCTAGCCATATCCTCGAGGGTATAGCTCTGAACCGTGGCATCGTTCTGCCTCTCGAGATGCTGGAGTGCCCTTGCCAATGCCATCGGGTCATTGATCAACCTCGCACCGGATTCATCGGCAAGAAATTCACGGTTCCTTGAGATTCCCAATTGGATCAACAACGCAGCGAAGGGAACGACTATCTGTGCAGCTAAGGCTGCCAACATTATCATCCCGCGGTTCTCGCTGTCCCTGCTGAATATCGCAGCATACCATGCCATCTGCGAGACGTATGATATCACGATGGAGATGGCTGATGCGATCCCCATGACAAGGATATCCCTGTTCCTCACGTGTGACATCTCGTGTGCGAGTACGCCTCTCAACTCATCATCTGGAAGGAGATCGAGTATACCGCTCGTTGCCACGACCGCGGCATTCTCAGGATTCCTACCTGTAGCGAATGCATTGGCGACCGGGGTGTATGATATACCTACCTCCGGCATCGGTAGTCCAGATTTCTGTGCGAGCTCCGCCACCATGTCGTAGAGACGAGGGTTGTCCTCTCTTCTTATTATCCTGACCTTGTTAGCCTTCAACGCCATCTGTTTCGAATTATAATAGGAGAAGAAACAGATGAAGAGCGATATCGCAAGGAACGCAAGACTCCAATAGATGAAATTGGAGTTGAAGATGAACCCTACCAATGCTCCCACCGCCATGAGGAGGAGCGAGAGGTAAACGAACATCATTATTGTCCTGAACCACCAAACGGCTTTCATTTTTCATACCTCATAAATCATAACTTATGGAATCGCCGACGAAGAGATCGTGAACGTTGTTGAGTCCGAAGTGTGTCCTCATGTACACTATGCCCTTAGGTGTAGCACAGTGATTGATATGGAGTTCTGATACCCCATGTGCGGATATCGCTTCGGATACTGGATCCACGGTCTTCTGTTTCGCCTTCGGGAGATGGACCCCTCCCACCATGGAATAGGCCTGCCTACCGTATCTCTCCTTCACGGCATCGAGGGGTGCATCGACCCCGCAATGATAACAGGACGATAATATCACGGGACCGTTCCTCGACCTCAATATGGGGAAGAACTCCTGTACATCCCCGAATGGACCGATGACATCAAGATGATCGCTCAATGAGATATCGCCATCCATATGGATCAGGTTCATCTTCGACTCCACCTCCTGACCGACGGACCTTCCGAGGAATCCTTTGATACCTTCGAAATATCCGTTGACATAGACGTCGAGCGTTCCATCCCTGGCTTCGATAAGGGATTTCAGGCCTCCGACATTCGATCTGTGGTTGTGTGAAATCACCACTCTATCGATGTCATCAGGTTTCACCTTCATGAAACTGAGATTATGCAGGAGATACCTACCACGCATACCTGTATCGAAAAGGGTCTTCTGACCATCCACGTCGATCAACATGGACAGACCGTGAGCTCCGATGAACGAGGTGTTCACCTTAGCACCGTTGTCATAAACGCAGATGATCTTAGCTTTCATGGGGAGGTGAATCACCCCATGTGAATTAAATATTCCCTAGTGCCGCCTCTCATAGAGTGAACGAGGGATGTCCTCACATATCCTGTACACATTCTCCTCCGTGAGTTCTCCGGATTGAAGATATCCATTGATCCTCTTCGGAACGGTGGTTATGGACATGAATGAACCTGGTCTCTGAGGGTCATCGATGTAATCGGTCTCCAACATGAATCTATCATTCTTCATGATCGCTTCCTTTATCGATGTCCTGGATGCGGGTATCGACGGCATTATCCCCAGATTCTCATCGTCGGTGACCATCGGTGGTGATGAGTGCTTTATGACCATCCCTCTATCCAACCCAGCCTCATCAGCTATCTGAGCCAGACTCTGGAATGTCCCAGCTTCCGATTCGCAATGTATCATCACCGGACAATCCAATTCCCTGGCGAGTTCCATGCCTCTCAGCAATATCCTGTTGGATGATTCGATGATGCTCTGATCATCCACAGGGAAATGAGGCCTCCCGATCTCTCCCAATGCATTGGCCTTCCCTTCGGATACCAATCTCGCTGCGAGTTCTATGCCCTCGATCATCATATCCTCCGCCCTCTCTAGACCGAAGCGTTCCTTCAGCCATAACAATGATACGGGATACGGTCCGACAGCGACATTGACCTTCAGATCTGTGGATTCCCTCACCTTCTCCGCCATGGAGAGGGTGATCTCATACGTCCTGAGGAAATCGGAACCCTCGGATATCTCCACGAACTCGGTGAACGGTAATGTCACGAGGGTCATACCTGTGCCCCCAGCCTTCTGGAATTGCTTTGCAGCCTCCACATTGAGTCCTGATGGGGACAGATGCAGGTGGTCATCGTATATCGGGATCATCAAGGACCGCATCGTTCAAAATCTAGTTATAACTATGTAGTGATTGGTACACATGGACCAGAACTCGCGTTTCCTCCTGAAGATGTTCAGAAGGTACTACAAGGAGAACGAGATGCCGATGCCTAGCAGATTCGGCAGAAGAGAGTTCGGATTCATGTATTTCGATAGGGACTTCATGCAAAGACACATGTCCTTCTCCAACCCGACGGAGATGCGCAAATTCATGATCGCACAGGTCCCTAAGCACAGTTACTATTCCACTGCATACTATCGCAGACCTAACGCGCCCACCATGGAAGAGAAAGGATGGATGGGTGCGGATCTGATATTCGATCTCGATGCCGACCACTTGGAAGGCGCTGAGGACATGTCATACAGTCAGATGATGGATCAGATCAAGAAGGAGATGATCAATCTGCTCGATTCCTTCCTTTACAACGACCTTGGATTCGATGAGAAGGATGTTGGCATCTATTTCTCTGGAGGAAGAGGATATCACGCACATATCGAATTGAATGACGTGACAGGATTGGGTTCCCACGAGAGGAGGGAGATCGTGGATTTCGTCACATCCAATGGATTGGATATCGACAGGGTGTTCCGTCAGGAGAATGTGGTGAGATCCGTTGTCAACGTCAAAGGACAGGAGAGGAACAACATCTCTACATTCCGTACGATACCCCCTGAGGATTCGGGAGGATGGTGGTTACGCATGAGGAATGGCCTGAAGGATGTCGTGAATGATGTGTGTGACCAAGATACGAAGGATCTGAAGAGAACCTATCCGTCGATCAAATCGATGTCTCCCAAAACTATAGAGTCCTATAGAGATGATCTCATTAAATCCAGAGATGTCATATTCGTAAATAACAGGATGGCTACCTTGAAGAAAGGTACGCAGGATATGCTCATCAAGATCATGAAGGAGGATGTCGCATACCGTCTCTCGGGTGAGGTCGATGAACCTGTCACAGCCGATATCAAAAGACTCATCCGTCTTCCTGGCTCGTTGCATGGAAAGACAGGACTCAAGGTCATGCCCATCACAAGGGATGAGTTGAACGGATTCGATCCTCTCATGGATGCATTACCCGAATCATACACATCCGACCCCATAACTGTGAATGTGAAGAGAAAGACCAACATCAAGATCAATGGTGAGAGATTCGATCTCGACATCGGCGTTACCGAGGTACCCGAATACGCGGCAGTATTCCTTGTAGGAAGAAGGATCGCGGACATCGGTGACGGCGAGAGAAGAGATTCATTCTTCTGAATTCAAAATAAACTTCAGAATCAATTCCATGTGATGAATGGCATCATGTAGATCGGTACGTACGTCACATCCCCGTCCATTCTGATATCCTTGGAATGGATTACGAAAGACTTCTCGATACGTTCTTCATATCTTTCCATCAATCTGTCCAAAGAAGAATGAGGGGTCGATTTCCCTGATTTGACTTCCATAGGGATGATACCGTATCTCCCAGGGAGGATGAAATCCACCTCATACTTCCTCTTACTCCCTTTCTTCTCGAATTCGGTGAACCACAGATCATATCCTCTGCATACCAACTCTTGTGCTACCATATTCTCGAAGAACATTCCCTTGTTCATTGATAATTTGCCATCCAATAGAAGCCCATAGGTCTCTGCCAAACCTTCTTTACTGTTCTGAAATGCAAGACTTATAAGCAATCCAGTGTCCAGAAGATAACATTTGACCCTTCCTATATCCTCACTCAAGCCTATAGCAACACTAGGATCGGAACTGCAACGACATCTGTTGAATATCATCGCATCGCAAAGCCATTCGACAGCACCATCATAATCTCTTCTCCTCGATCCTTTTTTGACCTTTGTCGGTGACAGCACCTTATGTGATGATGACAATATTGCTGGAATGCTATTGAATAGGCTCAATGCCCTCTCCATAGAAACACCTGGCATCTTATGGATATCATCACGATAGAGATCGAGGATGTCCCTCTTGATGTATTCCGCTTCCGTCAGATCATGTCTTTCCAAATATGCCGAGACCACTTGTGGCATCCCGCCGATTATCATATATTCAGTATATCTCCTCAACATCGATCTATGAGTATCATCGCCCAAAGGCTCTGACCTATCCATGAATGATCTTAACATATTGGCGGTGACATCGTCACCATTGGCCCAAAGCCATTCCTCGAAATCCATGGGATACATGTCGATCTTATGTTCCTCTGACGGTACTCTTATCCCGACCACTTTGGATCTCACACTTATCAAAGAACCGGTCTCGATGTAATCATATCTCCCATCCTTGACAAGGATTTTGATCATCTCTCTTGCAAGAGGAAATGCTTGGACCTCATCGAATATGATCACACTCTCCCTCTCGTAGAGTTTTATCCCAGTCTTCAGCTGAAGACGATTGAATAGCATGTTCAGATCCGTCCTATATTCAGTGAATATACGACGCATCTCATCATCCGTTTCGACGAAATCTATCAGAATGTAACTCTTGTATTGATCCTTAGCGAACCTCTCGACTATGGTACTCTTACCAACCCTTCTAGCTCCCTGCAACATAAGAGCGGAACGACCTTTGGATATATTCTTCCAATCCAACAGTTCACCATAGATCTTCCTTCTGAATTCCATCGTAATGAACAATACCTCTTCACTATATAAAGATGACAATTTTGCAAACATAATTTTCTGCTAAAATGCCACTTTTGCAAATATAGAATTTCGTTATTTTGCCACTTTTGCAGGTCAACGACATGTACGAATAAACTCAGACTTAAGGCATTTTCATAAGTTCCAGTAACAATGAATGGACCTCAATCTATTCAAGAGAGGATCGAATACTTCATCAGATTCGAAAAGATCACAGAACAAGACCAAAATCCAAGAGGCCATGATATGCTCACAGGTCCTGACATATTCGCTGTTGGAATATCGCATTCTGACGAATCCCCTTACCAAAAGTCTTATTATATAGTTGCAGTTCCCCAATTAGGTAATTAAAATGAAAGGTTTCCGCGTAACAGGTTCCTTCGATGATGTAAGGCAGGGCAAACAGCCTTACAGTATTGAGATTGCAGCAGAGGATGAAGCTGCAGCAAGAGAGCAAGTCGTCTCCACATTCGGTAGTAAGCACAAAGTGAAGAGATGGCAGATCAGAATCGATGATGTCAAAGAACTCTCGAATGACGAAATCGTCAACCACGTCGTCAAATACAAAGTGACTGGTGAGTGAACATGAATGATGATGAGCTCCGCCAGGCACTCGCAACTCTCGAGACGATGAAAGTCCAACTCGACGCAATGGCGCAGCAGGCTAGATTCTTCCAGCTATCGCTCGAAGAAACGATGAGAGCACACGATACACTGGATGCTTTCGCCAAAGCCAAAGAAGGGGACGAGGTTCTCGTACCTGCAGGAGCGTCATCATTCGTCATCGCAACAGTCACATCCAAAAGGAAGGCAGTCGTCGGGATCGGTAACAAGGTCTCCATCGACATGGACCTCGATGAAGCAGCCAAATACATGGCTGACAGCGCTAACGAGGTCAAAGATGCCATCCAAAAACTCAATGAGAACATGAGGCAGATGGATTCTCAAGCTAGATCTCTCTCAATGAGCATCCAACAGGAATATCAGAGAAGACAGCAGTGAGTGTTCTCATGTTCGACTCCTTGAAAAGCAAACTCAAAGGTATTTTCAAGAAGGCACCAGCAGAGATTGCAGATGTGCCTACAGAGGAACCTTCATCCGTACCTGTCGAAGAGAAGAGGGAAGAGACAACACCATCGGTCCCACCGACCGAGGTCCCTCAACCTACGAAGAAGGATGAAGAACCCATCGTAAAAGCTTCTAAGCCTGTCGTAGAACAGGCACCTCCAAAGACTCTTTCGAGAAAAGAGCAGATGAAACTCGAGAAGGAGTCCAAAAAGAAGGGTGTCGTCGATGAGATGCTCACCGACAGTCTTCTCGGTAAGAAGATCAAGGACGAATCATTGGACGATTTCCTTTGGGAATTGGAGATCGCACTCCTTGAGGCGGATGTCGCACTTCCCGTGGTCGAAGAGATCAAAGAAGGCGTCAGAGAGAACCTCATTGGAAAGAAATTCACCCGCGACCATACATTGGAAGAGATCGTCGAACTCTCGATCAAAGATGCGGTAAGAAATGTCCTGAAACTCAATGAGTTCGACTTCGATGCATGGTTCAAGGGACAGGAAAGACCGACTTCGATAATGTTCGTCGGTATCAACGGTACCGGAAAGACCACCGCGATCGCGAAGATCGCTAACCGTCTGATGAAGGACGGATATACAGTAGTGCTTGCTGCAGGGGACACTTTCAGGGCAGGTGCAATCGAACAGTTATCCATCCATGCCGATAAACTCGGTTGTAAGATAGTGAAACATTCACAGGATGCCGATCCAGCTGCTGTTGCGTTCGATGCCATAGAACATGCGAAAGCAAAGAAGAAGGATGCTGTCCTTATCGATACAGCGGGACGTATGCAGACCAACAACAACCTCGTCGATGAGATGAAGAAGATCGTTAGGGTCTCGAAACCTTCCTTGAAGATCTTCGTTGGAGATTCCCTCGCCGGTAATGACGCAGTAGAACAGGCGAAAGCATTCGATCAAGCCATAGGCGTGGATGCCATAATACTCACAAAGATCGATGCCGATTCTAAGGGCGGAGCGGCATTGTCCATCGCTCATACGATCGGAAAACCGATCGCGTTCGTCTGTAACGGACAAGAATATGACGATATCGTCAAATTCAACACAGAATGGATGATCAGCCGTCTTTTCGAATGATACAGATCATCCTGTCAAGAAGATATCATGTTCGTAGCTGTTGATGATACGGATTCTGTAAAAGGCAATTGTACAACATTCTTAGCGACAGAGATCATCAAAGAACTATCCGATCTCGACCTCATTGGTCATCCTCGTTTGGTCCGTCTCAATCCTGCAGTACCATGGAAGACAAGAGGGAATGGATCACTTGTCATGCAATTCGGTCATGGTATCGGTGAGAAGAGATTGATCGGTGAGTTAGATGGCAAGGATTTCTATTGTTATGATGAATGTGATGATTACGAGCCAGATCATCAAAGCATCATGGACAGACTTATCCCTCTCGTGAAAAGATATCACGAGGATGATGCCAACCCAGGGTTGTTCATATCATCCGTTAGACCGGATCCATCATTCTATGAACGCGGTGTGACCACCATAATGGATCGCAAAGAGATCGATGATGAGTTGAGAAGGATCGGTGCTTTGACATTCACCATCGGTAATGGGAGAGGATTGATCGGCAGTACATGCGGATTGGCATGGATACCCAAGGATACGACATTCGAACTCTTGGCATACAGAGAAAGGGACAGATGGGGCACAGCTAGAGTGTTCGATCCCATCTCGATAAGGGATATGGAACATAATTTCCCAACTACATTCAACAGTTGGGAGGATAGGAAGGAGAAAGTAGCGATGGTCCCCGCGACACCATGTCCTGTACTCTACGGTCTGAGAGGTGATGATCTCGATGATGTCATCGCAGCTGCGAACACATTGAGAACGGAGAAACGTTACAGATGGTTCGTATTCCTCACCAATCAAGGAACGGATGATCATCTCCTAAGAGAATATGATGAATTGATACCTAATCAATCATACGTCATCGATGGAACGGTCGTTACGAAGGCCGAACATATCGAGGGTGGACATGTGTTCATCGATATCGATACGAAATACGGAAGGATCACATGCGGAGCATATGAACCATCCAAGGAATTCAGACTCGCTTTCGATCAATTGATCCCAGGAGATGTCATAGAGGTCATGGGCGAATATAGGGAATCGCCTAGGACATTGAATGTCGAGAAATTACATGTGATATCGGTCGTAGACGATTATGAGAAGATATCAAACCCTATCTGCCCCTCATGTGGAAGGAAGATGGATTCCATAGGGAAGGATAGTGGATATCGTTGCAAGAGATGTCACACCAAAGAGAAGAATCCTATAATGAGGAAGAACATCAGATGGATCGTTCCGGGTTGGTACGAACCTCCTACTTGTGCCCGCAGACATCTCTCTAAACCTTTGAAGAGGATGGGATTGATCACACCTGTCGAATTCGTTAATCGTCGTAATTGATAATCGACAATATTATATATTCACATACCTAAAACCATCTCAGATTATCATGGATGAGATCGTTATTCTTAGTGCGAATAGGACTCCTATCGGTAAATTCGGTAAGACCTTGTCTGGAATCAAAGCAACTGATCTTGGTGCACTCGTTGTCAAAGAAGCTGTGAGAAGAGCAGGCATAGAATCGAAAGATGTAGATGAATGCATCATGGGAAATGTCATATCCGCAGGACTTGGACAGAACCCTGCAAGACAGGCCGCTATCGGTGCTGGACTTCCTGTTGAGATCGGTTCATTCACAGTGAACGCGGTCTGCGGTTCAGGAATGAAATCCGTCATGCTTGCGGCAGATGCCATAAAAGCAGGTGAGTATGGCTGTATCGTTGCCGGAGGAATGGAGAGCATGTCACGTGCACCCTACCTCATGCCTGGTGCAAGATTCGGTTACACAATGAACGATCAAGTGGTCAAAGATTCGATGGTCAACGATGGTCTTTGGGATGTATTCAATGACCAACACATGGGAATGACAGGAGAGATCGTTGCTAAGAGATTCAATGTCTCGAGGGAAGATGCGGATCAACTCTCATATGAGAGTCATATGAAAGCTGCAGCCGCGATGAAATCCGGTGCATTCAAGAATGAGATTCTCCCAATTACTGTCAAACAGAAGAAACAGGAGATCATCTTTGACAATGATGAAGGTATCAGAGATGATACGACGGTGGAAGCTCTCGCTAAACTCAGACCAGTATTCAAAGAGAATGGAAGGGTCACAGCAGGAAACTCATCCCAGCTCAGTGATGGTGCATCCGCACTTGTTATATCATCGATGTCCTGGGCCAAGGAACATGGTATCAAACCCCTTGCGACCATAGAGGCCTATGGAGAACGCGGTGTCCTTCCTGAGTACATCATGGAAGCACCGATCCCAACGACAAGACATGTTCTCAAGAAAGCAGGTATGACGATCGATGATATCGATCTCTTCGAGCACAATGAGGCCTTCGCAACAGCATCATGTGCAGTGAAGAAGGAATTGAATGTTCCTGATGAGATCTTCAACGTCAATGGTGGAGCGATCGCCCTTGGACACCCGATCGGATGTTCCGGTGCACGTGTGATCACAACACTCCTCTATGCATTGAAGAACCGCAACAAGGACGTTGGTCTTGGTACATTGTGCCTCGGTGGCGGAAACGCCGTTTCGATGATCATCCGTCGTTGCTAAACAAAGAGGATTGAGGTTCATCCTCAATCTTCATCTTATTTTACTTACAAAGAAGATATTCCCATCATCGGAGAATGTTCCGATGAATTCATGTAACGTCTCATCAGGTCTTACAGATGAGAATGATTTGATCTTACAACCATCTCCATCATTTATGAAGAATATGAATCCAGAATCATTATTCTTGATATCATCAGCAAAACCAATTACAACCTCCTCATTCTCACCTACATTGAATAATGTGAATATCAAGATCAATCCGATGATCGATATCGACAATACAGAGTATTTATCCATAGATCTATGAAAAAAATCCAGATGATTAATAAGAATTATTACAATTAATCATCTACATGAAATGATAGGGGGACACCCCTATATTTCCACTGGAAATGATTTTCAGCTAAGACCGATAACATACAATGCTACGACACATGCTGCGATGAGTGCAAGACTCAATCCGACTGTTGCCCAACCAGGATGTTTCATTTGAATTACTCCATTGAGATGAAATGATAATATACTACTCTAATTAAAAAGTATTGAAACAGGATTCTAAGAAATGAATATATGAGTCACATAATAGTCATTATATATTGAATTTCCTTTTATCGGAAATACAGGTTTTACTGGTAAATTTCCGGTGGAATAAGATGAATGATGAAAAAAGTATTAACAAAGAAGAATCGATTTTTGTTCAATATGTTAAGAAAAGAAAAGAATTGATCAAAGATAAAAAGGTTCTTCAGACAACATACCTTCCAGATGAATTGCCTCATAGGAAGGATCAGATCGATAAGATAGCATCAATCATCTCAACTGCTTTGAATGGTGAGAAACCATCGAATATAATGATATATGGAATGACAGGAACAGGAAAGACTGCTGTCATCAATTACATCGGAAAAGAATTGAATAAGATAGATCCGGACAAAGATCATTGTTTCTATCTCTATGTGAATTGTGAGATAATCGATACTGCATATGGTATCCTGTATGATATCGCAAAACAATTCATTGATGATATTAATCAGAAGATTCCTTTCACTGGTTGGAGTTTTGAAAAATTATACAAAGAATTCTATGAGGAGATTGAATCGAGAAGCCGTGTGTTCATCATCATCTTGGATGAGATAGATCATATGATCTCCAAGAAAGGTGACGATATATTCTATTATCTTGCAAAGATAAATGAACATCTTTCAAGATCGAAAGTATCCATCATAGGAATATCTAATAATTCAAAATTTCAAGAGATGCTTGAACCTAAAGCAAAGAGTAGATTTGGAGGAGAGAGTATAATCTTCCCACCATATACGAAGAAGGAATTGGAAGATATTCTGTTTGATAGGATAAAAGATGTCTTCGAACCGAATGTTCTTGATGATTCTGTTGTTGAATATTGTGCCGCACTTGCTTCAAGGAATGATGGTGATGCAAGAATGGCTATCGATCTTCTAAGGACTGCAACAGATATTGCTGAAAGGAATGGAGATTCTGAGATCACAACAGCTCATGTAAAATCAGCAAAAAGCAGTATTGAGATCGATGTCGTTGAAGAAAGTATCAAATCCTTAGCTA
>ENA-UONY01000355-UONY01000355.1-human-gut-metagenome-genome-assembly--contig:-CS9-NODE-355-length-61758-cov-7.011280_pt1 | contig 61758 bp, 59 predicted proteins | sample MGYA00242465_ERZ724012 | MGnify/ENA metagenome assembly ERZ724012 | reverse complement strand
TCGCTACCTCCACCTTGGCAAGGTGGCGCTCTGCCAAATGAGCTATGCCCGCAAATGGTGCCTCAGGCCAGAATTGAACTGGCGACACGCGGATTTTCAGTCCGCTGCTCTACCTACTGAGCTACCGAGGCAAATGGCTTTGCTTCGAAAGACGGGATATTGGTGGGAACAACAGGACTCGAACCTGTGACCCCATGCTTGTAAGGCATGTGCTCTAACCAGCTGAGCTATGCTCCCGTTTTTCGCGGCTTTGTCATTGTAGCAAACGTTATAGCATTCTGTCAAGAAGAAAATTAATTTTTTTCCAAAAACTTCTGTAAAATGTAAAATCGCTGCCAAGCCGGACGGGAAGCGGTTGCTATCGACGCTGTCGGATGCTATACTGCGCTTACCACATAAACGCCTGAATAAGCATCCGAAGCGTTTTTTTATAAAAAGAAGGAGCTTTCTATGAAAATTGTGATTGTCGGCGGCGGGAAGGTCGGCTTCGCCATCGCCCGCGAGATATCTGCCGAGGGACACGACGTAACGATCATCGACAGCAGCCGCGCCGTATGCGACCGGCTTTCTCTTGCGCTCGACGGCATGACCGTACAGGGGAACGGCGCCGCGCTTGATGTGCAGCGCGCCGCGCTCGTGCCGGAGAGCGATCTTCTGATTGCCGCCTCGCCGAACGACGAGGCGAACATCCTCGCGTGCATGCTTGCGCGCAAGCTCGGCTGCGCCAATACGATCGCCCGCATCCGCAGCCGCAACTATCTCGATGGCGTGCAGCTTCTGCGCGAGGAGCTGGGGCTTTCCATGGCGGTCACGCCGGATCTTTATGCCGCACGCGAGATCTTCCGCCAGCTCCAGCTGCCGGCGTTTCTCCGGCGGGAATCGTTTGCCAAGTCCCGCGCCGAGATCGTGGCGATGGAGGTCGGCGCAAACGATAAGCTCTGCGGCAAAAAGCTCATGGAGCTGCCGCGCATTCTGCGCCACCGCGTGCTTGTGTGCGCCGTGCGCCGTGGAGAAGAGGCGATCATTCCGGATGGCTCCTTTGAGATCCGCGCCGGGGACGAGGTTTATCTGACCGCGCCGGCGGCGAGCCTTTCGCACACCGTGGACGAGCTGGGGCTGCGGAAAAAGCACGCGAAAAACGTGATGATCATCGGCGGCGGACGGCTGGGCGAAGCGCTCGCAGAGCTTCTCTGCGAAGCGGGCGTGCGCGTCAAGCTCATCGAGCAAAACCCTGAGCGCTGCCGGGAACTCGCGGAACGTCTGCCGGATGTTTCCGTTCTCTGCGCCGACGGCACGCGGCAGGACTTCCTCTTCAGCGAGAACATTTCGCAAATGGACGCTGTAGTGGCGCTCACGAATCTCGACGAGGAAAACGTCTTTATCTGTATGTACGCCCGGATGCAGGGCGTGCCGCAGACAATCCCCAAGGTGAACCGGACGGAGTACGCCGCCGTGTGCCAGAACTGCGGCATCCGCAGCACCGTCAGCCCGAAGGACATCTGCGCGCAGGAGATCTCGCGCTATGTCCGCGCCATGGAGAGCACCGATGCCGAGAGCGTCCTTTCCGTATACAGTCTGCTGGGCGGGCGCGTTGAGGCACTCGAATTTCTCGTCACGGCGGACGTGCCGCACCTCGGCGAGAGCCTTGCCTCTGTCACGCTTCAGCCGGGAATTCTGCTCGCGTGCATTTCGCGCGGGGCAAAGGTGATCTTTCCCGGCGGCGGCGACAGCTTACAGGCGGGCGATACCGTCATCGTGGTCGCGCCGCGCGAGCGGCACATCGCGGAGCTGCGGCAGATTTTTGCCGAGCGTGGGTGATCGGATATGAACATTGCCATGATCTGCCGCATTCTCGGCCTGACGCTGGGAGTGGAAGCGGCATTTATGATACCGCCGCTCGCAATCGCGCTCGCACGGCACGAGCACAGCGCCGCTGTCGGCTTTGCCGTCACTGTGGCGGCGATCCTCGTGTTCGCGGCGCTGCTGCGGCGCATAAAGGCCCGGCGGCGGGAGTATTACGCCCGCGAGGGCTTTGTAACGGTCGGTCTTTCGTGGGTGCTTCTTTCGGTGTTCGGCGCGCTGCCGTTTTGTCTGAGCGGCGCGGTGCCGTCGTTTGTGGACGCCTTCTTTGAGACCGTTTCCGGCTTTACCACGACCGGCGCGAGCGTGATCGCCGATGTGGAGGCGCTGCCGGTGAGCCTTTTGTACTGGCGCAGCTTTACGGTATGGCTCGGCGGTATGGGCGTGCTCGTGTTCGTGCTGGCCGTGAGCCCGATGGCGAACGGTGACAGCGGTGACGCGCTGCATCTTCTGCGCGCGGAATCGCCGGGCGTGAACGTAGGAAAACTCGTGCCGCGGATGCGCCGCAGCACGACGATCCTCTATCTTATCTATATCGGCCTCACGGTTTTGATGTTCGTGCTGCTCATTTTTGATATGCCGTTCTTCGATGCGCTCACCACGGCGTTCGCCACGGCGGGCACGGGCGGCTTTTCGATCCGCAACGCCGGAATGAGCGCGTACAGCGCCTATTCACAGACGGTCATCACCGTTTTTATGATCCTCTTTTCCATAAACTTCACGCTCTACTATCTCTTGCTGATCGGCAAGCTCCGGCAGGCGCTGCGCAGCGAGGAGATGTGGGTATTCCTCGGCATTCTCGCCGCCGTTTCGCTCGCCGTTGCTGTGAACATTCTGCCGCTCTTCAGCGGCTTTGGCGAGGCATTCCGCCACGCCATATTCACCGCCGCGTCCGTGATGAGCACCTCGGGCTTTGCTATCTCGGATTTCAACCTTTGGCCGTGGTTTTCCAAAACGCTGCTTGTTGTGCTGATGTTCGTCGGCGCGTGCGCCGGTTCGACCGGCGGCGGCATCAAGATCGTGCGCATCGTGATCGGCGCGAAGCTTGCCCGCCGGGGCGTGCAGCGCGCCATCCACCTGCAGCAGGTCAAATGCATCCATATCGACGGCGAGCCGCTTGACGAGGACACCTGCAGCTCCGTTTCCGCGTTTCTGCTCGTGTACGCGCTGCTCTTTGTGCTGCTTCTGGTCCTGCTCGCGCTGGAAGGGTTGGATTTCATCACAACATTTTCCGCCGCGGCGAGCTGCTTTAACAACGTCGGCCCCGGTATGGAGCTCGTCGGACCGATGTCCAACTATACATGCTTCTCGTCTTTCGGCAAGGTGCTGCTCGCTTTCTCCATGCTCTTCGGCCGCCTGGAGCTCTATCCGATGCTTCTGCTGTTCATCCCCGCCGCGTGGCGAAAATAAAGAAACACCGGCTGCCGTTATGTTCGAAACGGCAGCCGGTTCTTGCATTCTGTATTCAGGAGCGGGGATCGTCTGCTGCGGCTTCGCTTTCGCGGAGAGCGGCTTCGGTATATTCCTGTGTCTGCTGCGCGTAATACTCGTCGGAAGCGGCGGTATAGATGGGCAGCGCGTTCTTTGCCGGATCGACGGAGACAGTGTCAAGCTGCGCTGCGGCACGCTGCTGTTCCTTTTCGCTGAGCGAGTTGAGCGCGTCGTCGAGCGTGAGCGTATACTCTGCAAAGAGCTCGGCCAGATCGCCGAGAACGACTTCCGCGCCGCCGACGTTCGTGGTGAGCACGGCGAGCAGGAACGGGCGCGGCGTATCGACGATGGCGGCGGCGTTGAGCGCCGGGGCGCGCGAGCCGTATTTCTGTGCTACGTCGTATTTCCCTTCAAGAGTCAGGCGGAAAAAGTGCCCGGGACTGGCGCGCAGCATATAGTCGATCATGTCGGGGTATTCCCCGCTGCGGCGATAGAGCTCCAGCAGCAGCCCGAGCATGAAGCGGGACGAATACTGATTCGTTCTCTCATAGGCCGGCGGGCAGCTCTCTTCGGAAAGCCCGGCCAGCTGCGCGCCGAGCGCGCGAAGCTCTGCATAGTCGTACATGCTGAGGAGATTTTCCGCGACGGTGTTGTCGGAGTAGACGAGCATCTGTTCGAGAGCGTACATCACGTTCATGCCGCAGACCTTGCTCTCGGGTGTGAGCTCGCCGCGCGCGAGCGAACTGTCGATCAGCATGGAGAGCGGCAGCTTGTAAAAGCTTGCGCCCTCGGAAAAATTGTCGCCGTTGTAAAGCCAGATCTCGCCGGTGCCGGTGTAGCAGTAGGAAATGGCAACGCCGTTCCCGCTGCGGTCGTTTTTGCGGAAGTAGTTTTCCACAATTTCGGTCAGCGCATTGCCGTCGAGTACGGTGACCGGCGCGTCAGCGTCCGTGCCCTCGTCTGTGGACATCGCTTCCGGGACGGGCGAAGGGGAAGAAGTTGTGCCGGCGTCCGCCGTTTGCGCGGCGGGGGAGGCAGAGAGCGCCGGGGATGCGGCGGCGCTGGGAGACGCTTCCGGCTTCGCCGTTCGTTTGGCAGAGAAGAGCAGCGCCGTGAGACCGGCTATGAGCCCCACAACCAGGACGATGCAGAGTATTTTTTTCCCGAAGCTCACAATAAAGACCCCCTTGTGCGCCGGATTCTGGCGCAAACACTCTATAAGAATAGCCGAACGGGCGCAAAATGGCAAGAAAAACCGGGCAGAGAACAAAGCGTCTGCCCGGTTTTTATGAAAAAACTTATACGGCCTGTCCCGTCAAAAACTCCTCCGTATACCGGCAGAATTCCTCAGGATACATCATTACCAGCTCCGCGTGCGCCATTTTCGGAAATTCGCGGAGCTGTATCTGCGGGAAATAGCGCCGGATGATGAGGATGTTGCTCCGGCGATCGCTCTTTTCTTCGGCACCGTACCAAATAGTAGCAAATATCCCTTTTCCCGTCAATGAACAGCACCCCATTTGTTAGACAGTATATACTATCTAAGAAGTGGGGTGTTGTAGCCGACGCCAAGCTCCCAGAACAGAAGCTTCTGCCCGGCGCGGGTGCGGAGAAAGGCTTCGTACCGCTCTGCCGTGGCGTGCCAGCCCTCATCCTCGGCGAAGCGGTCGTCGCAGCGGAGATTCATCGTCATTGGGTGGCCGCAATGGGGGCAGCGGGGGAGAAGCTCCGAGGGTACGCGCATATCCTTCTGCCGCTCCACCATCTCGCGGACGACCGCCTCATTGTCGTAGGTCTCCGGACGGCACGGCTCGCTGCATTGAAAGAGACCGTAGTCCCCCTGCGTGTAAAAGAGCCGCTTTTTGTCAAAGCCCGCCTTCTGGAAGCAATGATCCACGTTGGTCGTGATGACGAAGTAGTCCTTCCCGCGTATCTGACGGAGAAGCGTATCGTATACCGGCTTCGGCGCGTCCTGATACCGGTTAATAAAGATGTACCGGCTCCAGTACGCCCAGAACTCTTTGCTTGTCGGGAACGGGTAAAACCCGCCGGAGTACATATCCCGGATGCCGTATTTTGCGGCAAAATCGGAAAAATACCGCTCGAATCGCTCGCCGGAATAAGTAAAGCCCGCGGCGGTGGAAAGCCCCGCCCCGGCGCCGATCACAACGGCGTCCGCTTCTGCGATCGCCGTTTTCAGCCGCTCAATCTGAGCCAAGAAGCCTGGCGTAGATGTCTTTGTCCAAATCTTTGAAAACATTGAATATCACTTTCTTTATGCTGGTTTGCTTTGTCAGAAATTCTTTGACGGTCGCTACAGCGATCTCCGCCGCCGCTTCGTTGGGGAAATGAAATACCCCGGTGGAGATGCAGCAGAATGCGATGCTCTCCAGACCGTTTTCCGCCGCAAGCTCCAGACACGAGCGGTAGCAGGAGGCGAGAAGCTCTTCATCCCGCTTCGTGACCGCGCCTTCCACGATGGGGCCAACCGTGTGCAGCACGTACCGGCAGGGAAGATTGAAGGCGGGGGTGATCTTCGCTTTCCCGGTGGGTTCGGGGTACCCCCGCTTTTCCATCAGCTCCGCGCAGGCGAGCCGCAGCTCCACGCCCGCGTAGGTGTGGATGACATTGTCGATGCATCGGTGATTGGGGATATAGCAGCCGGTCATGCCGGAGTTCGCGGCGTTGACGATGGCATCGCAGCGGAGCGTTGTGATATCTCCCTGCCAGAGATAGAGCCCCGGCTGCACGGGAACAAGATCGTCCACGTCCGTAATGCCCTTCGTTGCGGTCTCGCCTTGCAGGTATTCATCCTGCACGCGCAGAAACTCCGTCCCGGCGCGGCGCGCCCGGCGGACGTTCATCAGACCGCGCAGAAGCTGCCGCTGGTGCTCGGCGTTGGCCGGAATATCTTCGGCATACCCGCCTTCTGCCGGCAGCGTCCGGAGAAGATAGAAGTATAACAAGGTTTCTGTAAAATGTCCTCCCCACAAACAGCGAATGTGCTGTCTGAAAAACGAAAACTACCGCGGAGCACCGGTCAATATAAGAAAATTGCAATCGGTACACAAATGGTGTAAAATACGAAACAAAGCGCAAAAAAGAAACCATTGGAGAACATCATGGACAATACGGTCAAAACAGAGCTTCCGGCCTGCCCGGTGGAGACAACGCTGACGCTGATCGGCGATAAGTGGAAGGTGCTGATACTGCGCGATCTTTTGCCCGGCACAAAGCGGTTCGGCGAGCTCAAAAAGTCGCTCAGCGGCGTTTCGCAGAAGGTGCTGACGGCGCAGCTGCGTGCCATGGAGGAGAGCGGGCTTGTCCACCGCGAGGTCTATGCCGAGGTGCCGCCGAAAGTGGAGTATTCTCTCACGCCGCTCGGGCTCAGTCTTAAGCCTGTTCTGGACGCCATGCTCGCCTGGGGCGAGGACTACAAAAAGCAATGCGGTGAGGGCGAAACGCATTAAGTCTTGCGCGGCGGGCGAGGAACGTGTATAATGTTCTCTGTGAAAATAGGAGCCTTCTCTTCACCGAGCGGTGAAGAAAGCGCCGCGACACAGGAGTTCACTATGAAAGTTACCTTTTTGGGCGCGACCCACGAGGTCACGGGCAGCTGCACATTGATCGAATGCGGCCATAACCGCGGTCTTGTCGACTGCGGCATGGAGCAGGGAAAAGACATCTTTGAAAACCAGAAGCTGCCGGTGGCGGCGGGGGAGATCGACTTTGTTCTTTTGACCCACGCGCACATCGACCATTCCGGCAATTTGCCGCTGCTATTTAAAAACGGGTTTGACGGCCCCATTTACGCCACGCGCGAGACATGCGATCTCTGCCGGATCATGCTGCGCGACTGCGCACATATCCAGGAAAGCGAGGCCGAATGGCGCAACCGCAAGAGCCGCCGGAGCGGCGGGCCGGAGTATGAGCCGGTCTACACGCTCGACGACGCCGAAGCCGCCATTGCGCACCTGCGCCCGGTGAGCTATCATGAGCTTGTGCAGGTCGGCGAGCACTTCACCGTCCGGTTCAGCGATGTGTGCCATCTGCTTGGCAGCGCCTGCATCGAGGTTTTCATGACTGAGGACGGCGTAGAGCGCAAAATGGTGTTCAGCGGCGATATCGGCAATCTCAACCAGCCCATCATCCGCAACGTGCCGGAAACGGTCGCGGAGGCGGACTATGTCATGATCGAGTCGACCTATGGCGACCGCCTGCACGACCGCCATGTCCCGCCGGTCAACCTGCTTGCAGACTATATCCAGCGCACCCTTGACCGCGGCGGCAATCTCGTCATCCCGTCGTTCGCCGTCGGGCGCACGCAGGAGATGCTTTATTACATCCGCGAGATCAAGGAGAAAAAGCTCGTCACCGGCCACGACGGCTTTCCCGTCTATGTGGACAGCCCCATGGCCAACGAGGCGACGGCGATTTATCTCCAATGCGGGCGCGAATGTCTCGATGAGGAGACGCGCGCTCTTGTGGATGCGGGGATCAACCCCATCTGGTCGGACGGCATCCGCATTTCCGTCTCGAGCGAGGATTCCAAGGCCATCAACGAAAACCCGGAGCCGAAGGTCATCCTCTCGGCGAGCGGCATGTGCGAGGCGGGACGCATCCGCCACCATCTCAAGCATAATCTCTGGCGTAAGGAGAGCACGGTGCTCTTCGTCGGTTATCAGGCGGAGGGGACGCTTGGCCGCAAGCTCTACGACGGCGAAAAGCACGTCAAGCTCTTCGGCGAGGACATCGAGGTCAACTGCGAAGTTGGCTTCCTGCCCGGCAAGAGCGGCCACGCCGACCGCGACGGTCTCACCGCGTGGCTCGCGGGCTTTGAGAAGAAGCCGAAGCTTGTATTCGTAAACCACGGCGAGGACGCCGTGACGGACGCATTTGCCAACTATCTTGAAACCGAGCACGGCTATAAGGCATTTGCGCCCTACAGCGGCACGGTGTTTGATCTCGCCGAGGTAAAATTCCTCGCCTGTCCGAAGGGCGTACCGGTCAAAAAGGCGGAGACCGCCTCCGGCGCTGTGGCGAGCGGGCTTTACCAGAAACTGGTCGCCGCCGGGGAATCGCTGCTTTCTCTCATCCGCGCGAGCCGCGGCAAGCCGAACAAAACGCTCAAACACTTCCTTTCGGATGTGGAAGAGCTTCTCAAAAAATATCGCTGATCTGCGAAAAGGGAGGAGAAACCCATGGACGAAAAGAAGATCGCGTATAAGCGCGTGCTGCTCAAGCTCTCCGGCGAGGCACTCTCCGGCGACGCCGGAACGGGGCTGGATTTCAAAGTCATGGCCGAGGTCTGCGGCGTTGTCGCAAAGTGCGCCAGGCAGGGCGTCGAGGTCGGCATCGTTGTCGGCGGCGGCAATTTCTGGCGCGGCGTGAAAAACGGCGAAGGGCGCATGGATCGCTGGAGAGCAGACTATATGGGCATGCTCGCCACGGTCATGAACTGTCTTGCTCTGCAGGATGTTTTGCAGCAGCAGGGCGTGGAGGCCAAGGTGCTCACCGCCATGGAAATCCAGCACATCGGCGAGCCGTTCTCGGTGGAGAAGGCGGACGAATATCTCCGCTCCGGCAAGGTCGTCGTGTTCGGCGGCGGCGTCGGCAGCCCGTTCTTCACGACCGACACGGGCGCAGTGCTGCGCGCGGCGCTCATCGGCGCGGACGCGGTGCTGCTTGCGAAGAATGTCGACGGCGTATACAGCGCCGACCCGAAGAAGGATCCCGCCGCCGTGCGCTACGATTCTCTCACGTATGAGGAAGTGCTCGAAAAGCGTCTCGCAGTTATGGACAGCACGGCAACGTGCATCGCCATGGACAACCGCATCCCCATCAAGGTGTTCGCGCTGCGCGAACCGGAAAACATCCTGCGCGCTGCCCGCGGCGAAGCCGTCGGCACGCTGGTTCATTAAGAAGAAAAACGGAAAAATAACACCGGGAGGATATATAAGATGGCAGAAATCAAAGAATTCAAAAACCGCATGATCAAAACGGCAGAGGTTCTCTCCACCCAGTTCGACACCGTCCGCGCCGGCCGCGCCAACGCCGCCGTGCTCGATCAGATCGAGGTCGATTACTACGGCTCTCCCACCCCCATCCGCCAGATCGCGTCCATTTCCAGCCCCGATCCCCGCACGCTGCTCATCCAACCGTGGGACGGCAGCACGCTCAAGCTCATCGAGAAGGCGATCCTCACCTCCGAGCTCGGCATCAACCCGCAGAACGACGGGCGTGTCATCCGCCTCGTGTTCCCGCAGCTCACCGAGGAGCGCCGCAAGGAGCTTGCCAAGCAGGTGCGCAAGTACGGCGAGGAAGCCAAGGTCGCCGTGCGCAACATCCGCCGCGACGCGATGGACAAGTTCAAGAAGGAGCAGAAAAAGGGCGAGATCACCGAGGACGATCTGAAGGATCTCGAAAAGGACATGCAGAAGCTGACCGACGATTATACCAAGGAAGTCGATAAGCTCACCTCCGCCAAGGAAAAGGAACTCTTCGAAATCTGATGGCGGGCGTAACAGAAAAAAACGGCGCGGCGGGGGAGAAGCTCCCCCGCCACATCGCCATTATCATGGACGGCAACGGCCGTTGGGCGAAAAAGCGCGGGCTGCCGCGCAAGGCGGGACACGCCGTCGGCGCGGAGACATTCCGGCGCATCGCGACGTACTGCAAAAACCTCGGCATGGACTATCTGACAGTGTACGCTTTCTCCACGGAAAACTGGAAGCGCTCGGACGAGGAAGTCGGTGCGATCATGGGGCTGCTGGAGAACTACCTGCACGAATCCATTGAAAAGATGGAAAAGGATCAGATCCGCCTGAAAATTCTTGGCGACACGACCGCCCTTTCGTCCACGATCCAGGGACTCATTGAAAAAACGGACGCCATTGCCGCGCGTCTGCCCGGCTGCTTCCAGGCAAATGTGTGCCTGAACTATGGCGGACGAGACGAGATCGTCCGCGCCGTGAACCGCTTCATGGCGGAGCACCCCGGCGAGGCGATTACCGAAGCGGCGATGGCGGACTATCTCGATACCGCCGGTATCCCCGATCCCGATCTCATAATCCGCACGGGCGGGGAATATCGTATATCGAATTTCCTCATGTGGGAGAGCGCTTACTCGGAGCTTTACTTCACCGATGTGCTCTGGCCGGATTTCTCAGAAAAAGACATTGACGAAGCCGTTGCGGAGTACCGGCACCGCGACCGTCGGTTCGGGGGAGTAAAGGCGTGAAAAAAAGAGTATTGACCGCAGTTGTGGGTATCCCCATTCTCATCGGGGGCGTATTCTTCGCGCCCATATGGCTCTTTGGCGTCATCATTGCCGTCATCTGCGGCTTCGTGGCGTTTGAGCTCATGCGCTGCGCCATCGGTCAGGCACCGAAGCGGCTGTATGTCTCTTCTATTCTCTCCGCCGTGGCAATTGCCATTTTCGGCGGACTCGATCTGCGCATGGCGGCGATCATTCTATTGTTCCTCTTCTTTGTGCTCTCGTGCGAGATGATGGCGTGCTTTTCCACGCCGCGCAAGATCAGCATGGAAATGGTTGCCATCTCGATGCTCGCGGGCGGTGTGCTGCCGATGATGCTCTCCACGCTCCTTCGCATTGCGCAGTTTGAAACGACGATCTCCATCCCGGCGCTGCTGAAGGGCAACTCCACGCTCGTGCGCATCGCGCACGACGGACTTGTCGGCCGCGTGCGTGCGTTTCTGCCGTTTGTCGTCGCCTTTGGGAGCGACGCGGGCGCCTATTTCTGCGGCCGTGCGTTCGGGAAAAAGCAGCTCGCTCCGGCCATCTCCCCGCACAAGACCGTCGCCGGCGGTATCGGCGGCGCGGTGTGCGGCGCGCTGCTGGCGCTTTTGTACGGCATTGTTGTCCGCGCATGCGGCATGAGCGCGAATCTCGTATCGCTTGCGGCGTTCGGCCTTGTCGGCAGCGTTGTGGCGCAGCTCGGTGATCTGACGTTCTCGGCGTTCAAGCGCCAGTACGGCATCAAGGACTACGGCAACATTCTCCCCGGCCACGGCGGTATGCTCGACCGGTTTGACAGTATGTACTATCTTGCGCCGCTCACGGAGCTGTGGATGCTGCTCCTGCCCGCGATTTCGGCATAAGGACGGATATTTATGGTTAAAGCAATTTCCATTTTAGGCTCCACCGGCTCCATCGGACGGCAGACTGCTCAGGCAGCCGGCCGTCTTGGCATTCCCGTGCTTGCGCTCGCGGCGCGGCGGGATGTGAACCGGCTTGAAGAACAGGCGCGGCAGTTCCGCCCGAAGTATATCTCCGTGATGGACGCCGCTGCGGCAAAAGAGCTCCGGGAGCGCCTTTCGGACACGGATATCGAGATCGGCGAGGGGGAGGAATCCCTCATCGCCGCCGCCACTGTTGCGGGGGCGGACTGCGTCGTGACCGGCATTTCCGGCAGCGTCGGCCTTCGTCCGACGCTCGCTGCCATCCATCAAAAGCGGCGCATCGCGCTTGCGAACAAGGAAACACTTGTGTGCGCGGGCGAGATCGTCATGGCGGAGGCCGCGCACTGCGGCGCGGAGATCCTCCCGGTCGATTCCGAGCATTCGGCGATCTTCCAGTCTATGGCGGGGCGCGATAAAAGCGAGCTCCGGCGCATCCTGCTCACCGGCTCCGGCGGGCCGTTTCGCGGCTGGACGCTCGATGAGACAAAGGATGTTACGCCCGAGCGCGCCGTGCGTCATCCGAACTGGAGCATGGGCGCGAAGATCAGCATCGACAGCGCCACGATGATGAATAAAGGTCTCGAATTTATCGAGGCCCTGCATCTTTTCGCCGTGACGCCCGAGCAGATCAAGGTTATCATCCACCCCGAGAGCGCCATCCACTCCATGGTGGAGCTGCTGGACGGCACGGTCATCGCGCAGCTCGGCGTGCCGGATATGGGCCTTCCCATCCAATACGCGCTCACATACCCCGAGCGGCGCGAGTCGGCGGCGAAGCCGATGGACTTTGCCGCGCTCGGCTCCATGCATTTTGAAGATCCCGATTTGGAAAAACTTCCGTGCCTCCGCCTTGCCATGGAGTGCGCGAGAGCGCGCGGCACGGCGCCATGCGTCATGTCGGCGGCCAACGAGATTGCGGTAGGGGCGTTTTTGGGACACCGGATCGGGTATAATGATATCTACCGTCTGGTGGCTTCGGCTGTGGAGCGCGCGGAGTTTATCGCGCAGCCCACGCTCGAGGAAATTCTGGCATCGGATGCGGAGGCTCGTGAGCTTGTCCGCAGGGAGATCGGCTGAGTATGTACATTGTTCTTGCAATCCTCGCATTTGGCATTCTGATATTTGTCCACGAGCTGGGTCACTTCCTCGTGGCGAAGGCGTGCGGCGTGAAGGTGACGGAGTTCGCCATGGGCATGGGCCCGCAGCTTCTGCATAAGAAGAAGGGCGAGACGGTCTACTCCCTCCGCGCCTTCCCTATCGGCGGCTTCTGCGCAATGGAAGGGGAGGAGGAAGCCTCGGACGATCCGAGAGCGTTCAATAACCAGAGCGTCTGGCACCGGCTTCTCATTTTGGTTGCAGGCGCGGGAATGAACTTTCTCCTTGGTCTCGTGCTCGTGATCATTCTCTATGCCGGGGCGGGCGGCTTCAATAGCCCCGTGATCGCTGGCTTTGCCGACGGCTGCCCCTACGAGGGAACCTTGCAGGCCGGGGACGAGATCCGCCGCGTAAATGGCGAGCGGATTTTCTTCACCGGAAACTTCCTCCAATACGCCTCCGCCGACGAGGACGGGAATCTCGATCTCGTCATTATTCGCAACGGAAAGCGGATCGAACTGGATAACTACCACATGGTGCCCGTGGAGTATGAGGTCAACGGGCAGGCCGTGAAAAAATACGGCGTCAACTTCACGGTTGCCCCGCCCACGGTCGGAAATGTGCTGAAATACTCCTTCTACAACTGCCTGGACTTCGTGCGCATGGTGCGCACGGGGCTGGTGCAGCTCTTCACCGGGCAGGCGTCCATGTCGGATATGACGGGCGTTGTCGGCATGGTGGACATCATCAACGAGACCGGGCAGAGCGCACAGTCCACGTCCGAGGGCATTGCGAACGTCGTATTCCTCGTGGCGTTCATCGCGGTGAACCTTGCGGTGATGAATCTTCTGCCGCTCCCGGCGCTCGACGGCGGCCATATTCTGACGCTCCTTCTGAGCGCGCTCTTTGAGAAAATCACCGGCAAAAAGCCCGACCCGCGCATTGAGGGATATATTCATTACATCGGTCTGCTGCTTCTGCTCGGACTGATGGTGCTTTTGATGTACAACGATATTGTGAGGATCATTCGGCGATGAACAGAAAGATAACAAAAACCATCCATGTCCGCGACGTACCCATCGGCGGCGGGAACCCCATTCCCGTGCAGTCGATGACGAACACGCACACGGACGATGTTCCCGCCACGCTCGCGCAGCTCCGGCGGCTGGAAAGCGCGGGCTGCCAGATCGTGCGTCTTGCTGTACCTAACCAGCTCGCCGCGCGCGCTCTGCCGGACATCCGGCGCGGCACCGACCTGCCGCTCGTGGCGGACATTCACTTTGATTACCGGCTTGCCCTCGCCGCGGTGGAGGCGGGCTTTGATAAAATTCGCATCAACCCCGGCAACATCGGCTCCCCAGAGCGCGTGCGCATGGTGGCGGATGCCTGCCGCGACCATGGCGTCCCCATCCGCGTCGGCGTAAATTCCGGCTCGGTCGAAAAAGGGCTGCTCGAAAAATACGGCCTTTGCGCCAAATCCCTCTGCGAGAGCGCGCTCGGCCACGTGAAGCTTCTTGAGGACTGCGGCTTTGAGGATATCTGCATCAGCGTCAAGGCGAGCGACGTTGCCATGACCGTGGAGGCCAACCGCCTGCTCTCGACGCTGTGCGACTATCCGCTGCACATCGGCGTCACGGAGGCCGGGACGAAGGAGCGCGGCATTCTGAAATCCGCCGCGGGCATCGGCTCTCTGCTGCTCGACGGCATCGGCGACACGATCCGCATCTCACTCACCGATGCACCCGAGGAAGAGGCGCACGCGGGCGCAGAGCTTCTGCGCGCGTTGGGACTGCGCTCTGGTGTGCAGTTCGTGTCCTGCCCCTCGTGCGGCCGGACGGAGTACGATCTCATCGGCACGGCAAAGGCGGTCGAAGCGCGGCTGCGCGATAAGCCGTGGAACATTACGGTCGCCGTGATGGGCTGCGTTGTGAACGGCCCGGGCGAGGCGTCCCACGCCGATTACGGCATCGCCGGCGGCAAGAGCGAGGGCGTCATCTTCAAGCACGGCGAGCCGGTGGCGCGCGTCGCCTCGGACAAGCTCGCAGACGCGCTCGTGGAACTTATTGAAAGAGAGAACAAGTAATTCATGGCACAGGAAGTAAAATTTCTGGATATGTTCGGCTGCTGCGCCTCCCTGCGGGACAAGTGCGGCGGGCTGGAGCTGGCAAAGGTGCAGAATGTCCTTGTCTCGCGCGAAAAGCGCACGATGGACATTTCCGTCACGTTTGCCGCACCCGGCACGCCCTCCGATATCGCCATGCTCGAATGGCGCATTGCGGCGGAATACGGGTTTACAAAGGTGAAGATCACCGGGAACAAGCCCGCCGCGACTCCGGCGGAGAAAAAGGCTGCGCCGCCGAAAAAGGAAGCGAAGCCCGCCCTGAAAAAAGCGGAGAGCGGCGAGGTGCTCTTCGGCAAGCTGCCGAAGGACAACCATAAAACGGATATCTCCGAGCTGACGCTCCAATCCGGCACGGTGAGCGTGACGGGCAAGGTTTTTGCCATGGACAGCCGGAAAATACAGAAAACAAACGCTGCGGTGCTGAGCTTTGACATGACCGACTATACCGGCAGCATCCACGTTTCCAAGTACATCCGTCAGGGCGACGACCAGACGCTTCTCGACAAAATCCGCGTCGGAGACTGGCTCACGGTGCGCGGCGAGGTGATCTTCAACCGCTACGATAACGACATGGCGATCGACCCCGTGGCCATCGCGAAGGAGCAGGCGCCCCAGCGGCAGGACACCGCCGAGGGCGATAAGCGCGTGGAGCTTCACCTCCACACGCGCTACTCCACGCTCGACGCGCTCACCGACCCGACCGCCGCGGTGAAAACGGCGGCGCGCTGGGGGCACCGCGCTATCGCTGTGACCGACCACGGCGTTGCGCAGGCGTTCCCGGAATTCTGGCACGCGGGCGCCAAGTGCGGCATCAAAGTTATTTACGGCGTGGAGGGGTACTATATCAACGACGTGGACGATCTTCTCGCCGTCCACGGGGAGAGCGATCTTCCGCTTGATGCCGATTTTGTCGGCTTTGATATTGAAACGACGGGACTCGACAGCCACATCCACCGCATCACCGAAATCGGCGCGGTGCGCGTGGAGGGAGGCGTCGTGACGAAGAGCTTTCAGACGTTCGTCGATCCCGGCATGCCCATCCCGCCGGAGATCGTGCAGCTCACCGGCATCACCGACCGGGACGTGTACGGCGCGCCGAGCGAGGCGGAGGCCGTGCGCGCGTTTCTGGACTTCGTGGGTGATCTCCCGCTTGTGGCGCACAACGCCGCCTTTGATATCGGCTTTATCACTGCCGCGGCAAAGCGCAGCGGCCTTGCCTTCGACCCCGTGTACATCGATACGCTTCCCATCGCGCAGGCGCTGATGAAGCAGCTCAAAAAATTCAAGCTCGATATCATTTCCAACGCGCTGGGACTGCCGGACTTCAACCACCACCGCGCGAGCGACGATGCCGCCGTGTGCGCGCGTATTTTCACAACGCTCCGTCCGCGCCTCGCGGACAAGGGCGCGAAAACGCTTTCCGATGCCGGAGAACTCGTAGCGGAGCTGCGGAAAAACGATGCCCGCCGTCCGCGGCACATCACGCTGCTTGTGCAGAACAAGGTCGGCCTCAAGAATCTCTATGAGCTCATCTCCAAATCGCATTTGGAGCATTTCAAAAAGAGCCCGATCATCCCGAAGAGCCTTTTGATGCAGTACCGCGAAGGCATCCTTATCGGCTCGGCGTGCGAGGCGGGCGAAATCTTCGACGCCGTCGTGCGCAACCGGAGCGACGCCGAGCTCGACCGGCTCGCCGCGTTCTACGATTATTTTGAAATTCAGCCGCTTTGCAACAACCACTTTCTCATCAACGACGGAAAAGCGCGCGACGAGGAGGATCTGCGCGAATTCAACCGCCGCGTCCTCACGCTCGGCCGGCGGCTCGGCAAGCTCGTCGTTGCGACCGGCGACGTGCATTTCCTGGAGCCGGAGGACGAAATTTACCGCCATATCCTCATGGCGTCGCGCAAGTTCCCGGACGCGGACAAGCCCCTGCCGCTCTATTTCAAAACGACCGACGAAATGCTCAAAGAGTTTTCGTATCTCGGCGAGGCGGACTGCCGCGATGTTGTTGTCACCGCGCCAAACGCCATTGCCGACAGCGTCGAGAGCTTTGAACTGCTGCCGAAGGATCTTTTCCCGCCGTCCATCCCGCACGCGGCGGAGGATCTGGAGCGCATGGTATGGGATAAGACCCACGAGCTCTATGGCGATAACCCGCCGGAGCTCGTAACAACGCGCATCAAGGAAGAACTGGACGCCATTCTTGGCCGGCACTACGAGGTCATTTACATGTCGGCGCAGAAGCTCGTGCAGAACTCCCTCGAGCACGGCTACCTTGTCGGCAGCCGAGGGAGCGTCGGCTCCTCGATGGTGGCGTACATGTCCGGCATCACGGAGGTCAACTCCCTCCCGCCGCACTACCGCTGCCCGAAATGCAAATTCACCGACTTTGATAATGTGTTCATGCCGAACGGCGACAAATACGGCTGCGGCGCGGACATGCCCGACCGTACCTGCCCCGTGTGCGGCGCAAAGCTCGCCAAGGACGGATTCGATATCCCGTTTGAAACGTTCCTCGGCTTCGGCGGCGACAAGGTCCCCGATATCGATCTGAACTTCTCCGGCGAATACCAGGCAAACGCCCACAAATACACCGAAGAACTCTTCGGCCGTGACCACGTGTTCCGCGCCGGTACGATCGGCACGCTGGCGGAAAAGACCGCTTACGGCTATGTGAAAAAGTACCTCGAAGAGCGCGGCATCACCGTCTCCAAGGCGGAGGAAAACCGTCTCGCGGCGGGCTGCGTCGGCGTAAAGCGCACGACCGGCCAGCACCCCGGCGGCCTCGTCATCATCCCGCAGGACAAGGACGTTACGGACTTCTGCCCCGTGCAGCACCCGGCGGACGACGCGACCGGCGGCATCATCACGACGCACTTCGAATACCACAGCATGGAGGCAAACCTCCTGAAGCTCGACGAGCTCGGCCACGATGACCCGACGATGATCCGCATGCTCGAGGACGCCACTGGCGTCAACGCCCGCGAAATCCCGCTCGACGACCCGGAGACTATGCGCATCTTCACCTCGCCGGAGCCGCTCGGCATCCCGGACGGCGACCCGATCGTCGGCCACACCGGCACGATCGGCGTGCCGGAGTTCGGCACGGCGTTTACGCGCCAGATGCTCGTGGATACACAGCCGCACGAGTTTGCTACGCTCGTCCGCCTTTCCGGCTTCTCCCACGGCACCGACGTGTGGGCGGGCAACATCCACGATATCGTCGTCAACGGCATTGCGCCGACCGACAAGTGCGTCGGCTGCCGAGACGACATCATGCTCTATCTTATCGATATGGGCATGGAACCGAAGCGCGCTTTCAAATTCATGGAGGCTGTGCGTAAGGGCGCGATCCACAAGGGCAAGCCGTGGCCGGACGGCATCGTGGAAGAGATGCAGCAGCTCGGCGTGCCGGAATGGTGGATCGAGTCCTGCCGGAAGATCCAGTACCTGTTCCCGAAGGCGCACGCGGTCGCGTATGTCACGATGGCGTTCCGCATTGCGTGGTTCAAGGTGCATGAGCCGCTCGCATACTACAGCGCGTATTTCTACCGCCGCAGCCAGAAGGACGGCTTTGACGCCGAAAGCATGCTGCAGGGCATCGACAAGTGCCTTGCAAAGATTAACGCCATCCGCCGCAACCCGAACGCAACGGCCAAGGAAGAGGACCTTCTCACAACGCTCGAAGCGGTGTACGAATTCTACCGCCGCGGCTTTACGTTTGCGCCCATCGATATTTACAAGTCCGATTCCTACAAGTTCCTTATCGAGGACGACTGCCTGCGCCCGCCGTTCGTGGCCATTTCCGGTCTCGGCGGCTCGGCGGCGGAGGATTTGAAGCGCGCGCAGGACAGCGGCGCGCAGTTCGTCTCCATCGACGATATTTCCGACGCCTGCCCCAAGGTGAGCACCGCCCACCTGGACATGCTGCGAAAGCTCGGCGCGCTCGGCGATCTGCCGGAGAGCCGGCAGGTGAGCCTCTTTGACGCCTTCGGCGAAATGTAAAAGGAGTGATCCAAAAATGAAACTCATGATTGCGTCCGACCTGCATGGCTCGGCGTATTATACGGAAGCGCTGCTGCGCCGCCTTTCCGAGGAAAAACCCGGAAAGCTTGTGCTGCTTGGCGACATTCTCTACCACGGCCCGCGCAACGCTCTCCCGCGCGACTATGATACGAAGAAATGCGCTGCCATGCTCAACAAGCTCGAAAAAGCGCCGCTCTGCATCCGCGGCAACTGCGACGGGGAAGTGGATCAGATGGTACTGAATTTCCCTGTGCTCGCGGATTTTGCCGCCGTGTTCGCGGATGGCTATACCCTGTATCTCACGCACGGCCACCATCTCGACGAGGCCGGAAAAGCCCTTGCCCCCGGCGATATTCTGCTCTACGGGCATACCCATGTCCCGGCGTTCGAGCAGAAGAACGAAAAATATTATGTAAACCCCGGATCGGTGTCCATTCCGAAGGAGAACAGCCGCCACAGCTATATGCTCTTTGAAAACGGCGTTTTCACCTGGAAGGATGTGGAGACCGGCGAGGTCTGGTGCACGGAGCGCGTGGAGAAGTGAGCGGCGCGCCGCAGGCGGTGCGCGCCCGCCTTCTCGCACTGCGGGATGAGAAAAATGCGCCCTTTATGGCAAAGCTCGTTCCAACGCTCCCGCCGGAGAACGTCCTTGGCGTTCGCATGCCGGATTGCCGCTCGCTTGCCAGAGAGCTTTGCAAGGAGCCGGACATTGGGCTTTTTCTCGCCGACCTGCCGCACCGGTATCTGGACGAGAACAATCTCCATGCGCTGCTCCTGAACGAGGAAAAGGACTATACCGCCGCGGTCGCGGCACTCGATGCGTTTCTGCCGTATGTGGACAACTGGGCGACGTGCGATGCGCTGCGTCCGAAGGCATTCAAAAAGCACCCTCCGGCTCTGCCGGACGACTGCCGCCGCTGGATGCAAAGCGGGAAGACCTATACCGTGCGCTTCGGCATCGAAAGCTACCGCATCACCGACGAGCAGAAGGCCTATCTCCGCACTATGACAATCCACTTCTGAATGCTTTAAAAAAGTTCCGCGTCTGTATTTAACGACAGACGCGGAACTTTTTTGCCCTTGCGGGGGACAAAACGACAAAAAATTGTGCAATATATATAATCAAAACAGAGAAATATGTTACTTGCAATAAAAAATTATTATGCAGTTGACAATGCGAGAATTTTATTACATAATCAAGCTACAGTTGTGGCCACATCTGTAAGAGCAAATATGACATCCCCCTTAGGAGCATCCCCGCGTGACCGATTCGCCGTTACGGCGAAAAGAACGAAAAGGAGGTAACATTTCCATGGGAGGAATCCTATCTGTATTAGCACCCGTTCTGACAGTTGCTGTGGCTTTGTTGACCAAAAATGTTATTATCGCGCTTTTCATCGGTATATTTTATTCTTCGATTCTCATTAACGGCGTAAACTTCCTGGTCCCCATGGCGGACTACATTCTGCAGGGGATTCAGGGGAACGGCTTTATTCTGGTACTCTTTATCCCTCTGGGCGTTATGCTGCGGTTCATGCGTCTCGGCGGCGGCTTCAAAGCCTTTGAGGAATGGGCGCACCGCAAGGTGGAGAGCGCGGAAAAGGCCGGGCTTCTGATTTTCCTTGTGTCTCTCATCATCGGCGTGCAGGACGGCCTTGCCAACATCGCTGTGGGCCGGATCGTGAAGCCGGTCGTAGACCGTCAGCGTCTGTCGCCGTATAAGTCGGCGTACATAACAGCTTCCGTTGCGCCCAATATCGCAACGCCGTTCCCGGGCGGCACATATTTCCTGTTCTGCGTCGCTATGGCCGGCGCATTCCTGCCGGACGTGAACGCGATCGCCTTTTTCTACAAGGTGTGCGGTTTGAGCATCCATACTTGGGTCGCGCTCATCCTCTGTCTTCTGGTCGTTTTGAAGGTGATCCCCGATATGGGCGAAATGAAGCGCCAGCAGGAGCTTTCCAGCCGCGGCGTGAACGTCCGCAAGGAAACGGAGGGCCCGGGCGTAGAGACCATTATGGGTGGAAATGTAGCGCCAGACTGGTTTGCGTTCTTCTGGCCCATGGGCTCCATGATCGGCTTTATGGTTCTTACTTCCCTGATGGCGGGAGAGATCGTCGTTGTTCCGGCTGCGTTCCTTGCGGCAATTACGACGGCTGTCTATGTAGCGGTAAAGCACAAAATGCCGTTCAAGACGTTTGGCGACGAGCTGGTCGCCGGATGTCTGGAGCAGGCGGGGCTCATTTTCATGCTGGCGCTCTGCTTCACGCTCGGCTACATGCTGCAGCTGATCGATTTCTCCGGCTTCATCGTTGCGTCCTTTGCCAATACGATGCCGCCGGTGCTGATCCCGATCATCGGCTTCCTCGTGTCGCTCCTTATCGGCTATGCCACCGGCTCTCTCGGCAGCGCGCTCGTTGTCATGCTGCCTCTGGTCATGCCTCTGGCGCTCGCTACGGGAGCCAACCCCGCGCTGGCGTTTGCCGCGGTGTATTCCGGCAGTCAGTGGGGCGATCAGAGCTCGCCCATTTCTGATGTGCTGATCGAAAACTCCGGCGCGAACGAGGTCGATCCGGTCATCCTCTCCAAATGCATGATGCCGTACCGCTGGATCGATCTGGGAATTTCCCTCGCCACATTCACCATTCTGTCGTTTGTCCTGTGAATTTGAAATAACAATAAATGAAAAGGAGAATATGATTATGTCTATGCAGTCCTACAAGTATGCCGAGCCCTTCCGCATCAAGGCCGTGGAAATGCTGAAAACGACGACGCCGGAGCATCGCCGTGCCGCGCTGGAGAAGGTGGCGTGGAACGTGTTCCAGCTGAAAGCGGAAGACGTTTACATCGACTGCCTGACCGACTCCGGTACGTCCGCCATGAGCAACAAGCAGTGGGCGGCCATTATGATGGGCGACGAGTCCTATGCCGGCTGCGAGAGCTTTTACCGGTTTGAAGCGGCCATTCAGGACGTGACCGGCTTCCCGTTCGTCGTTCCCACGCATCAGGGGCGCGCCGCCGACCTTCTGCTGGCACGCATGATGTACACGGGCCACCCGGAATACAAGTACGTCGTGACCAATATGGCGTTCGACTCCACCCGCGGCGCCGCGATGGAGTACAACATGTGGGCGGAGGATCTGCTGGCCGCACCCGGCTATGACAGCCAGCTCGAGCACCCCTTCAAGGGCAACATGGATCCCGAGAAGCTCGACCGCTTCCTTACCGAGCACAAGGGCGAGGTCGGCAACGTCATTATGACCATCACCTGCAACACCAACGGCGGCCAGCCGGTCTCTATGGCGAACATCCGTGAGTGCGGCGAGATCGCGCACAAGCACGGCCTGACCTACTATGCCGACGCAGCCCGCTGCTTTGAAAACTGCTATTTCATCAAAGAGCGCGAAGAGGGCTACAAGGATATGGACATCCGGGACATTTCCCGCGAGATGTTCTCCTACTTTGACGGTGCCGTCATGTCCATCAAGAAGGACGGTCTTGTGAATATGGGCGGCTTCTTCTGCTGCCGCGACAAGGCGCTGTACGAGCGCGCCGCCATCAGCAACATGGCGCACGAAGGCTTCCAGACCTACGGCGGACTGGCCGGACGCGATCTCGAAGCGATCGCCGTCGGCATGTACGAAGGCTCCGACTATGAGTATCTGAAAGGACGCATTGGCCAGGTCAAGTATCTCGGCGAGTGCCTTGACGAGTTCGGCATCCCCTACGTCCGTCCCACCGGCGGCAACGGCGTGTACATCGATGCCCGCAAGTTCTATCCGGACATTGCCCCGGAAAAGTTCCCCGGCCTGTGCCTCGCCGCTGACTGCTATCTCGAAAGCGGCATCCGCATCGCGGAGCTCGGCGCCTCGGCGTTTGCTGTGAAGATGGAGGATGGGACCATCCATCTGCCGGAGATCGACTATGTCCGCATCGCCATCTCCCGCCGCGTGTATACGAACAGCCATATGGAGATCATTGCCCAGACGCTCGGCAAGCTGTACAAAAACGGCTCAAACTTCAAGGGCATGGACAAGCACGAATGGGGACGTGCCGATTCCCACTTCAACAGCCACTACGTGCCCGAATTCAAATAAGGACCGATCGGAAAAACGCAACGCGGAGGGAGCGAAGGCTGGGCCTTCGCTCCCTTTTAAAAAGAAAGGGGGAAGGAAATTGACAAAGAGAAGAAAACGGTGGCTGGTACTTGTGCTTTTATCGCTGGGGACCGCTTTCGTAAATTACTCCAATATTTTTCTGGCTGCGCGGGCGGATGACGTTATGGCGCTGTACCGCTGCACGGCACCGCAGCTGGCGGCGATCGCATCCATTTCGTTTTTGCCGGGCGCTGTGCTGAGCGTTCCCTTTGGCAGATGGATCGACTGTGTCGGGAGCAAAAAGGTCCTCTGCGTGGGATTCGCCGCGGCCTCTGTCTGTCTTCTGCTGCGTATCTGGGTGAAAACGTATTGGCCGCTGCTGAGCCTTACGCTGATTGCCGGTATTTTTCTTGTACCGACGGGCGTCGCTCCGGCAAAGCTGCTGGGAGAATGGTTCTCATCAAAGGAAATGCCGGTCGCTTTCGGACTGTACGGATCTTCGGCGGGGCTGGGAGCGGCCATCGGCTTTGCGACGGGAAATCTGTTCCCGAGCGTAAGAGCGGCGTTTCTGGTCATTGCCGTTTTACCGCTGCTGCTGTCGGGGGCGTGGCTCTTGAGCGGAGAACTGGCGGCACCCGGCGCGGTGAACGGCAGCGCCCCTGCCGTTCGGGGAATGCCCTCCGTTCTGCGAAGCCGAAATCTCTGGAAAGTTGCCGTCTGTGCTTTTATCGCTTCCGGCGTTTCGCTGGTGCTCAATACTTATCTGACGCGCGCGCTCACCTTCAAAGGCGCGCTGCCCTCGGCGGCAGCGGCCATCGGCACGATCCTGAATCTTTCCATGATCGCCGGCGGCGTGCTGGGCGGGGGACTTACGGCAAAAGTCGGCCGGTATAACCGGCTGTTTCTGGCGCTCTGCGTGAGCGGCGGCGCGCTGCTTCTGGCGGCGTGGTTCGTGCCGTTCGGCGCATTCACCTATCTGGCGTTTCCGCTGGCGGCGCTGGTCCTCTCCGGTGCTGTGTGCCTTAACATGGCAAAAATATCGCTGCTTCCGCTTATTGGAGAATATAAGCCGGAGGAAGTGGCCACGGCAAACGGCGTTTCCAACATGTGCATGAGCTTCGGCAGCTTTCTTTTGCCGGTTCTCGTCTCCGCCGCTGCGGGAGAGCGGTATCCTCTGGTATTCCTGCTGGCGGCAGGGGCGTTTTCAGCTGCCGGTATTCTCGGCAGCCGGATGCCCGAGCTTGGCGGCGTTCCCGACCACGGGACTTTCTCTGCCGGAAATTGACTTGCATGCATCCGGCAAATGTGCTATCCTTAGTGCGGTCGTCCGGAGGAAAAGGCAGAAAACGGACGGCCGTTCTTAATGAAAAAGGAGAATCGGAATTGGACGGCACATTGGGATCACAGAGCGTTCTTTCAACCTTTATTGAATTTTTCGGTATCGCGCTTGGCCCGCAGTATGAAATGGCGCTGTATGAGCTGAACGACGATAATACCGGCACTGCCGTTCAGGTGGAGTTTTCCCTCGTGACGGACGTGGAAAAGGAAGACCCGCTGCCGGAAGATGTTGTGAGTTTTCTTAACCAGAGCCAGTGGCACAGTACCACGTACCGCACCGGCCTGACAGCGGTGCTTGATGAGCACCGGATCGCCAATCTGGGACTTTTGTATCTTCCGGAGGCCATTCCCGGAAAACGGTATCTGCTTGTTCTTCTGTGGGATTCCTCGGAGTATCTGGATATGGTGAACCGGCTGTTGATGATATCCAATCTGGACAGCAAGCTGAACGTTTCCGCTCTGGATCTCAAGAGCCTGAACAAGGATCTCCCGATCCATTTCGTTACGAACCGCCACAAGCGGGAAACGGAAAAGGAAGACTCTCTGCTGGATATTTCTGTTGCGCAGATCGACGCGGAAATACAGAAGGTGCTGGGATTACGCGCGAAAATGCAGTCGGCATTCACCCAGGAGGTCCGGCTCGAGATCGTGTCCAAGCTGTATGCCCGCGGCTTTTTTGAGATCAAGGGAATCGTCCGCAAGGTGGCACAGCGGCTCTACTGTTCGGAGGCCACGATCTACCGGTATCTTTCGCAATTGGAGAAATCCACCAAATAAAATGGACCGGCACTCTGTGAAAGTCTCTTCCGCAGAGTGCCGATCCCTTATTTTCCGCTGGCAAGATACCCCTCCAGCAGCAGCGTTGCCGCTACCGCGTCTACGTTGGCGCGGTGCTTTTTTTCCTTTTTTCCGGCGGCGTGGAGGATGGCGTGTGCTTCAATGGTGCTGCGCCGCTCGTCCCAGAGCGTGACCGGCAGGCCGGAGGCCTCCTCCAGCAGAACTTTGAACTGCCGCGCCTTTTCTGCGCGCGGACCCTCCGTGCCGTCCATGTTCTTCGGCAGACCGAGCACAAACTTTTCGGCGTCGCGCTCGCGGGCGAAAAAGGCGAGCCGCTGTGCGAGCTTTTCGGCGTTCCACTCCTGAATGGTGAGCGCTTCGCCCGCGAGTGTGCCGGTGAGATCCGACACCGCAACGCCGGTGCGGGCGTCGCCGTAGTCGATCGCGATGATCCGTTTCATGGCAAGACCTCCTATTATGTAACCTGCTTTTTTCTCTTACTATACCACACCGCCCCGCCCCGGCGCAATGCCCTCTCCGTTCGACGCCTTTTGCATGGCGTCTCTGCTATGCTCTTGCGTGAAAAAACATTTCCCGCGGTTTTCCGTGGGAAAAGGAGGGGAGAGCATGAAGCGCCGGATCGTTTGTCTCGTTGTGTGTCTGCTTGCCGTGCTGCTGCCGCTGCGCGCTCTGGCCGCGGAGGAAACCGCCGCTGTGCAGACGCGCGCCGGGGATTGGGCGGCATCGCGCAGCGCCATGCCGGGGGAAAAGCTGCATTTTCGCGCCTCGCTCATGCTGCGCCCCGGCGAGAGCTGGACGGTGCGCAGCGTGTTTTCCACCGGTATGGAATTCCTCTCGCTCACGGCAGTTCTTGCCGGCGGCGAGAGCGTCAACGCCTCGTACTACACGCTTGTCACCGGCGCGCGTTCGCCGGAGAGCGCTTTCGCGCTCCACCTCTCGGCGCGCTTTTCCGCGCGGGAGAGCGTCTGCCTGACGGTCGAGTGGACGGCGCGGCTGGGCGACGCCTGTTTGACCGGCGCCGGGGGAAACAGCGTGTCCCTTATTGCAGAGAGCGAGAGCGGAGAGACGGTGACGAGCGATAAAACGGAAATATATGCTTATGGCTTTTCGGTTTTTCGCGGCGTGCGCTTTGCCGATGTGCGCGTGGCGGATCATCCGCTGCCGTCTGCCTGCTTCCGGCTCTATTATGATGCCGCGGAGCGCGAGCCGGTGGCGTTTCGCGAGAGCGGGGAGGCGTATCTCGCGTGCGCGCTCAACTGCGCCCACACGCGCCACACCTACATTCTGCGCACCGCGGAGAACGGCTGCGTCCGCATTGAGGGGCTTCCCGCCGGAACATATTATTTGCAGGAGTCGCGTCCGCCGTCCGGGTACGCGAGTGCCGCGGAGGCGCTGCCCATTATGATCCTGGAAGATGGTAAGATCGAGACAGATGGCGCAGAGCTGTCCGGCAGCACGCTCCTGCTTCTGGAAACGGCGCAGGAGGCGCTGCCGGAGGATAAAACGCTTGCCTTTTACCGCCGCGGCTGCGGCGTGATGGTAACGCTGCTCACCACCGTTTTGTGCGGAAAGCGGCGGTATTGGTGAGTTATTTTTTCTCCTTGGGCTTGAAGATCACAGCGGCGAGATAGCCAAAGAATATCGCTGCGGCGATGCCGCCTGCGGAGGCCGTTAGTCCGCCGGTAAAGGCGCCGAAAAAGCCTTTCTCCGCCACGGCCTTTTCCACGCCCTTGGCAAGCGTGCTGCCGAAGCCCGTGAGCGGCACGCTCGCGCCCGCGCCCGCCCACTCGATGAGCGGGGCGTATACACCCACGGCATGCAGCACAACGCCAAGCACAACATAGCATGTGAGGATCCGCGCCGGGGTGAGCTTCGTGCGGTCAATGAGCACCTGGCCGAGCGCGCACAGCGCTCCGCCGACGAGAAACGCCTTGAGATAATCTGTCCACATAGTCCTTACCCCCGATTTACGTCCAGCACCACGGCATGGCAGATGCCGGGAATGCTCTCGCCCTGCTGCGACGTTGTCGGCGACATGAGAGCGCCCGTCGCGGCAAAGAGCACGCGCGGCCAGTCGCCGCAGGTCATGCGCTGAAGAATGTGCCCGCAGAGCACCGATGCGCTGCACCCGCAGCCGCTGCCGCCGGCGTGCACGTCCTGCGTCTTCGGGTTGAAGATCAGCATGCCGCAGTCCGTGGAGCATACGCCGAGATCGACGCCGTCCCGGAGAAAGAGGTCGGTCAAGATTTCGTGGCCGATCTTTCCGAGATCACCGGTGATGATCGCAGTATAATCCGCCGGGGCGCGTCCTGTATCGGCAAAGTGTGCTTTGAGCGTTTCATACGCTGCCGGAGCCATTGCTGCGCCCATGTTGTTCGCGTCCGTCACGCCCGCGTCGCGGATGCGGCCGGTCGTCACGTGCGTCACATAGGGGCCGGCCCCCTCGCTCGTGAGCAGCAGCGCGCCCGCGCCGGTCACGGTCCATTGCGCGGTCGGCGTGCGCTGCCCGCCGTATTCGAGCGGGAGACGAAACTGCCGCTCCGCCGAGCAGAAGTGCGAGCTCGTCATGGCGCACACGGTGTCGGCGTAGCCGCCGTCGATCGTCATCGCGGCGAGCGACAGGCTCTCCGCCATCGTAGAGCACGCGCCGTAAACGCCGAAATAGGGGATGGGGAGATCGCGCGCGGCGAACGTTGACCCGGCACATTGGTTGAGAAGGTCGCCTGCAAACAGATACTGAATGTCCGAGGGCGGAATTTTTGCCTTGTCACAGCAGAGCGCGAAGCACTTGGAAAGCATCACGCTCTCCGCCTTCTCCCAGCTCGACTGGCCGAAGTAAGAGTCGTCGCTGATATAGTCGAACCACTTTCGCAGAGGGCCTTCGCCTTCCTTTTGTCCGACAACGCAGCTGCCCGCCGCAATCGAGGGCGGGTTCGTAAAGGCGACCGTCTGCTGCCCGAGCCGCTTGTTTTTCAGAAAAACCACCGTCTTTCCCTTTTTTCATAGAATGCCCGGAAAATGACGGTATATGTATAAAAATCCCTCCGGCGCAAACCGGAGGGATGAAAAGTATAGGAATTTATGTGCGCCCGACGGCCTGGTAGTTCCAGCCGAGCGAGTTTTCCCGCAGCATCATAAAATTGTCGGTGTACATCTTGAGAAGCCAGTAGTTCATCTCGATCTCCGGGTCGCAGATGTAGATCTTGCCGTCGAGCGCGATCTCCGTCCAGGCGTGCGGCTGGTTTTCTATGCCGATGCTGCCGGAATACGTGCGGGCGTTGTACCCGAGCCCGCGGGCGAGCGCGCAGAACGCCCCGGCGTAGCAGTAGCAGTTGCCCTTGTTTGTGCGGAAGATCGTGAGAGCCTCGTCAATGTCCCAGCCGGTCGCGCCGGAGTCATAGTAGTTGCGCGTGAGGTACTGGAAGTCGTTTTTCACGTGGTAATAGATCGCCTTGAGATCGTCGAGACGCGCGGCATCCGGCGTCATGAAGTCGGAGAGCGTCTGCGCGACGTAGTCGTCGAGCTCTGCATTGCCGCTCGTGTAGCGGCCGTTTTTATCGAAATAGAGCCCGTCAAACTCCGCGTCGGTGAGAAAATATCCGTCGTCGCCGAGCCGGTAGAGATATCCGCCGAACCAGAGGAAGCCGTCACGCGTCATGGATGCAAGAGAATCTTTTGTGAGCGTTCCGTTCCCTGCGGCGGCGAGCAGTTCCGCCGCCGCCCAATGCGAGGGGGCAGTGTCTGGATAATAGATGTCCTCTGTGGGGCTCTCAGCTCCAAGCAGACGGCAAACGCTGTAGGCAAGCTCGGCGCGCGTCGTGCTATCGCTCTCTGTCTCCGGCAGAGCTTCGAGCACCGGCCCGACGGTCTCGGGATCGAAAAGGGCGTCCAGCGCGGTCTTGAGCTCTTCGCGCGTGAGCACGCCGTCCGGTTCGGCGTCGAGCGATGCAAGCAGGGACGAATCGATATGCTCCTCCGGCGCGAGCGCGCGCAGCGCCGCGGCGCACTCCGCGTGCGTTATCGCGCTCTCCGGGCAGAGCAGTCCGTATTCGTCAGGGAAGAGGAACACCGCGTCCTCGTGCAGCGCAGGGCGGGCGAGCGCATAGTATACGGCGTCCGCCTCCACCGGCGCCGCCGGATCGACGCGCGCACCGGTCTCATCCGTCCATGCGACGAGATACAGACCCTCGGGCAGCGCGGCGTCGGCAGCAGGGACTCCGCCGAACGGGACGCTCTCGGTTTTCAAAACGTCGTCGCCGAGACGGTATTCCACGGTGAACACCGGTTCTTCCGTCGGCACGGGCGTGGGGGCCTCCGCCACGGGAGCGTCTGCCGTAAGAGGTGCGGCCTCTGTCCGGTAGCCGCAGCCGTGGAGAAAAGCGGCGGCGAGCAGAACCACGGCAAGCGGCGCAAGACGGAGCATTTTCAATTTCATGGAGACGATTCCCTCCCGGAATTGCTTTTTCGCAAAAAATGCGATACAATTATAATATTCCCGCCGCGGCGTGTCAAATACGCTCGCATTGCGGCGGCAACAGCGAGGAATGTATGAGAAAAAACGCGAATAAAGAGAAACTGCCCCTGCTTCTGGCCGCGGTGCTTGGCGCGCTCCTATTGTCAAACTGCGGCTATCGCCCGGAGGGGATCGAGGCGGCGGAGCCGCTCGCGGATGTGCCGGTCGCCGCTGCTGCGCTGCCGGAGGAAAGCGCCGCGCCGGAGGGAAAAACCTATACCGTGACGTACCGCGTGAACGGCGCGGAGACGACCGAGCTCGTGGCCGAGGGCGGGAGCGTACAGAGTGCGCCGGAGTTTCTTGCCGGCGAGAACTGCGCCATCGTCGCCTGGAAAAACGCCAACGGCACGAAGGTGGATATCCGCACCGCGCCGGTGTATGCCGACACGGTGTATGAAGCCGTCTCCGGCCCGGCGCTTCGCCGCGAGGGAGCATACATTGCCGCGGGCAATGACGGCCTTTTCCACCCGCTCGATAAATTCACGCGCAGCGACGCCGCCCGCGCCGTATACGCGCTGCTCGAAACGAAGCCGAACGGCGAAACGTTTCTGAAGGATGTCACGACCCACGCCAAGTGTTACACAGCCGCAACAACGCTCGTGACGGCGGGGTACATGACGCTCGACGAAATGGGACGCTTTTACCCGGATGTTGCAATCACCCGCGCCGATCTCGCGGCACTGCTCGAAAAGGTGTTCGCCCCCACGGCGGTGGAGCGCGCTCTTGCCAACATGACGGACGAAACGCCCTTCACCCGCGCCGAGGCAGCGGCAGCGATCAACGCGCTGCTGGAGCTGGATGCGACGGGGCTCAGCAATGCGCCGTACTTCCCGGATGTGTCTCCCAGCATGGAAAACTATGCCGCCGTGGAGCTCGCCGGGCAGAGCGGAACGATCTCCTGGCTTGCCGGCGAGAGGGCGGAGCCCGGTTTTCTGAATCTGGACGGATACCTCTACTGTGTCGGCGACGACGGCTACTTCCTGCGCGACACGATGGTCGGCACGCTGTACTTTGATCTCTCCGGCCAATACACGAGCGGGGATGATGCGCTCGACAAGTTTGTTGCCGATCTCGTCGATTCCCAGACGGATGCCTCCATGACCCGCGAAGAGATGCTGCGCGCGGTGTACGAGTATGTGCGTGACCATTATCTCTATCTCAAGCGCAATCTCTACGAGGTCGGCGAGACCGGATGGGAGATCCCCGAGGCGCTTCTCATGTTCCAGAGCGGCAAGGGCAACTGCTATAACTTCACCGCCGCATTCTGGTCGCTCGCGCGCGGCATCGGGTACGACGCGGTATGCTACAGCGGCCTCATCGGCGTCGGGCGCGACCCGCACAGCTGGGTGGAGATCACGTTCGACGGCGTGCCATACGTGTTTGACGTGGAGACCGAAATGTCCTACCGTCTCGTGAACGACTACATAACGAGCATGTACTGGAAAACCTACGAGGAGGTCGCGGCGTGGAGCTACGTCCGCACGCCGGAGGAAGCCGCCGCCACCGCACCGGAAACCGCGGGATGACGGGGCTTGACATTCGGATTTTCCTGTGGTAGATTACCCTCTGCTCGCTCGGAGGGCGCGCTGTTCAGTGGAAACGGCAGCCGGATAAGGCGCAGACTGAAACGTCTGTTCCTTGTCCGGCTTTTTTGCATAAAGGAGTTTTTATGGATATTCTGATCGGAAAATCAAACCGCTTTATCTAAAGTATCTGTCCGCCGCATTCGGCAGCGCGCTGATCTCCTGCATCTACGGCATGGTGGATATGGCGATGGTCGGTCAGTATCAGGGGCCGGACGGCACGGCGGCGCTCGCCGTGGTTGCGCCGGTGTGGAATGTGATCTACAGCCTCGGCCTGCTCATGGGCATCGGCGGGAGCGTTCTTTTCAGCATGCGCCGCGGCGGCGGGGACAGCCGCGGCAGCGAAAACCAGTTTTTCACCGCTGCGTTCATCGGCTCGGTGATTCTCGCGGCTGTCGCGTGGGCGGGCATGATCCTTTTTGAGAAACCGATTCTGCTTTTCTTCGGCGCGGATGCGCTCGCGGTGTACGGTCCGGTCATCAACGTGAGCACATTTGTCCAGTGCTGCGCTTACAGCGTCGGCCAGGCGGCGCAGCCAATCCTTTCAACCAACTTCGGCGCACGGCAGAGCGGGCGCATCCGTGAAACGCTGCGGCTCGCTCTCGGCACAACGGCGGTGTTCGGCGCGTTCTGGACGGCACTGAGTCTCGCCTGCCTGAATCTCTACATCCGCATATTTATGGATGCCACGCCGGAGATTTTCGCGATCGCGCCCGGCATCATCCACGCGTACGCGCTTTCCTTTTTGCTGCTGCCGTTCAATATCTTCTCTACCTATTATTTTCAGGCAATTTTGCAGCCGCGGGTATCGTTCGTTGTATCTGTGGAACGCGGTCTCGTGGTGAGCGGCGCTCTTATACTGCTCCTGCCGCCGCTCTTCGGCGCGGATGCGCTCTGGTACGCCATGCCTGTTACGGAGCTCGTGACGGCGGTATACGTCGCCGTCTCCATGAAAAAATATACCGGCCGCCTGCCGGAATGAGTTTACGCCCCGGACGGAAAAATATCCGTCCGGGGCATTTTATCGCGCTTTTTATAGAACAAGTGTGGAATAAGCATTCTGCACAAATAAATATGCGTTTTATAGCGCTGATTTCCTTGACTGCACAAACTTACTGTGATAAATTTTATAGTATAGGGAAAGAATCCACAGGCTACGCGACCCCCAAAACAAAATAAAGAGGTGTATTGCGTGAAAGACCTTAAGCATCTGATCTATTTTGAGAATCTGCTTCAGGATGCACACAACGAGCTTGTCGCCCAGGCGGTAAACGAGGGAGATTACGCGCTTGGCTACAACTGCTACTACATACCCGAAGTGCTGCTCAATCTTCCCGGCTGTTTCTCTTCCCGGCTCCGCGCGCCGCGCTGCACATCCACCGACGTTGCCAGCTATTACATGACCAACCGCACCTGCCCCTATGCCCGTTCCATTCTCGAGCGCGCGATCGAAGGCGGCTATAACTATCTCAACGCTCTCTTCGGCGCGGAGTGCTGCGCAACCATGGAACGCATGGAGGAGCATTTCTTCCTCATCAATCCCGTGAAGAACGAAAAGTTCTTCGTCACGCAGATCGACCCTCCCATGAAGGGCGACAAAACCAATCTCGATTACTACAAAGCGCAGCTCAAGCTCAAGGTCGTGGACAAGCTGCACGAAGCTTACGGCATCGACACCTCCGAGGAGGCCATGCGCCGCGCCATTGAGGATCATAACGAGATCAGCCGCATCGTCACCGAGATCGGCAATTTCCGCAAGGCGGAAAACCCCAGCATCACCGGCTACGAGTTCCATGTGATCCAGCTCGTCAGCCAGGTGTGCCCTCACCGGCTGATAAAGCCCTATCTCGAAGAAACGCTCGAAGAGCTCCGCACCCGCGAGCCGGAGCCGAAGTTCCCGTTCCGGGCGCGGCTTGTGCTCGTCGGCTCCGAGATCGACGATCCGGAGTTTACCAAACTCATCGAAACCTGCGGCGCGATGGTCGTGGCCGACCGCTACTGCTTCGGCTCCTTCCCCAGCCGCGAGCAGATCGAAATCCGCGAGGGCGAAACCGCCTTCGACGCGATCTGCCGCCACTATCTCCATTGGAACCAGTGCGCGCGCTTCATGGACGGCATGAAGATCGACCAGCGCCACAGCGAGGTCAAAAAGCTCGTGGATGAATTCAAAGCGGACGGCGTGATCTATGAGAACATGAAGTTCTGCGAATTCTGGAGCTACGAAAAAGTCCTCGCCCACCATATTTTCACAAACGAGCTGGGTATCCCCACCTGCACGATCGAGAAAGAATACGCTCTCGGCGCCGTGGGACAGCTCCGCACCCGCTTCCAGGCGTTCATTGAATCGCTGGAAATCAAGCAGATACAGCAGGGAGGCAAGTGAGATATGAAAGCAATGGATAAGCTGATCGCCAGGATCGACAAAAAACTCGAACGCTTTGACCCCATCTGGCAGGCCGAACACGGCGTCGGCGGCCAGAGATCCCGCTATTACGATAAGACCGGCGTTGCCAAGTGGCGCGAATGGCGCGGCGTGAAGGACACGCTCTACGACTATACGCAGTGGCTTAACAATCTTTCGAGCATGGTGCAGATGGTGGCGTCCGCGCCCGTCTCCTGTCTCAAGGGCTTCTGGGAGTATCGCTGGATGGGCTCGTATCTTGGCACGTTCATGTTCATTGACCGCCTGTTTGAGGGCTACCGCGGCTATGAGCTCCGCACCGCCCATGCGAACATGCACGCCATCGTCCAGAGCCTTACCAAGCGCATCGCGCTCGTCCTCTCGAACGACAAGCGCCTCGGCGGCGGGCCGCGCAGCGACGATTTCATCCCCTTTGACGAAGTGCTGCCGCCGCTCTTCATGACCGGCTTCAAGGGGCTGATCCCGTTCCCGCTCCAGACGCTGCCGGAGTTCATCATCTGCGATGTTGACCAGCACATTGAGCCCTATTACATCGATGTGGCCGAGTCCTACGGCCTGCCGGCGGACGTCTGCTCCCGCTGCGCTGCGGAGACCGGCGTTGCGATCGATGACGCTTTCCCCATCATCGGCAAGGCGTTTGTCACTACCAACATGCCGTGCAACGCCTCTGAGTGCACCTCCATGATCCAGCGCCGCCGTGTGGCGCTGCCGGACTTCCCTGTGACGCTCGCCATGATCCACAACGAGCCGGGCGCGCATCCCTATTCCACGCAGATGCTCAAGGACGCCATCGCGTTCATCGAGAAGGAATACAATATCAAGTACGACTGGGACGAGCTCTTCAAGTACGCCCGGCTCATGAACGAGCAGAACACCATTGAGCTCGAAAAGTGGGACTACTTCAAAACCCCGTATTCCGCGCTCGTCGGCATCGCCGAAACGCTCTACCGGCTGTACTCCTGGGCATCCGTCAACGGCACCGATCCGTACTTCAACAAGGTTGACCGCCGCGTCATCGAGATCATGCGCCAGGCGTATGAGGAAAAGTATCAGCCCTTCGGCGGCAAGACGCGCCACCGCGCGTTCCTCTGGGGCCCCTCCGCGGTTTACTATACCGACTTCCCGACCTGGACGCAGAACTGCTGGGGCATCAACATTGTGCTGAACATGGATTCCACCATGGGTCACAACATGATCGACACCGAAGATCCCGACCAGGCCATCCAGGATCTGGCGCTCTTCTCCGAGAAAGCCACTATGCGCCACCACGCCGTGGGCGGCTGGGAAAACGTGAACGCCGTTTGGGAGTGGGCGAAAAACTTCGACTGCGACATGGTTCTCTTCAACGACAACATCGCCTGCAAGGGTATGCTGGGCGTCCACGCAGTGATGGAGGAGCAGGCGCGCGAGCTGGGCTTCCACTTCATCTTCATCGAGCACGATCTGGAGGACTGCCGCACCGTGTCCCGCCAGGATATGAGAAACTGCGTGAACAAGTATATGACCGTCGTTCTCAACGAGAAGCCGCTCGACCCGACCATCGTAGAGTTTGACGACTCCATGGCATACTAAGAAAGGCGGAATATGTTATGAAGAAATTTCTCAAGATCCTCTTCAAAATTCTCGGCAAGCTGATTCTGGCCGCCGTGATCTTCTTCGTCGCCACGTTTACGCTGTACATGGTCAACGGCGAGAATAAGCTCATTTACTATGTTGTGCGCCCCCTGCTGAACAAGCTCTATGATTCGCAGGTGCGCGACCGGCGCATCGTCTGATACATTCAAACGAACCCCATTTGTTTACCCCGGACAGAAAATGCTTCTGGCCGGGGTATTTTCATAGGACGAACCTTCCGCACATATAGATAAACTGCCGGAAGGGGAGTGGTGCATGATGCAAACGAACAGAGAGGAGCGAGCGTGTGAGCTGGCGAGGTGGATCGTAGAGAACAACGCCACCGTCCGCGCGGCGGCCAAACGCTTCGGCATCTCCAAAAGCACGGTGCACAAGGATCTGTCCGAGCGTCTTCGGCAGATCGACCGGCTGCTGTATGAAAAGGTGCGCCTTGTTCTCGAACAGAACAAAGCGGAACGACACCTGCGCGGCGGCGACGCGACCCGGAGAAAATACCTGCACGCCGGGGCGCACGCGCCCGAAGGGGGAAAAAACCGCGGTTGAAAAATATACAAAGCGGCGGGCGGCCGGCAAGCACCCGCCCCCCCAAAAATTTTTTTTACCGCCAAAAACGAACACCATGCTCATCGGAACATACAGCACCAGCGCCATGACCGAAACAACGATCCCCATTTCTTTTTCCTCCTTGCAAATTAACATCTTCTTTATGGGACAAGTATAGCGCGTTGTGTGACCCATAAAACGGACTTCCATAAAGTGTTGAAAAACCAACGCGGCGTCATCAAAAGAAATAATCAAGTTTTTTTGGCGGAGAACATCTTGCTTTTTGTGTCGGTTTTCCGTATAATGTGTTTGAAACCATTCATACAAGGAGGAGTGCCTCTTGATCGTCAATCAGCAAACCGCCGCGCAGAAAAAGGTGGACGAGCTGTATGCCACGCTCGGACGCCGCCGCGGGGCGTCTCCGTTTGGGAGCTGTCCGGTCAATCTGACCGCCTCGTTCGTGCAGCTGTGCCTGGCGCAGAGCTGTGGAAAATGCGTTCCCTGCCGCGTGGGGCTGGACCGGCTGCACGCGCTTCTCGAAAAGATTCTCGACGGCCGCGCCACGATAGACGATCTCCGCGCCGTGCAGCGCAGCGCCGCCGCCATTTACGACAGCGCCGACTGCGCCATCGGGTTTGAGGCTGCGCGCCTTGTGCTCGACGGGCTGGAGGCTTTCCGGGACGATTACCTGTCCCATATCGAAAAGGGCGTCTGCACCGAGGCGTTCGACGCCGTGCCGTGCGTGGCCGGCTGCCCGGCGAATGTGGATGTGCCGGGGTACATAGCGCTCATCCGCGAGGAGCGCTATGCCGACGCGGTGCGCCTCATCCGCAAGGATAACCCCTTCCCGGGCGTCTGCGGTCTCATCTGTGAGCACCCGTGCGAAAAGCATTGCCGCCGCCAGATTGTGGACGATTCGATCAACATCCGCGGTCTGAAGCGCTATGCGGTTGAGCGCGCGGGCATCGTTCCGACGCCGGCGTGCGCGCCGTTCAACGGCAAAACGGTTGCCGTCATCGGCGGCGGCCCGGCGGGACTCACGGCGGCATACTATCTCCAGCTCAAGGGCTACCATGTTACGGTCTTTGAAAAGCACAAGCGTCTCGGCGGCATGCTGCGCTACGGCATTCCGAGCTACCGCCTGCCGGACGATGATCTCGACCGCGACATCAATGCCATTCTCTCCACCGGCATTCACGTCAAGCTCGATGTGGACATTGGCCGCGAGATCACGTTCGACCAGATCCGCAGCGAGTATGACAGCGTATACATCGCCATCGGCGCACAGATCGTCAACCGCATGAACATCCCCGGCCAGGACAGCGAGGGCGTGCTCTCCGCGGTCGAACTGCTCGGCGCAGTCGGCGCGGGCGAAGCGCCGGACTTCACGGGCAAAAATGTCGTCGTGGTCGGCGGCGGCAACGTCGCCATGGACGCAACGCGTACAGCCAAGCGCCTCGGCGCGGCCTCCGTCACCTGCGTGTACCGCCGCCGCATCGAGGATATGACCGCCGCCCGCGAGGAGATCGACGGCGCCATCGCCGAGGGCTGCGAGATCATGCCCATGCTCTCCCCGGTGCGCATCGAGACCGAGGACGATCACGCCGTCGGCATCGCGGTGCAGCCGCAGCTCTCCGGCCCCATCGAGAGCGGCCGCCCGAAGCCCATCAACGCCGACCAGCCGGAAATCGTTCTCCCGGCGGACGTTATTATCACCGCCATCGGACAGGCTATCGATTCGGCACACTTTGAAAGCAGCGGCGTCGGTACCGAGCGCCGCCGCATCAAGGCCGATCCCTCCGGCGCGGTGCCCGGCATGCCGGGCGTGTTTACCGGCGGCGATTGCTTCTTCGGTCCCTCCACGGTCGTGCGCGCCATCGACAGCGGCAAGGTCGTTGCCGGCAATATCGACCACTATTTCGGCTTCCATACGCCGATCACCGCGGGTGTGGACATTCCTCCGGCACAGACCATCGGCAAGCCCGCGTGGGGGCGCGTCAATATGCGCGAGCGCACCGCCGGAGACCGCAAGGAGGACTTCAATCTCATGGAGGCGTGCCTCACGGATGAGGAGGCCGCGCAGGAATGCTCGCGCTGCCTGCGCTGCGACCATTACGGCTACGGCGCGTTCCGCGGAGGGAGGAAGGACAGATGGTAAATCTTTGCATCAACGATAAGCCTGTCACGGTGGAGGAAGGCACCTCCATTCTCCACGCGGCGCGCCAGAACGGCATCACAATTCCCTCGCTCTGCTATTTGAAGCATGTGAGCAAGGTTGCGGCCTGCCGTGTGTGCATGGTGGAGATCAAGGGCACCGACCGTCTCATGGCGGCGTGCGACACGATCTGCGCCGAGGGCATGGAGGTCTATACGAACACGCTCCGCGCGCTTGTCGCACGGCGCAATAACGTCCAGCTCATCCTCTCCCAGCACGACTGCAACTGCGCTACCTGCGTGCGCAGCGGCAACTGCACGCTGCAAAAGCTTGCCGCTGACATGAATATCATCGAAAACCCCTACGAGACGAAGCTTCCGGCCAACAACTGGAATCCGAAGCTCCCGGTCATCCGCACGGCGTCCAAGTGCGTGCAGTGCTTCCGCTGCATTGCCGTGTGTGAGAAAATCCAGGGGATGAACGTGTGGGATTTCCTCGGTACGGGCAGCCGCGCCACCGTCGGCGTGCGCGGGGCGAAGAAGCTCGACGAGGTCAACTGCACCTACTGCGGCCAATGCATCACCCATTGCCCGACCGGCGCTCTCCGCGAGCGGGACGATACCGAAAAGGTCATCGCCGCGATCGACGATCCGAAAAAGGTCGTTGTGCTGCAGGTCGCTCCGGCGGTGCGCGCTGCATGGGGCGAGGGGCTGGGCCTTCCCAAAGAGCTCGCCACCGAGCGGCGCATGGCGGCGGCCTTCCGCGCTGCGGGCGCGAACTATGTCTTTGACACGAATTTTGCCGCCGACCTCACGATCATGGAGGAGGGCAGCGAGCTTCTTTATAAAATGAAGCATTCGTGGGAATTCCGGCGGCCGCTCTTCACCTCCTGCTGCCCCGGCTGGGTGCGGTTTTTGAAGCTTGAATACCCCGACATGGTGCCGCAGCTTTCCACGGCGAAGTCTCCGCAGCAGATGTTCGGCGCGGTGACGAAAACATGGTTTGCCAAAACGCACAATATCGATCCGAAGGATATTTTCTGTGTCTCCGTCATGCCGTGCGTTGCGAAAAAGTACGAGTGCGCCGTGCCGGAGATCAACAGCTCCGGCTTCCGGGATGTGGACGCCGTGCTTACGACCCGCGAAGTGGATCGCCTGCTGCGGCTCAAATGGATTAATGTGGCGGACCTGCCGGAAGAAGATTTTGATTCGCCTCTCGGCGAGGGCACGGGCGCGGCCGTTATCTTCGGCGCGACCGGCGGCGTGATGGAAGCGGCGCTTCGCACCGCGTACGCCGTGCTCGAAGGCCATAACCCCGACCCAGACGCCTTCCAGGCCGTCCGCGGCACGGACGGACGCAAGGAACTCAGCGCGACGATCGGCGGCGTGCCGGTGCGCGCGTGCGTGGCGAGCGGCCTTTCCAATGCCCGCGCCGTTGTGGAGGATATCCGCGCCGGGCGTGCGCAGTATGACTTCGTGGAGATCATGGCCTGCCCCGGCGGCTGCGCCGGCGGCGGCGGTCAGCCGTTCCGCGAAGGCTTTGAGCTTGCGGGCGAGCGCGGCGAAACGCTCTATGAGATCGACCGGAACAACCCGGTGCGCTTCTCACACGAGAATGCTTCCGTGCAGAAAGCTTACGACGACTTCTTTGGTAAGCCCCTTTCGCGCAAATCGCACGAACTGCTCCATACCGATCAGACAACATGGAGTCTCCGGTAAACTTTTTCAATATCCCTCCCGTCTGCTATATAAGTAGACGGGAGGGATATTTTTATGGTATCATGCGGAAAAAAGGAGGCGGCGCGGTGATGGAAACAAAGATAAAACCGTCCGTGGAAGCGTGGCTCTGCCGCGGGTATCTCTTTTTGATGCTCGCGCTGCTGCCGCTTGCTGTGCACGATGGCTTTTTTGATATTACCGAAACGAAAACCATTTGCTTCACCGTGCCGACGGTCGTGTTTGTTCTCGCGCGCCTTGGCTTTACACTCTATCGGGAAAACGGTCTGCCGCGGCGAAAGCTCGCGGGTGCAGAGTGGGCGGCAATCGCGTTCTGTCTTATATGCTTTATTGCCTCGGTATCCGGCGGCGACTTTGCCGGATCGTTTCTCGGCGAGCGCGGGCGTTATCAGGGGCTCGGCATGATGTGGCTCTATGCCGCGCTGTATTTTGCCTTTTCCGGTGCGCGTGTGCGGGAACAGGATGTCCTCGTTCCGCTCTGCCTCGGCCTTTTTCTCAGCGGCGCGCTCACGGTGTGCAACCATCTGGGATGGGACGTGCTCGGCTTTTGCTTGCAGCTCCGGGAATTTGACCGCGGGCGGTACATATCCACGCTCGGCAACATCAATTTTGCCGGGGCGTATCTCACGCTCGTCTGGCCGGTCTGCGCCGCGGCGCTTCTTGCGGAGAAACGCCTTTGGAAAGGTGGCCTTCTCGGGATCGTCTGCGTAGTCGGCCTCTGGGCGGCCATGGCTGTGCGGAGCGAGTGCGCGGTGCTTGGCATCGGCGCGGCGCTCGTACTTCTGCCGCTGCTCGCGAAAAAGGAACCGGACGCGCTGCGGCGCTATCCGCTGCTGCTTGCCGCTGCGGCTCTTTCCATGCTCGCTTACCGGGCGATCGTTTATGATTTCGGAAAGCTCCTCTCCTCGCTTGGCCGGCATCTCTCGGAACTGGTGCTGATGCTGCCGCTCGCGGCGATATCGCTTGCAGCGTATTTCCTGCTGCGGAAACGGAGCAAGCGCACGCTTCTTCGCGTCCGGCGGGTGTACGGCTTTGTTCTGCTTGCCGCGTTTCTTGCGTCGGCAGTCATTCTCGTGCTGCTCAACACCGCGTGGCGCGCCGTGCCGCTCGGCGACATGGACGAATGGCTGCGCTTTTCCGATGCCTGGGGTACCGACCGCGGCGGCGTTTGGAAATACTGCCTCTCGCTCTTCGGCGATTTCCCGCTTGGGAAAAAGCTCATCGGCGGCGGCTGCGGCGTGCTGGCGGCGCTCGACGTGCAGCACCGGTATTTCCCGGACGCCATTCTGGACGCTGCGCACTGCGAATATATCCAGCTTCTGCTCAACTGGGGTGTGCTCGGTCTCGGTGCGTATGTCGTGTGGATCGTGCTGGCGCTGCGCCGCGCGATGAAAGAGGGCGGCGCGCTTTCGTTCGCGCTCGCGGCAGGGCTTTTCGGTTACGGTGTGCAGGCTGCCGTCAACATTGCGCAGTCGCCCGGCATTTCGCTCTTTTTCGTGCTTCTTGCCGTTCTTCGCGCACAAAATGACGCGGAGGAATTGACTTGCGGATAAATGGTGTTATAATGACAATATGTTGAGAAAAACACATATTAAGGAGTGTGAGCATATGAATCTGACCCCGGAACAACAGGCAATCCTGAACGGTGAAAAGGGCGAAGTGCTTGCCAAGGTGATGAAAACGCTTGTCATGTACGGCGATGCGTTCGGCGCGGAAAAGCTCGTGCCGGTCACGAGCAAGTACGGCCACACGGTCATCAGCTTCGGCATCAACACGATGAAGCCGGTGTACGATCTTTACGACCAGCTTCTTGCCTCCGGCGCGGAATTCCAGCAGAAGTTCACCGCGGACCCGCTTCCGCTCGATCCGAACGTCCCCTCGAACGCGCTGCAAAATCTTGTGTTCAAGCAGTTCATGTATAAGCTCCAGCCGCGCTATGAAGAGCAGCTCCGCCGCATGGGCATGAAGGACGAAAAGGACTTCACCTGCGCCTGCTACTTTGACGAAGTCGGCAACATTCCGGAAAAGGGCGAAGTCCTCTCCTGGGCAGAGTCTTCCGCCGTTGTGTACGCCAACAGCGTTCTCGGCGCGCGCTGCAACCGCAACTCCGGCATCATCGACGTGATGGGCTCGATGATCGGTTATGTGCCGTATTTCGGCCTGCTGACGGACGAAGGCCGCAAGGCCACCTGGGTCGTGGAGGTCAAAACGACGAAGAAGCCCGAAGCGCAGCTTCTCGGCAGCGCCATCGGCATGAAGGTCATGGAGGATGTGCCGTATATCCGCGGTCTCGATGCGTGGCTCGGCACGGAGCTCAACAAGGACAACAAGGCGTATCTCAAGGACTTCGGCGCGGCGACCGCCTCGAACGGCGCGGTCGGCCTCTACCATATCGAGCATCTGACGCCCGAAGCCGTGGAGCAGGGCGACGCGCTCATCGCCCCCGGCGCGCAGGTCTACGTGGTGGACGACGCCGAGCTCGAGCGCGTGAAGGCGTCCTACCCGGTCATCTGGAAAAACCCGAACGCGAAGCCGAAGCTCGCCTTCATCGGCTGCCCGCATCTCACGATGGATCAGCTCATCGACTGGACGAAGAAGCTGGAGGACGGTCTCAAGGCCACGGGCCGCGAGAAGCTTGCCGTGCCGACGGTGCTCACCACCGCCCCGCCGGTGCTCGAAGAGTTCAACAAAGGCCCCTATGCCTACCGGCTCAAGAAGACGGGCGCGATTTTGAGCTATATCTGCCCGCTGATGTACATGAACAACCCGCTTTCCAAGTCCATGCCGGTCATCACCTGCTCGAACAAGCTGCGTACTTACACCTCGGCAAAGTTCTATTCCGAGGACGAGATCGTCGGCATTATCACCGGAAAGGAGACCAAATAACATGGCGAAAACGTTCAAGGGCCGCGTTGTCGTTCCTGGCACCGTCACGGCCAAAGCTCTCGTTTCCCACGGCGGGTTCAATACGCTTGCAAGCTACCAGTCCGCGCTCATGTTCGGCGATAAGGACGTAAAGTGCGGCGATCAGAATAACCCCGATATCTATAAAAAGCCCATGATCGGCGTGGCGCTGTGCCTGCCGCAGACCATCGGCTCCACGACCGGCGGCATGGTGTTCTACACCGCCGGCGCTCTCGGCAAGCTGCCCGCGTGCATGTGCTTCTCCAAGCCCATTGACTCGCTCGCCGCCGCCGGCGCCATCCTCTCCGACGTATGGACGGAGACGCATATGCCCGTTGTCGATTCTCTCGGCGACGAGTTCCTCGAATATGTCAAGACCGGCATGAGCGTCACGCTCGCCGAGGATGGGACGGTGACGGTCGAATGAAATGCGCGATCTACGGCGCCGGTTCTCTCGGAACGGTGCTCGGCGCTTATATGACGAAGGGCGGCATCCCCGTTGAACTCGTCAACCGCAACCGCGCCCATGTGGACGCGCTGCGCGAAAAGGGCGCGCACATCACCGGCACGGTGGACTTCTCCACGCCGGTGACGGCCATCACCCCGGAGGAGATGACCGCGCCCTACGACGTCATTTTCCTTATGACGAAGCAGCTGCACAACAAGGAAGTCGTCACGTTCCTGAAGCCTCTGCTCGCGCCCGACGGCGTGATCGTCACGTTCCAGAACGGCATTCCCGAGCCGGGCATCGCCGAAATCGTCGGCGAGAGCCGCACGATCGGCTGCGTGGTCGAGTGGGGCGCAACGATGGACGCTCCCGGCGAGTGCATGCTCACGAGCGACCCGGACAGCCTCTCGTTCCATATGGGCGGCATGCAGGGCGTTTCAGACGCAAAGCTCGCGGAGGTTCGTTCCCTGCTCGAGAAAATGTGCCCGGTGGCGATGGAGGATAACCTCCTCGGCGCGCGCTGGTCGAAGCTCCTCATCAACGCGACGTTCTCCGGTCTCGGCACCGTTGTGGGCGGCGTGTTCGGCGATGTGAGCGAGAAGAAGGACGCCCGGCGCGTCGCGGTGCGCTGCATGAAGGAGTGTATTGACGTTGGTCATGCCGCGGGCGCGACGTTTGCGCCCGTGCAGGGCAAGGATCTCACGAAGCTGTTCTATTATAAAAACGGCTTTAAGCGCGCCATTGCCGAACTCCTTGTGCCGATTGCGATGAAAAAGCACCGCGCCATCGAGCCATCCATGCTGCAGGATCTCAAAAAGGGCAAGCCCTGCGAGATCGACGCGATCAACGGCGTCGTGTGCGAATGGGGCCGCAAGTGCGGCGTTCCCACGCCCATCAACGACCGCATCGTCGAGATCGTGAAAAAGGAGCAGGCCGGGGAGCTTCCCCTGGAAGAAAAGAACATCCGCCTTTTCGACGATCTGCTGTAAATCCTTATAAGTTCATGAACCGCTAACAGCCACAGCAGTTTGTGCGAACTGCTGTGGCTGTCCTTGTGTTCTTCCCGGCTATGTGATACCATGGAACCCGCAAATCGTTTTTTTCAGAGGAGAGAGGCATGCAGATCCGTCAATTTTTCCTGAATGGAGATATAAAAGGCGCGATTGCCTATATGCGCGATCACGAGGAATTCAAAGACATTCTTCCTGCATATGTTGCAATCTTTGAGAATTGTGAATACCGCACGTTTGAAATACCGGACAGGCTCAACGATATCCTGCGGTTGTATCAGATGTATTTCCGGGATACCTTTTATTGCGGCCTGCCGGAGGCGGAGGCCGCAGATAAGCTGCGGACAGCGCTGAAAGCGCTCCTGAATATGCCGGATGCAGACGAAGCGCTTTTGACGGAGCGGCTCCAATCGGTGTTCGAAGCGAATGGCTTTCATGCGCTTTTCGGGAAAACGCAGGGATATTACGGCCCCTATATCTGGAGGGATACGGTTCCGACCGCCTACCGTGTCGAGCTGCCGGGTGGAACGGCGGAGTATACCGTCAACATTCTCAAAGGCTTCGTATTTCGAAGCTGGATGGATTATCTGACCTTCGGCCGGTATGGCACGGGCGGCTGGGCCTCTCCCGATGGCACGATCAACTGCATCGAGCAGGCGTATGATTTTGGAAGCGAGCGGTTTCTCATTTCTCTGCTGAAGCACGAAGCACAGCATACCGTGGATATGAAGAAATTCCCGGAAATCACCCCCGCGGAGCTGGAATACCGGGCAAAGCTTGTGGAGCTCCATTACTCCGGCGACTTGGGCTTGCTGCAAAAGTTCTTGTCGGAAGCGGATGAAAGCAAAGCCAATGACAGTCACGCGGTCGCTTCTGCGCGCCTCAAACGCGAGTTTGCGGACGAAGATCCAATGGGACTTTCCGGCATTCAGTCGCGGGCGCTGGAACTGCTTCAGGCGCACACGAAAGAGCTGGAAGAAAAATATGGGAAGATTGAAACAGCGTGACTTTAAAAGTCACGCTGTTTCAGTCGGTATAGCGGTTGATGAACTCGGCGCGGATTTTGGAATAGACGATCTTCTGCTCCTTGTAAAGGCCAAAGTTTGCCGAGAGCATGAAGCTGATGGCGGCGGCGATGGCGTAATACTGGATGTTTGCCCCGCCGAACATCTCCACACCGAGGAAAATGGCGCTGATCGGGCAATTGAGCGAGCCGCAGAACATGCCGAGCAGACCAACTGCTGCGCCGAGCCCCGGCGCGAGACCGAAAAGATTGCCGAGCACGCATCCGGCGGTCGCGCCGATGAACATCGCCGGGACGATCTCACCGCCCTTGTAGCCGGTCGTCATCGTGAGCACCGTGAAGAGCATTTTGAGTGCGAACGCCTCCGGGCGGGCATTGCCCTGCATGGCAGCGGCGATCACATCCATGCCCGCGCCGTTATAATCCCGTGTGCCGAGCGCAAGGGAGAGCAGCACGACAGCGCTGCCGCCAAGAAACACGCGAAGATAGCTGTTCGGAACGGCCTTTCCGAGCGCTTTTCCGCCCTGCCGCAGCGCGATGCAGTAGACAATGCTCAGCACCGCACAGGCAGCCGCGATGGCGACAACCGTTCCGGCGCTCGCCCATGTAAACGGGATAGCCGCGCCGAGCGGGAACGTCTCTGCCGCCGCGCCGAGAGCGCTGGCAAGGTACGCCGCTGTGAGCGACGCCGTGAGGCACGGCAAAATGGCGGAAAAATGAAGAATGCCGACGCTTGCAACCTCCATCGCGAACACCGCCGCGGTGAGCGGCGAGCCGAAGAGCGCGGAGAACACGCTGCTCATACCGCACATGACGATGAGGTGTATGTCCTTCTCGTCCAGCCGGAGCGCCTTGCCCAGCTGATAGCCGAGCACGCCGCCAAGCTGCAGCGCCGCGCCCTCGCGTCCGGCAGAGCCGCCGAACAGGTGCGTGATCGTTGTGCCGATGAAGATGAGCGGCGCGGTCGAGCCGGGAATGGAGGTCGGCGCATGGATAGCAAGCAGTACGCCGTTGGTGTCCGTCGGGTGCATGCCGCGCAGCCGGTATAGCCATACGATCAGAAGACCGCCGAGCGGCAGCAGATACAAAAGCCAGGGGTGAGCGGTGCGGAGCTGCGTCGCCTCGCGGATGGCGTAGCAGAACGCGGTGCCGACCAGCCCGCCGAGCGCGCCGATCACAAGGCCTGCGGCGGCCCACAAAACGAACGTGCGCATATACCGTGCCGTAAGCTTTGCATGGCGGCGGAAGAGGCTTTTGCCGCTCTCCGCCGCGGTTTTTTCGGAGTCCATCGGATATTCTCTCTCTTTCTCTCTTCGGATTCTCTTTTCGGATAAACGGATAAGGCGCGGCAGGTCATGAAAACCTGCCGCGCGGTTTGTTTTCTTATTTGCCCCGGAGATATTTTTTCAATCCGGCAAAGTCGGCGCTCTCCAGCGGGAGCGGATACCCGTCCTTGATGTCCCAGAGGCGGTGTGCGTCCGAGCAGCGCAGCCGGTGAACATGCTCCGGAATGCCCGCGGGTTCTTTTTCGTAGTAAAGCTCCACGGCGTCCATATCCAGATCCTCCGGCCAGCAGCCGAGAATGGAATAGAGGGAGTTGGACGGCTTATCCACATGCGCGGGCCAGATCAGTCCCGAATACTGCCGCACGGCGCGGCTGAGCTCGTTGACGGAAATGCGCCGCGCCATGAAGAGAAGCTCGCGCTCCTCCGTCCGGCTGCCGCGCGAGCCGATCACGGTCTGGCGTCCGAAAACGTTCGGACGGTTGACAATGCCGGGGCGCAGCGTGTCAAGCCAGCGGGAGAAGGCCGCCGCCTTGCCGAGATCGGGCAGAAGGCAGACGCAGTGGATCTCCTCCGAGGTCGTGACCTCGATGCCGGGGATAAAGCCGATGCCGGCTTTCTCTGCCTCAGCTGCCACGGCGGGACAGTTGCGCGCCGAGTTGTGATCCGTGATGGCAATCAGCTCCAGCCCCACGTCCTTGGCGGCTTTCACGATGGCCGCCGGCGTCATGGTATCGTCTGCGCACGGAGAGAGACAGGAGTGAATGTGAAGGTCTGTAAGGATCATATCGTTACCACCTGAAGGCGGCGGATATCCGCTCGCCGTAATTAACTAAAGGGAAATGCTTTTTATTTTAGGATGTCGGAGAAAACGCACATGCTCGCATCGGCACGTCCGGCGACGATATCCTCGGCGAACGCCCGGCAGGAGGGAGAGCCGCACGCGCCGCAGTCGATGCCGCGCAGGGATTCGGTGATGCGGCGGATCTGCTCCATTTTCTCCATTGCGACGGACACATCCTTGTCCAGCCGGAGAGCGGAGCTCGCCGTGGGGGTCTTTTCCCAGCGCATATCCTCGCGGGGGCAGTCGTTCGGGGGCAGGGGAGGGGCAAAGCCCATCATCATCTGCTGAAGGCGTGCCTTTGCGATGAACGGGTTTTCCACCGTCAGCGCGCCGCCGACGCAGCCGGGATAGCACGCGCTGAGCTCGATAAGATCGACGTTGGAGAGCTTGCCGTCCTCCAGCGCTTCGAGAATGCCGATGATGTTTTCAATGCCGGAGGCGGCGAGATGGTTCGGCTCGCCCGCGGCGGACGACTGCCCGCCGGAGATCGCCCAGCTGACGCCAGCAGCGCCCGCCTGGGCATAGCGCTCGTGGTCGTCAATATCGCCCATCACGGCGGTGAGGCGGGGCGCAACCTCGGCAATGGACACAACGCCGGTGATCGCCGGATGCGCCGTGCCGAGCGCGGCCTTCGCGCCTGCGCACTTGGCAGGGCAGGGGGAAATGTATACGCAGCCGATATCCTCTTCCGGGAGACCGGTCTCCTTCACGGCAAGCCGCTTGCTCCAGCGCGCCGCGACTTCCATCGGGGAGCGGTAGTTGAGCAGATGCGGCAGCAGCGACGGGAACCGGATACGGACGATGCGCAGAATCACCGGGCAGTCGGTCGTGATGATCGGGTGCGGGATGCTGCCGTAATTGAGCTCATAGTGCGTTACGGCGGACATGACCTCCGCCGCCGCGGCGACCTCAAAGACGCTGTCGAACCCGATGCGCAGCAGCCCCTCCAGAATGGGGGCGCGCGTCTGTACGCTGGAGAACTGCCCATAGAGCGCCTGCGCGGGGAGCGCGATCGTATATTTGTATTTTCCGAGCACGTCCGAAAGCGAGTCCACGCGCGCTTTCATCGCGTGGTGCGGGCAGACGCGGATGCACTCGCCGCAGTCAACGCACCGCTCCTGCAATATGACCGCTTTGCCGTCGCGGATGCGGATGGCCTCCGTGGGGCAGCGCTGCATGCACTTGGTGCAGCCGACGCATTTTTCGTTTTCCAGATAAATGGAAGCGTAACCGGTGCTCACGATGACTCCTTTCCTGCATACACCGTGATCGATAGGGTCGTACCCTTTCCGACTTCGGTTTGTATGTCAAAATCATCGCTGTATTTGCGGATGTTGGGCAGACCCATACCGGCGCCGAAGCCGAGCGCCCGGATGTTCTGCGGCGCTGTGGACCAGCCCGCCTGCATGGCGAGCTCCACGTTGGGGATGCCGGGGCCGTGGTCGGTGAAAACGACGTTGACGGCTTCCGGCGTGACCGTTGCGCGGACGTGACCGCCGCCGGCGTGGATGACCATGTTGATCTCCGCTTCGTATGTCGTGATAGCGACGCGGCGGATCATGGCAGGAGCGAAGCCAAGCTCCTTCAGCATGGATTTGATATGCCCGGAGGCTTCTCCGGCGCGCGCAAAATCGTCGCCGGGAACCTCATACTCACGGACAAGCGGGCTCATTTTGCACCCGTCACCCCGTGCTGATGCAGAATGCCGCAGGCATCATACATCTCCAGGGGGGAGGTAAGTACGCAAACGCCGCATTTTTCCGCCAGTTCCAGGATCGAGGCCTCCGGCTCCTTGCCGCGCAGGAATACGACGCACGCCGTATCGAGCATTTCCGCGGTGCGGATGACCTGGGGATTGAGAAGGCCGGTGAGCAGAACGTCCGGCTGGGAGCCGAGCGCGAGCACATCGCTGAGCATATCGCCGGCGTAGGCGGAGACGATGTCCACGTCTGCGTGAGCCGCGGCAGTGCGTGCCTCGCCGGAGAGAAGGGCTGTCATTTCGTTGATTTTCATGTTTCTTGTTCTCCATCTGATCGGAAGTATCCGAATCTCTCACCATATTAACAAATATCCGCCGCAATTACAAGAGGGATTCGCAGCAGACGGGTGTACGAAAGCGGAATGGAAATGCGTCCGCTTTTCCGGCAAAAAAACTAAAATAGAAAAAACCAAAATTTGTACTGGATTTAATTCCGGCAATGTGCTATATTATTTTGTCGGAAATACCCGGTTTTTCTGGGCATTTTCGCGGGAATTAACTGGTAAAACATGCAAAAAATGAATTGTTATTCATCACTTGCAAACGCACCGTCCGCAAGGGGATATAATGCGGAGGGCACGTGGATTACACAACATTTCTCGTCAAAAATGTCCCCGAACCGGTTTTCTTCGTCCGCGCGGGTCCGCAGGGATTCGTAAAGAGTTTGCAAAGAAGCGAAATATAAACAAGAGGTGGAAAGGATGTCACGGAAAAACCTGAACGGTGTACATATCCCCCATCGGAAGAACACCGCCGGGATGCAGGCAATCAAGATGCCGCCCCCGGCTACGGTGACCATTCCGATGAGCATGCACATCGGCAAGCCCGCCAACTGCATCGTTGCAGTCGGCGATCACGTCAACGTCGGTCAGATGATCGGCGAACCGGGCGGCTTTGTTTCGTCCCCGGTGTTTGCGAGCGTTTCCGGCAAGGTCAAGAAGATCGTTCCCATGCTGCAGTTTATGGGCGCGACCTGCCAGGCGGTCGTGATCGAGTCCGACGGTGAGATGACCGTCGCCGACACGGTCAAGGCCCCGGAGATCACCGATTACGCGAGCTTTATCAACGCCGTGCGCGACAGCGGCGTTGTCGGTCTCGGCGGCGCGACGTTCCCGACGGCGGTCAAGCTGGATGTGAAGGATACCTCCCGCATCCAGGAGATCATCATCAACGGTGCGGAATGCGAAGGCTACATCACGAGCGACCACCGCACCATGCTCGACCGTACCGACGAGGTCGTCGAGGGCTGCCGTCTGCTCGAAAAGTGGCTGAATGTCAAGAAGATCATCATCGCCATTGAGGACAACAAGCCCGACTGCATCGAGAAGATGAAGGCGGCTACTGCGGACGACGAGCACGTTGAAGTGCGCGCTCTGCCGTGCATGTACCCGCAGGGCGGCGAAAAAGTTCTCATTTACCATACGACCGGCAAGATCATGCCGGAGGGCAAGCTCCCCATCGACGTGGGCAGCGTTGTGATGAACGTGACGAGCGTCGCCACGCTCGCGCATTACTGCACGACCGGCATGCCGCTCGTGGAAAAGTGCATCACCGTTGACGGTTCCGCCATCAAGGAGCCGAAGAACGTCATTGCTCCCATCGGCACCTCCTGCAAGGAAGTTATCGACTTTGCCGGCGGCTTCTCCTGCGAGCCGAAAAAGCTTGTCATGGGCGGCCCGATGATGGGCGTTGCCCAGTACGATCTGGACGCTCCCGTCGCCAAAGGCACGAGCGCCATTCTCGCGTTCAACGAGAAGGACGCCCGCCCCGTGACGCCCACGGCGTGCATCCGCTGCGGCGGCTGCATCGACCATTGCCCGATGAAGCTCATGCCCGTGGAGATCGAGCGCGCCTATGAGAAGAACGATGCCGAGGCGCTCAAAGCGCTGAAGGTCGGCCTTTGCATCGAGTGCGGCTGCTGCGCGTTCCAGTGCCCGGCACACCGTCCGCTCGTGCAGGTGAACAAGCTCTCCAAAACGGTTGTGCGTGAATACGACAACCGCATGAAAGCTATGAAGGAGGCGGGAAAATGAACAATGGTCTTATCGTAAGCGTCTCGCCCCACTATCATAAGCAGGGCGCAACGACGCAGCGCGTCATGGGTGATGTGCTCATCGCGCTCATCCCGGCGCTGATCGCGTCCGTCATCATCTTCGGTTTCCGCTCGCTGCTGCTCGTGGCGATCTCTGCGGCAAACTGCGTGCTGCTCGAGTTCGTGTGGAACAAGCTCTTCAAGAAGGAGCAGACCATCGCCGATCTCTCCGCGGTCGTTACCGGCGTGCTCATCGCCTACAACGTCCCCGTGACGATGCCGATCTGGCAGCTCCTCATCGGCGACTTCATCGCCGTCATCATCGTCAAGATGCTCTTCGGCGGCATCGGCTGCAACTTTGTGAACCCCGCGCTGGTCGGCCGTCTCGCCATGATGCTCTCCTTCACCGAGAGCATGACCGACTACCTGCACACCGTGACGGCGCCGGGGGTTGACCTGCTCGCCGGCGCCACGCCGCTGGCCGCCACCGGTCTCGACATGAGCAGCTTCATGACGCTCTTCCTCGGCAACCACGGCGGCGTTCTCGGTGAGACCTGCGCTCTGGCGCTGCTCATCGGCGGCGTGTATCTCGTGGTGCGCGGCGTCATCAAGGTGACGATCCCCGCGTGCTTCATCGCGAGCACGTTTGTGTTCACGTTCCTCTTCAACGGCTTTAACGCGACGAGTGCGTTCCTGAATCTCTTCTCCGGCGGTCTGATGCTCGGCGCCATCTTCATGGCGACCGACTATGTCACCAGCCCGCTCACGACGAAGGGCCGCGTGATCTTCGCTGTCGGCTGCGGCTTCCTCACCTCCGCGATCCGCGTGTTTGCCAACTCCGCAGAGGGCGTTTCCTTCGCCGTGCTGCTGATGAACCTGCTGGTGCCCTACATCAACGAGGGCTGCCGGACGAAGCCTGTGGGAGGTGTCAAGGCGTAATGGAAAAGAAAAATACGTTCTGGACGGAAATGGCGCGTCCCGTTGTGGTTCTGGTCGTCATCTGCCTTGTGGCCTCCGCGCTGCTCGGCTTCACGAACGCCAAGACCGCGCCCGTGATCGAAGAAAACATCCGCATTGAAGCGGAAAAGACCCGCAAGGCCGTGCTCCCCGAAGCGAGCGAGTTCACCGAGCTCGAAGTGAGCGCGGAGCTCGCCGCCAACGGCGTCACCGGCATTTTTGAAGGCGACAACGGCACCGGCTATGTTGTCACCGCGGAAAAGACCGGCTACGGCGGCGCCGTGACCGTAACCGTCGGTTTTGACACCGAGGGCAAGATCCTCTGCGTGAAGGCCAACGTTTCCAGCGAAACGCAGGGCGTCGGCAGCAAGGTCGGCGAAGAAGCCATGCTTGCCAAGTTTGAAGGCCTCTCCGGCGATGTGAGCGATGTTGTGCTCAAGTCCGGCGCCACCTTCACCAGCGTCGCCGTCCGCGAGGGCGTCAACGCTGCCTGCGCCGCCGTTGCGGCGATCCAGTAAGGGAGGGCGGAGAAAATGAAAAAAAGAATGCAGATCCTCGTTAACGGTATTTTCAAGGAAAACCCCGTTCTCGTCCTGGTGCTGGGCTGCTGCTCGGTGCTCGCGATCTCCGTTACGGTCAAAGGCAGTCTCGGCATGGGCGCGGCGCTCACGTTCGTGCTCGTCGGCTCCAACGTCGTTATCTCGGCGCTGCGCAAGATCATCCCCGACAAGATCCGTATCCCGTGCTATATTGTCGTCGTCGCCACGTTCGTGACGCTCGTCGAAATGGTGGTGCACGCCTACCTCGTCGATCTTTATAACGCGCTCGGCATCTTCCTTCCGCTGATCGTTGTTAACTGCATCGTTCTCGGCCGTGCCGAAATGTTCGCCAACAAGAACACCGTGCTCGACAGCCTCTTTGATGGCCTCGGCATGGGCATCGGCTACACGATGGTCCTCACCGCGATCTCCATCATCCGTGAGCTGCTCGGCTCCGGCAGCCTGTTCGGCTATCAGATCATCCCCGAAGAGTACACCATCCGCATCATCTCCCAGACGCCGGGCGGATTCTTCATGTTCGGTCTTGCCATGGCGATGCTCGTGCTCGGCATGTCCAAGAAGGGCAAGAAGTTCGTTCCGGAAATGGGCTGCGGCGACGGCGGCTGCGCCGGCTGCGGCAGCGCGGACAGCTGCACGGAGAAAGATAAGGAGGCGAAGAACTGATGCTCAAGGAAGTACTGAAAATCATGTTCGGCATGATCTTCACGCAGAACTATGTTCTCGTGCAGTTCATCGCCATCTGCCCGTTCCTGGGTGTTTCCAAGAAGTTTGATTCCTGCATCGGCATGAGCGGCGCCGTTATCTTCGTTATGACGCTCGCGAGCGCCGTTACGCACCTCATCTATCAGTACGTCATGGTGCCGAACGGTCTGGAGTATCTCTCCACGATCATCTTCATCCTGGTCATCGCCGCGCTCGTGCAGTTCGTCGAGATCTTCCTGAAGAAGTATGTTCCGCCCCTGTACAAGTCCCTCGGCGTTTACCTCCCGCTCATCACCACCAACTGCGCGGTGCTCGCTGTGACGCTGCTGAACGTCAGCAACGGCTACACGGCCATGGGCGGCGGTCTGCTGCTCAGCTGCGTCAACGGTTTCTCCGCCGGCGTCGGCTTCGGTCTCGCGCTGATCCTCTTCTGCGGCGTCCGCAAAGCGCTCGAGCATGCCAAGCCCCCGAAATGCTTTGAAGGCCTGCCCATCACGCTCGTGGCGGCGGCTCTCACCAGCATGACGTTCATGGGCTTTGCCGGCATGGCTGACAAGCTGTTCGGTTAAGGGAGGAATGTGACATGTCTGGAGTTTTAAGTGCCATTGTTGTTCTGCTCATCATCGGCGCGGTGGCTGCGCTGATCCTCGTCATCGCTTCCAAGTACATGAGCGTCCCCGAAAATGAGCTGTTCCCTGCGATCCGCGAATGCCTGCCCGGCGCCAACTGCGGCGCGTGCGGCTACGCCGGCTGCGACGGCTACGCCAAGGCGCTGGCCGAAGGCGAAGAGACGAAAACCAACCTCTGCGTCCCCGGTGCCGACGGCGCCGCCGCCGCCATCGCCGAAATCATGGGCGTTGAGGCGGAGGACGTTGTGGAGATGGTTGCTTACGTCAAGTGCAACGGCAGCTGTGAGACGGCCAAGCACAAGTACGAGTACGCCGGCATCAACAACTGTTCGGCGGCGAACATTCTCTTCCAGGGTGAGTGGGCCTGCCCGAACAGCTGCCTCGGCTACGGCGACTGTGAGAACGCCTGCCCGTCGAATGCCATCCATGTGGTGAACGGCGTTGCGAGAGTGTACCCGGCCAACTGCACCGGCTGCGGCATCTGCACCCGCACCTGCCCGAACCACATCATCGCGCTGCGCCGTGCCGTTGACGCGACGATCGTTCGCTGCAACAACACCCAGAAGGGCGCGCAGACCCGTGTCGCCTGCTCGAAGGGCTGCATCGGCTGCATGAAGTGCGAAAAGGTCTGCCCGACCGGAGCCATCAAGGTGGTTGACAATCTCGCCCGCATCGACTACGATAAGTGCGTCGGCTGCGTCGCCTGCTCGGAGAACTGCCCGGTGGGCGTTATCCAGAGATTCTGATTTTCACCAGAGAAGATCCGTCCGGCAAAGCCGGACGGATTTTTTATGAAAAGGGTTTATCCTATGAAGCCTGAACGGACAAAAAAAGACCGCCTTCGCGCGGATATACTGCTTATCGCGGCGCTCCTCGTGCTCGCGCTCGGCTTCTTCGCCGTCCAGCGGCTGAGCCGGAAGGACGGCGCTCTGGCGGTCGTATACGTAAACGGCGAGCGAACGGCAGAATATCCTCTTTCCGAGGACACGACCGTGACGCTGCACGCCCCGAACGGCGGCTACAACATCCTCGTCATTTCCGGCGGCTGTGCCGACGTGACGGAGGCAAGCTGCCCGGACGGTATCTGCGTCCGGGCAAAGCCTGCGCAGTACGAGGGCGACACGATCGTGTGCCTTCCGAACAAAACGGAGATCCGCATCGAGGGTGCGGCCTCCTCCGATATCGATCTGGTGAGCTGATATGAAAGGGACAAAACGGCTTGTTCTGCTTGCGATGCTGACCGCCGTGGCGATGATCCTTTCCTATGTGGAGTCGCTGCTGCCGTCGGTCGGCATTCCGGGCGTGAAAATGGGTCTGGCGAATATCGCCGTTATATTCGCGCTCTTCCGCTTTGGCTGGAAGGAGGCGGCGGCGCTCTCGCTCGTGCGCGTTGTACTTGTAAGCCTACTGTTCGGCAGCGTTGGCGCGATGCTCTATTCTCTCGCGGGCGCGGTGCTGAGTCTTGCGGTCATGGCGCTGCTGCGCCGGATTGACTGGTTTTCCACCGTGGGCGTCAGCGTCGCGGGCGGCGTTGCGCACAACGCCGGGCAGATATTGATGGCCATGCTCATATTGCAGACGAAGCAGCTTTTCGGCTATCTGCCGGTGCTCGCTGCTTCGGGTATCGCGGGCGGCGTCCTCACAGGGCTTGCTGCGGCGCTTCTCATCCGGCGCATCCCGGAATAAAAGTCAAGGCATAATGAAACCCGGCATCGCGAACGATGCCGGGTTTTGCTGTCTTATTCGGGAATGTGTATCTCGCGGATGAGAAAGTCCTTGCCGGTGAGAATGGTTTTCTCAAAGCTGCCGCAGTTCGGGCAATAGCCCTTATGCTCCACAACATGGAATACTTCGTTGCACTCGTCGCACTCCGCCGTGCCGGGAACGATGTTCAATACGAGTTTCGTATTTTTCAGAAACGTGTCTTCCACGACATGTGGGTAAATGTCTTCCACGTATTTCGGAATGACGAGCGACAGCTCACCGACATCCACGACGATCTCGGCGATCTCCGTGATGTGGTTCGCCTCGGCAAAGGCGGTCACGGTTTTCACCATGGAGCGGACGATACCTATTTCGTGCATGCTGCCGCACCCTCAGGGTCTCGCGACCTTTTTGACGACAAGCTTCGCGACCGCCGCCGGGGCGTTTCCGGCCGCACCGAGCAGCGCCTTAAAGTACGGCTCGCCGACATAATCGGTGACTTTCTCCAGCCGGATCGCATCAAATTTGCACTTGGTGGTGCAGATGCCGCAGCCGACGCAGAGGCTCTCGTCCACGACCGCTGAGCCGCAGTCGAGGCAGCGGTGCGTCTCGATCTTCATCTGCTCCTCGGTGAGCGTTCCGCGCAGATCGCGGAACGTCTTCTCCGCATCCTTCGCAGAGCCGCCGGAGGCCTTCTGGCGCGGCGCGGTATCGAAGCCGTCGAGCGCGACAGCTGCGGTGGCGATGTTCATGGCTTTATAATCGCGGCGGTCGCGGCCGATGACCTGCGACTGGCCGGGATGGACGTAGCGGTGGATGGAGACAGCGCCCTCTTTGCCCGCGGCAATCGCGTCGATGGCGAACTTCGGCCCGGTGACAACGTCGCCGCCGGCGAAAACGTCGGGCTCGCTCGTCTGAAAGCTCGGCAGAGACACGGTGACGGTGCCCTTCGTGCCGGTATCCACGGCGATGCCGGAAAGGTCGATCTCCTGCCCAACAGCGGAAATAACGGCCGAAACGTTCATCGTTTCGTATTTCCCGGTGCCGGCGGGCTTGCCGTCCCGCAGCTCCATAATTTCATACCGGAGCTCTTCGGCTTTTCCGCTGCCGAGAATTTCGGCGGGGGAGGCGAGGAAGCGGAAGGAAACACCCTCTTCGACGGCCTCTTCCACCTCGTCATCCGCGGCGGGCATGGAATCGCGGTCGCGGCGATAAATTACGGTGACATCCGCGCCAAGACGGACGGCGGCGCGGGCAACGTCGATGGCGACATTGCCGCCGCCGATGACGGCGACGCTCTTGCCGATTTCCGGCGCTTCGCCGAGATTGACCGCGCGCAGGAAATCAATGCCGGTCATAACACCCGGCAGCTCTTCGCCGGGGCAGCGGAGCTTCGCGCCGCGCGATGCGCCGACGGCGAGATAGAACGCCTTGAAGCCCTCGGCGCGAAGCGCGTCGAGCGTGATATCCGGTCCAACAGCGACGCCGGTTTTGAACTGCACGCCGAGGTCGGCGAGAACCTGGATTTCGGCGCGAATAACATCCTTTTCGAGCCGGAAGGAGGGAATGCCCAGCGTGAGCATGCCGCCGAGTTCTTTTTCCTTTTCGAATACGGTCACAGGGTAGCCCTTGAGCGCGAGATAGTATGCGCAGGTGAGACCCGCCGGGCCGGAGCCGATGACGGCAATCTTTTCCTCGTAGGGCCTGCCGGTCTGGTTGACCATCTTGGGAACAAAGCGGTGCTCCGCTTCGAGGTCTTTTCCGGCGATGAACTTTTTGATATCGTCGATGGCGATGGGCGCATCGACGCTGCCGCGGGTGCAGGCGTCCTCGCACGCCTTGTTGCAGATGCGGCCGCAGACGGCGGGGAAGGGGTTCTCCTTCTTGATGAGCTCCAGCGCCTCGGTGTAGCGTCCCTGTGAGGCGAGCTTTATGTAGCCCTGTACCGGGACATGCGCCGGGCACTCCGCCTTGCACGGCGCCGTGCCGGAGGGCATGGAGTCGGTGCGGTTGGTGCGGTACTCGGTGTTGTAGCTTTTCTTATCCCAGGGAATCTCTTTGTCGGACGTATAAGCGTCGGAAACGTGCGGGTCAGCAAGGCAGCGCTTCTGGCCGAGACGCACCGCGTTGGTCTGGCAGTTTTCCACGCACTGGCCGCAGGCAACGCATTTGTCCTTGTCAACGCGGGCGATAAAGTTGGAGCTGACGCCGTTCGGCGAACGGAACATCTCGGCAATGCGCAGCGCATAGCACGAGCAGCCGCAGCAGTTGCAGATGGCGGTAACGTCGTCAAAGCCGGGGGCCTGGTTCACCTCATGGACGAGACCGTTATCCTCGGCACGCCGGAGAATTTCGTATGCCTCCTCCTTGGAGATAAGACGGTGTTCGCCGCTCTTGGAGAAGCTGACGGCGTTGTCGTTCAGGTAGAGGCACATATCCTCTTCCAGATGGCCGCAGCCCTCGCCCATCAGACGGCGCGACCGGCGGCAGGAGCAGGGGCCGACGGAGATCGCCCATGCCTTTTCAATGAGCGTGGAGAGCTCGTCGTAGGAGGCCTTGTGCGTGTTATTCTCAATGGCGCTCATCACGGGCATGACGCGCATGAAGTTTACGCCGTTGCCGAGCACGGGGGCGAGCATCCCGACGCGGATGCGGGTGTATTCCTCAAAGCACGCGCCGAGTTCGGGATGGGCGTCGCACTGCTCGCGGTTGGAGAGGATACCCTCCATGATGCCGGGTACCCAGATGGGGTAATAGTAGCAGAGAGCGCCATGGCGCTCGCGCGTGCGGATGACGCCGGCCGCGACGAGCTTGTCGCACTGCGTCTGGACGAACTCCACGCTCTTTCGCGTCTTTTTGGCGAGGTCTTCCACGGTGAAGTCGGTTTCGAGACGCATGCGCATCATAACGGAGCACATGTCGTCATCAACGATGGGATCAAGGATTCTGTACTCGGGATCGCTGTAGGTAATGCCGGTGTACGTCAGACTTTCGAGACTGATCTTGGATGCGAGCGCGAGAATATTCGGTCTGTGTGCCATGGTTCCCGTCCCCCTGAGATGTTTTATTTGGTTTTCTCTTTGTTAATCGACGCTATTTCTCTTTTAATACCGGTGGAATTGGAGCGGTGTTGGTCGGTATTTTGCGCCGGACACGAGGCCGACGGCGCCGAACGTGGACATGAGCGATGAACCGCCGTAGCTGAAGAATGGCAGCGTAATGCCGATAACGGGCGTGATGCCGATGCACATGCCGGTGTTGACGAGCATCTGGAAGAAGAGGCTCGCCGCCACGCCGACGCACACAAGCATACTCATCGTGTTGTTCGAGCGCAGTCCCACCATCACGCAGCGGATGATGACAACGGAGAGCAGCAGCATAATAAGCACGCACGCGACCATGCCGAGCTCCTCGCCAGCAACGGAGAAAATGAAGTCGGTGTGTTTGCCGGTCAGCGCGCCGGACTGCGTCTGCGTGCCGTTGCCGAGACCGAGTCCCGTAGCCTGCCCGCCCATGAGGGCGTATTTGCTTCGGGTCGTCTGCCATGTGATACCCCAGCCGTCGGGGTCGATGCTGGGATCGTAGGGCGCGAGAATACGCTGGCGCTGGTATTCGTCGAGAAAGTTGTTCCACAGGAACGGGATCGCAAGCGCGATCGCCGCACCGCCGATGAGGAACCAGTAGAGCTTGACGCCCGCCACGATCAGCATAACGGCGAAAATGGCGGCGAACACGATCGCCGAGCCGAGGTCTTTCGTGGTGACCATCAGCAGCGCGAACGTGTAGCCGAAGTGAACGACAAGCTGAAGAATGGAGAGCACCGAGTTGAGATTCTTGTATTCCTTCAGATAGGATATCTGCTTGGCCATCAGCACGATGAACACGACCTTGACGATCTCCGAGGGCTGAATGCCGATGCCGAGGAATCGCAGCCAGCCGGAGTTGCCGGTATCGCCCGAAACGCCGAACGGGATGAGCAGCAGAAGGAGGAACGTCTCAAAGCCGAGCAGCAGCTTCCAGCGGCTTGCAATGATGCTCACGTCGAGAACGGTCAGAACATAGTAAAGGAAGAGACCGAGGATAAACGCAAAGATCTGGATCGGCACGAAGGTGTGCGACGGATACGACTTTGTGGCGCTGCCGACAAGCGTAATGCCGAAGCACGTGCAGATGCAGCACATGGTGAGCAGAAACATATCGCCCTTTTTGAAGAAGTCCGAGGTACGGCTCCATATATATTGGATGATCGGCGCGATGCGGAGTTTTTTGAGTCTTTCCAGCACGGCGACACCTCCCCTTATACATATAACTTCACCATATTCTATCACAACTTAGTTTTTTCTGCAACAGGCAGGAAAAGGTCTTTACTCCGGGAAAAGCTCGGTGTATAATGCTAAGTTAGAAAAGTTTGATTTGAGTAAGACAGAGGCAGACGGATTATGGAATTTATCACCCACTTCGAAGCCGAGACCGAAGCGCTCGGCGAGAAGCTTGCGCGCTCTCTGCCGGAGCGCGGCGTTGTAATCGCGATGTATGGTGAGCTGGGCGCGGGAAAAACGGCGTTTGTGCGCGGTCTTGCGCGCGGTCTGGAGGTCGACGGCGCGGTTACGAGCCCGACATTCACCATCGTAAACGAGCTTTACGGCAAGCGTGACCTGTTTCATTTCGATATGTACCGGCTCGGCAGCGCGGACGAGCTCTTTGACATCGGCTGGGAGGATTACCTGGACCGCGGCGGCGTGTGCGCCGTCGAGTGGAGCGAGAACGTTCCCGAGGCGTTCGACGGCTCCGAGATCCGCGTGAGCATCGAAAAATGCTCTGACAACGCGCGGAAGATCACGATTGAGGGGGTGAGCCTTTGCTGATACTGGGAATTGAGACCTCTGCAAAAGCATGCTCCGCCGCGCTCTGCCGCGACGGGGAGCTGCTCGCGCAGAGCTATGAGCGCACGGGACTCACGCACAGCCGCACGCTCCTGCCGATGATCGAGAACATGCTCTCCAATACCGAAACGCCGAAGGACGCCATCGACGCGATTGCCGTGGCGCAGGGGCCGGGCTCGTTTACCGGCATCCGCATCGGTATATCCACCGCCAAGGGCCTCTGCTGGGGGCTTGGCATCCCGGCGGTCGGCGTATCCACGCTCGAAGCCATGGCACAGAGCGCCCGCTTCGTACCGGAAGGGACGATCGTCTGTCCTGCGATGGACGCGCGGCGCAATCAGCTTTATAATGCGCTTTTTACGGTGCAGAACGGCGCCCTTGTCCGTCTCACGGAGGATCGTGCCATCGCCGCCGATGCGCTCGCCGAAGAGCTCTCCGGCAGCGGGAAAAATGTGTGGGTCCTCGGCGACGGCTGGGCAATCTGCGAAAAGGCGCTGAAAGAGCATGGCGCGGCGTGCACCGTCGCCCCCGAGGAGCTTCGCTGGCAGACGGCGTTCGGCGTGTGTCTCGCAGCGCAGAGCAAAACCCCGGCCGGGGCGGAAGACCTGCTGCCGGTATATCTTCGTCTTTCCCAGGCGGAACGCGAGCGGCAAAGCCGCATGAGCGAAGCCTGAGAATATATAATGTCAATTACACTACAAAGGAGTATGAAAAATGAGTGAGCTGCATGTATTCGACCACCCGCTGATTCAGCACAAGCTGTCGATCCTCCGCGACAAGAACACGAGCGTGAAGGAATTCCGCGAACTCGTCGGCGAAATCGCCATGCTGATGTGCTATGAAGCGACCCGCGACCTGCCTCTTGAGGAGGTCGAGATCGAAACGCCCGTTGCCAAAGCAACGGTCAAGCGCCTCGCGGGCAAGAAGCTCGCCATCGTCCCCATCCTCCGCGCCGGTCTCGGCATGGTCGACGGCATGGTTGCGATGATCCCGTCCTGCAAGGTCGGCCACATCGGCCTTTACCGTGACCCGGAGACGCTCGAACCGGTCGAATATTACTGCAAGCTCCCGCCCGATATCACCGAGCGCGACGTGATCGTGGTCGACCCGATGTTCGCCACCGGCGGCAGCGCCGCGGCCGCGTGCACGTTCCTCAAGCAGCACGGCTGCCGTCACATCAAGCTTATGTGCATCATCGGCGCGCCTCCGGCGTGGGAGAAGATGCAGAAGGAGCACCCGGATGTCGACGTTTACGTCGCCGCCATGGATCCGATCCTGAACGACCACGGCTATATCGTCCCCGGCCTCGGCGACGCCGGCGACCGTATCTTCGGCACGAAGTAAAAAAGAAAACGACAAAGGCGCGTATTGGTTGCAATGCGCGCCCTTTTTAAAGGAGATCATTATGGACTACGCGAAGGAATCGCTGCGCCTGCACGGCGAATGGAAGGGAAAGATCG
>ENA-UONY01000351-UONY01000351.1-human-gut-metagenome-genome-assembly--contig:-CS9-NODE-351-length-62364-cov-6.563354_pt1 | contig 62364 bp, 59 predicted proteins | sample MGYA00242465_ERZ724012 | MGnify/ENA metagenome assembly ERZ724012 | reverse complement strand
CTTCTGGATATCATATCTGCCGAAATCGTCAGCCGCTTTGACAAGGGATTTGATGTTATATTCATAGGAGTAAGGGGGAACTTCACATGTGGTACCCAATATCATCCCACATTTGGTGTCGATCCCGCCCTCTATCTGTGATCTGGCGTGCTCATAGATCTCATTCTGATTATTCTCTATGACGAACAGTTTGGTATCCACCGATGGCATTATCGCACAGAGGTTACCGAAAGTATCCTTCATGATCTCCGCAGGGAATTCCACACGATCCCAATATCCGATCTGCATTATGGTGAGTGGAGTGAAGACGATCTTCCCTGGATACAGCATATAATCATCCTTATGGTTCCCACAGAAGTGATAGAATATCTGCGGACCAGCACCTTTGGAAAGACAGTTCCTGACCAACTTATTCAGTGCTGGAGGCGATATATCTTTAATCATCTCCGGAGACATGGAATCGCTGTTCTCGAGCACAGCGGATGTGTTCAGCAAGGCCATGCCGTATCTTTTTGCTATCGCTTCCGCCCCCATCGTTGCCGTCTCTACATAGATATCAACGAGTTTCTTTGCAAGATCCATCTCCGTTTGACACCACATGAAGAATTGCTCCAATCCGCAGAGTTCCGCACCGGCACCAACAGGCTCAGGGACATAGGCCAATGGCACGAACATGTTGGGCATGGTCTCCTTGATGTAATCCATGGCCATCGTCAATCTGTTGAATGTGTATCCTGAACGGATCTGCTCTGTGCCAGGGATCTCCATCCTCTCCGCATCCTCGGGATCGTTCACGACGATATTCGTAGGAACGGGGGCTGTGAGATTCATATATTTCAGATTTATACCCAATTCAGGGAGCCAAGGGTGTGCGAAATAGTATTTCGTGACGGGCAACAAATCATAATGCTGTTGCGCATGCGCCAAACAGACCGCTGCCAATTTAGGATTCTCATAGAATTCCCTGATCGTATGCCCATAGAATACAGTGGAATGGGAAAGCATCATCGGATCGACAGGTATCCTATCAGCACCAGGGGCTCCTATCACAGCAGAAGCGTATCTCTTCTTGGCCTTCTGTAACCACAGATCATCAATAGGGTCGAACGTGTCCATATTATCCACCAGATGCCACCCTTATCGCTCTTACCTTGCAATCCACGGGTATTGAATCCATAGGCACTGGATTGCCATCGATCAAGAAGATGAATGAATCGGGATTCAGCCCCATCTCGAGTATCGCCTCTTCAATGGAAAGGCATGTCTTGATCTCAGATGTGTCTATGGACAGTGTGTACATCCTGATTATCCTCCTCATCAGATTTCACAGATACTTTGTAGAGAGCTTTCTCATACCATTTCTCTGTCAGCCTTGTTATGAAATTCGTACTGTTATGTTTCATTATCCATCTCATGACGAAGAACCATGCCACCAATGAACCTATGATGATAAGGACATATTGCCATGGGAACATGGTGATCTGAAGGATCTGCCATGCGAAATCAGTAGTATCCACTGCATAGTATGCGGCACCGACGACACAAAAGAGGAAGAGGGTGAGGAAAAACACCCTGAAGTTCCCTGTGACCTTCCCGTCCAACGCGAAGAACTTGCAGATCGGATTGATGAAGAATAACTGTGAGATCTGTGCAAGGACAACGAACAGCAATAATGCATTCCTTGCAGCGACCTCTGCGTACCTCTCGTCGAGAGAGATCCCGCTCTCAGCAGAATAGTCGAGCATCGCTTTTGTCGATTCGAACTGGGGATATCCGAATCTGTACAATGTGTCGGGATCGATGTACGAGTGCCCCAAGAGACCGTTGAGTGTGCCCGTGTAGAAGAACAAGTAGACACATACCGCCATAAGAGCTATGGAAAGTGCAACAGGAACGGCATAACTGAGAACAGCAGGCAATATCGCACCTTTGGTATCCGTCGGTTTTGCCCAGAGCGTCATGAAGAACGATGGGATTGCTACCGAGACGAATGCATAGAATACGGCCTGTGTAGGCAGGAACAGAGTGGTACGGAATGCGGAGCCCAACATGATCATAACGAACAGAACGAGGAATGCGAACACGAAGTTCCTCGATATGTATTGTTTGAGGATATCCCTCATACCGCTGACGGTCCTCTTGCCTTCTACGAGTGCACGCGGAAGTGCAGAGAAGCTATCCTTCATGAGGACCATATCCGCAACACCTCTCGCGGCACCGGCACCGCTTTCGAGAGCTACACCGACCTGTGCCGATTTCAATGACTTGACATCGTTGACACCATCACCGATCATCGCGACGTATTTTCCATTCTTCTTGAGGGTCTCGACGATGAGTTCTTTGTGGTTAGGCCTCATTCTTCCGAATATGTTGTATTCGAGGATCGCATTCTCCTTATCCTTGCCCTGAAGGGCATCCAACTCATCACCGGAGATTATCTTCCTCTCTCCAGGGATGTTGGCTATCGTGAACATCGCATCGACGGTAGCGGGATCGTCACCAGAGATGACCTTGATCTCCATGTCATTCTTCATGAAGACATCCATAGTCTCCCTGCAATCCTTGCGTATCTCATCCTCGATAGCTATCACGGATACGACCTTCAATTCGGGTATCAACGGAGTATCGCCCGAATACATCTCGAAATCAGGGCCGACGGTCAAAAGCAATGTCCTGTACCCCATCTTTGCATAGGAATCGATGACATCCTTCACATCCTGTCTGTCAAGGTTGTCACGTAATGCGGAATATGCACCAGAATAGATCGTTATCGGCTTTCCGTTGTATGTGAGCTTCACCGCACTGTATTTCCTCTCGGAGGTGAAACGGATCTCATCCAACGGCTTTACATCCGCCTCCCCGAATTTCTTGATGAGTGCCTCGACAGTACGGTTCTTGCTTCCAGTGGCATTCGCGAACAATTTAGCTATCTCGTCCGCATCCTCCACGTACTGTATCTCCTCGCGATAGTTCAGCCTGTTAGTGGTTATTGTACCCGTCTTATCCATGCAGACGACATTCACATGGCTGAGCGCTTCGATCGAGTTGGAATTCTGCAGAAGGACGCCTGTATCCGCCATCCTTACGGCAGATACCATGTATGCGATGACTATCAACAACAAGAGAGCCACGGGGACGATGTCCAGAACGATGACGGCATTGTTCACTATCGTCGTGACCAATACGGATGAATCGAAGTGTTTGATGAGGTTTATGATTATCATCAAAATCATGAAGATTATCGAGACGAAGACCAACAATTCGGTAACCGCGGTGGTCTCCATCTGAAGAGGGGTCTTCTTCTTCTTGAACTGTTTCGCTGACGAGAGCATCTCGGATGCGAATGTGGATTCTCCGAAAGCATCCACTCTGTAGTATCCGATGCCGGTGACACAGTATGATCCGGAGAATATCCTGTCAGCTTCCTTCTTCCTCACAGTGTGTGATTCACCGGTAAGAAGCGATTCATCCATCTCAAGATATTCCGACTCCAACAGTGTTCCATCGACAAGAGCCTGATCACCAGAGGAAAGCTTGATGATATCGTCCTTTACGACCTCAGTCTGATCGATCTCACATTCTTTCGAATCCCTGATGACGACTACTTTCGGTCTCATCAGGAGCGCTATCTTATCCAATCTACGTTTGGCCCTTACTTCCTGTATCGTGGCCACCGTCACGCTCAAACAGATAACGAATGTGGCCGCCAATGCATTGATGTATTCCTGAAAACAAATGAGTATCGCACCGAGAGCGAACAGGATTATGTTGAACGCAGTGAAGACATTCTTGAAGATGATATCCTTGTACGTACGACTGACAACCTGTTCCACCGAGTTGACCTCGCCTTTGGAAATACGCTCGTTCACTTCCTCGGTTGTCAATCCTGTGAGATCCATAGTTCGCGATTACATCCGAATTATATATCCTTAAAGGACAACTCACCTTTCGAGACCAGTTCATAGTACTTCTTCACGAACGATCTGATGTCCTCCATCGTGTACATATTCTCGACCTTGTCAGATCCGATGTTGAGGTAATCGATGTAACATTCGATGGGCTTGTCCGTTGTGGATGCTACGGCAGCAGCATAGATGCTCAACTGCAACTCGTACAACTTCCTGTTCGCCTTGGTACCGTCTGTCTTGTAGTCATGTATCTCGATGTGATCGTCGAATTCGGCAAGAAGATCTATCGTACCTTTTATCGACACATCATCCACGGGAAGCACGAATCTCTCCTCTGCGACAGTTATGGCCTTACTGACAGAATCCAAGATCTCTTTGATCCTATCATGCTCTTTGAAATCGACATCGCATTTACGGCCTCTCCACATGGAATACGCATACTCATGCACCTTAGTACCGTATTTCGTACCCTCTCCATTGGTGTCCTCGACACGATTCTTGAAGACCGACATCAGGTCGTGCGGGGAAAGACTCCTCCTTCTTGTCGCATAATCCCCTATCACAGGCACTTTGGAAAGCTCGACATCCTTCTCGATCATCTCGAACTCATCGAAATCGATATTGTCATTCGCTGTACCGAGATCTTTGAAGAATCTCGATGGATTGTACGATGTTACCGTCAGATATTGTTTGGCCCTTGATGTTGCTACGAACATCAACCTCCTATCCTCAGAATAATCTGGATTCTTTATCCCTTTCAGTACGTTGTATCTCCATGAATTGAGAACACTATCATATTCCGTATCATCCACGATCGTTGACCTGTATTCCTTAGTACATCTGATACCGTATGCATCAGAGTACCTCAAGACCTCCTTGTCGCTGTTCGTGTTAGGCATGGATCTTTGATTGATACCGGCGATGATGACGGCAGGATACTCCAATCCTTTGGATTTGTGCATCGTTTGTATCGTCACAGCTTCCGCATCTAGGGCTTGATCCACGTTGTACTTAGTACCGTTCTTTATGTCCTCCTCGATGAGCCTTATGAGATCGGAGAGGGTCATGAGTGAATTGGAGTATGCGGACGAGAGTACGGTTATTATCGACTGGGTTATGTCATTGTCCAACCCATAGAACGCGAATATCGTCGTCAGCAGATCGTTTGGCCTCCTCCTCTTGTTCAAGAGACGGAACCTCTGTCTGTTGAACTCGTCGGGCATCGCACCTGTGCCTTTTTCACCAAGGATGGTCTCGATCTGTGAGAGACTGTATCCCCTATCGGAGAGTATCGCCATCATCCCTCTCTTGTCCTTCGAATTGTTCACATACCTAAGCCAAGCGAGGACAAGTTTGCCTTCACGAGTGGACATTATCTCAAGATCGCCTTGGAAGAATGCAGGTATATGCTGTTCTGAACATCTATCAAGTATCTGTCTGCAGAGTTTACCGTTACGGCAAAGGACAGCGATATCGCCGAATGACATCTTCTTCTTATTACCATCCTTGTCAAAAACTACGTACTTTGGATCGGAGATGTATTGTTTTATCTTCTTGATGACGATATCGATCTCATCATCGAGTGATTCGGTCTGAATCATATCGAATGATGTGTTGTCTCCGTACAGCTCATCCTTCTTAGCGTTGAGAAGGACGACGTTAGCATTTTCGATGACATCTTTTTCGCTACCCTTGAGTTCGAGTGATCTGAACACTTTCTCCAGAATCAATGATGAACTTCTGTAATTCTCAGTGAATTCTATACATTTCACACCGACCATCTTGAACGGGATCCTCTTGTCATCCCTGTTCAGTTCGGTGATGAAGAGGTCGACCCTGTCCTCGAACTGTGTTATATTCTCGATTGAAACGAACCTAAATCCATAGATACCTTGTTTCCAATCGCCGACAACGCAAAGATTCGGCTTATTCAGCAGAAGAAGACAGATCTTCAATTGCAACTCGTTCGTATCTTGGAACTCGTCGACCATCATGTAGTCCACGGTGTGCATCTCGCGTGAACGGCGATCCGAGTACAATATAGCGAAAGCGAACAGTTCTACGAGACCGAATGTCAACCTGTTATCGGCAATGGATGATCTTATGTATCCGAAATATACGTCACGTATGAACTCGAACAGCATGAAACGATCCTCATGAGAGATCGAACGGAGGATGTCGTCGGATATCGATTCATCATCGCATGAACCAAGTTCATCCGGGAGTGCATAATCATCTTCCGATCTTTTTGCGTCATCGATCGCTTTCTTCACTGATTTCTCATTGTTCTTGAGTGTGATGAAAAGATCATCTGTTCTGCCTTCTATGAGCCTCTCCCCCTTTCCGAACCATTCGTACTCCATCGGGATTATACCGCGAGACATCAGTTTGTTGATGATCTTATAGAGATCGTTCACTTTGTTGCCTATCAGAGCAGCAGGATCCTTTCCATCCTTGTGGTATCTGCCTGAATGCTCATTGATGAATTTTGCATAGAAGTTGCGGAAATATTCGCGATTCAAAGTCTCATTCTCTACAAGATGAGCGCTTCTTGACAATGATTCCTTGATACAGAAGAAATCATTGACACTTTCAGGAGAATCGAGAACGATGTTCAGACATTCCGAATCGAATGTCGTCGTACGGACGTTCTTCGCCATATTCCTGTATGCCTTTGAATCGCCTTCGTCCATGGAGATCAATTTCTTAGTTATCCTTGCCTTCATCTCCTCTGCTGCATTCCTAGTGAATGTCAGCATCATGATCTTCATCGGATCGATGTTGCTCTTCACCATATTTACATATCTGTCAACGATCGTGTGCGTCTTCCCTGTCCCTGGACCGGCATCTACGACGACCATCCCATCGATATGATTCGCCAAAAGAAGCTGTTTCTCATTGAGATCAGACATCGGTCTCACCTCTTATCTTGACGGTTTCGGTACATATATCGTTGAAATAGCAATTATTACAGTTGATCAATGGTTTCGCGATAAATCCGTCCAAGTAGCTCTCTTTGACGAGTTCGTGATTCTTCTTCACCTCGGCTCTGAAATCCTCAAGGGCTTTCCTGGTGACGAATGCCCTATCTCCGCTGTAGAACATCTCCTTGTCCATGTTATTGCATATCTCCTTGACAAAACCCTCGCCCAATGTGGCGGACTTCTTTTCCGTTAGGCCGGTTGCAGACATTATGTAGCTTGTGGCCATTGCATTCAGAGTGTCGGAATCCCTCGTACCAGAATTAAGGATGAGATCTACGAGGCCATCCTTACAACCTTCCAATGGCATGTACGTCTTCTTTTTGACCTTCTCCGCAGCGACATGGTTCTTGATGAAATACTCCTTGTCATCGATCAATTCCACATGCCTCATGTTGGATTTGATATCAAAATCAGCCCCTGTAGCATTCTTATTCAGATTGTCATTCGTATAGAAGAGCGAGAACACATGTTGACCCTCTTTATTCTTCTCTTCAAGCAAAGAGAGGTAGAACATACATTGGAATTCGAGATTGTATTCCGATTTCTTCTCGGAATTCATGGCTTCTATGATATCCTTCGCTTCCTTTGGGGAGCCTGTCTTGAAATCGAAGATGCGACCATCGAGGACTACATCGAATATCCCTTTCATGTTCTCATCTGCTGAGGTGCATGTGATCTCAGTTATATCGCTTCCGAATCTCATGCCCTCCATGTCGATGAAGAGATTGTATCCTTTCCTTTTGTCATCGACATTGTTCTTCGTGATGTTCTCATCGATCTTCGATTTCTTATCCAATTCGAATTCATTGACGAATCTGTCGATATTGATTATCGAATTCCTGATATTGGTGCGCTCGATGGAACGCATCTCTGGAGAGAAGAGGCCCTCGCACTTGTCGCAAATTATGTCTGAATAGTAATCGATGTCATGTTTCTTAGCAAGATCAGGATATGTTATCCTGAACTCAGCATACTCGTGCAATATGTTCCCGACGACATTGCTACGGTTATCTGGACTTCCAAGGATCACACTATACATGAATTCCCTTGGGCACGAGACGAAATTACCATATGATGTCTTAGAGAAGGGTTTTGGGATGTAATCGGTGTATGAGATCTCCCCTGATTCTATGATCTGAGGCTCTAGAGCAGGGACCCAGGGTCCAGGGATCAGGTCCTTGCATACATCACCGAACTCCTTGGTGAGTTTGAACGATGCAAAGTCGAAATAATTGCACGGTTTGGTTTTCTCACCATCCTTTATCGAGTTCACCACATACAGTCTTCTGCTGCCTTGTTGAAGGAGGACCTCGAATTTCGAAACGTTCCTATCACTCTCGCTGTCCTTCATCCTATAGTCAATAAGATTGAGGAAACTGAGATCCTTCTCCCATTCTTGGCCCATTCCAACGAAAATGACCACTGGACGGTCAACGAACACAGAATTCTTACAATCGACAAGGAGCACACCTTCCTTCTCCGAATCAGGTATCTCCTCGTTATGCTTCAGATTCGGTATGTTGTTTACGGCGTATATGATGTCGCCTGTATCGGCATCATTGACCGACACATCTTTCAAATTCAATTCATCGAGAAGCAGATTGATCTGTGCCGCCTTCTTCCTTTGAGAGACGGCATCACAGACCTGAGCATAGGTCATGTTGCGGATACCATCCATCGTCGAAAGAATGAATTTCGTCCTCTCGTCCTCGCAGAACACAGAATACTGTTTCACCAGATATTCATCGAATTTGGAACTGATATATCCCCCATAGGAAGAGATCAATTCCCTCACCTGAGATACTTTGACGGTCTCAAAGGATAATGACAGTGAAAGGAACTCGATGAAATCCCTGACATGACTGAGATCCTTCACATTCAGCGAATTGATGAATGGTATCTCCTTCCTGTACAATGCGGAACGAATCGCATCAGCTACCCTTCCGCCTACGTCGAACACGATGGCAAAATCCTTCGCATTGTCCTTGTTGATGAGGGATACGATATTCTCAGCGATCTGACGATCGTTCGAGAGTTCCCTGATCTCATCTATCTCATAACAATCCTTTCTCTTGAATAATGAGATCTCATCGTGCTTGTCTGGTGGGGGGAGGATGTTCTTATCGAGATTGTCGAAGAACTCCTCGCCGATCACGGCAACCTTCTTTCCAACGAAATATCCTGTTCTTTCGCTGTCGAATGATATCATCGCCTTCTCCAATGTAGGCAACTCGATGAATTCATCATACACCCTCTGAGATTTGCGACTGAGTTTGGATCTTACTTCAGAGGTGTATCTCATGATGGTCTTGATGTTCTCGATCTCGCCATGGACATATCTCAACCTATATCCTGTCGATTCCGAGACCTTTTTCACGACCTCTATGTCATCCATCATTCCTTGGCCGAGGATGTCTATCGCCATATCCCCTGCCAATTGTCTCGGCGTGATAGCGAATATACCGATCCTTGTCTGATCCAATCTATTGTTCAAAGCAAGTGAGAGAGGCGCATCGTTACAAAGAACGACATCGTAATCCTTGACCTCTTCATACAATTCATCGATACTCTTCGCTAATCTCATCGTACTTACATTCGATTAGATAGTTAATAAAGCCAATGATGTTATTAATGTTATAATTCTGTGATCAGAATCTGAACACCGTTCTGGCGTATGCATCGAACAATTGCATCAGGAATGTGGCGACATATACAACCAAAGACAACAAGAACAATCCGAGAAGAAGGAACGCCCAGCCTTTGACGGTTATCATCTGATACGTGCAGAATGCCATTATCACGAACGATAATGAACCGACGATGAGGAACTTGACACCTTTCTCACCCTTGCCTTGATATATCTGCCCTATCCCCATTATGCCGAAGAGTGCAGGGACGATGGAAAGGAACAGTATGAGCGTCTTGCTATACCTTACCGTCGCAGGCGCCCTGTCATCCGGAACCGTATGTCCGGAGGAACGCTCGGATCTCTTCTCCTCCCTCGGTATGTCCCTGTAACACTTGGGGCACGTTATGCTGAAGGTAGGCACCTCCTCACCGCAATAAGGGCATTTCCTGCTCATCTATCATCACTCAATCTGAATGCCGTCATGGTCGATGATGCGATAAGCTTGTCCTTGGAGAATACTTTCACATCATATATCAACAGACTTTTGGACCTATTCACTACGGAGAGCTTCGATATCAATCTCCCTTCTTTCACGGGCCTGTGGAAGATCACGTTGGAACTCTGTCCTACGGCCTCTCCGCAGAGATTGGAAGCGAAAGCGAGACTGTGGTCCATGAGAGTGTAGATCACACCGCCATGGACGAAACCGCGACTGTTAATGTGTTTGGGCTGGATGTCGAGATATAATTCCACCTCATCTTGTGATATCTTGCCTATCTCTATTCCCAATTCCCTTATGAATGGTGCATTGTAGACTTCCTCGATCTTCTCCACATATTGTTCACAATCCTCAGATACGACAGAGAGGAACTTCGGATCACACACATTCTCATCTGACATAATCCCTACTATAATCACATTATAGATAATCATGTCCGTACTCGACATATGATAGCTATCCACGCTGCGAATATGGATACAGTAAGGTAGATAATCCATGTCCGTGTTGTAAGGGCCATGACGGAAGAACTGACGGTATCGGAATTCAATGATCGTGTCAATTCCGTCGTTGTTAATTCTGGACAATTACGCGATGTATCTGTTGTCGGTGAGATATCCGGTGCGAAGAGATCGACAGCAGGTCACATCTATTTCGACCTGAAGGATGGAAATTCCCTGATCCACTGCACATTGTTCAGATTCGCTGCGTCAAGGATAAGGATAGAGATCAAGGACGGTATGAAGGTCGTCGCATTCGGTTCAGCTTCTTACTACGCCAAGGGCGGTTCATTCGGATTCAACATCGAATCATTGACCCCGTATGGAAAGGGCGAATCGCAGAAGAAATTAGAGGAACTCACAGCCAAACTTCTGAAGGAAGGGATATTCGAACCTGAACGCAAGAGAGCCCCGCCGAAATATCCGAATACGATCGGTGTCGTCACATCACCGACCGGCGCTGTGATAAAGGACATCATAGACACCACGGCGAGAAGATATCCTGTCAACATCCTCCTCGCTCCAGCGATCGTTCAAGGAGAGGATGCTCCGATCACCATCGTCTCAGGGATCAAGGCCTTGAACGAGATTGGTGTGGACGTGATAATCGTCGGAAGAGGCGGAGGCTCCAAGGAGGATCTCAGCGCATTCAATTCTGAGATCGTTGTCAGAGCCGTGGTTGGATCCGCAGCACCTGTGATCTCTGCCGTCGGGCATGCTACCGATAAATCATTGACGGACCTTGCCGCGGACAGATATGCGGAAACGCCTACCGCCGCAGCGATGATCGCTACTCCGGACAGGATCGACGAGATGCGTAACATCAATAACCTGGCCATAAGAGCTAACAAATCACTCATGATGATGGTCTCGTCCATGAGATCCAGGTTCGAGAGCATCGATAAGAGGTTATCTCCCAAGAATGCAAGGGCACTCCTCACACAGAACAGGAGCGATCTGAAGAACCTGTGTTTGAGGATGGATGCCGGTCTGAGAGGTAAGATCAACACCGAAAGATCGAGATTCAACATATTGGATTCTAAATTGGACCCGACACGTCTCAAGGACAGATTGAATCAGAACATGATGTACATGGACAACCTATCCGAAAGGATCGATAGGTCCGTGTCCGATATACTGAAGGACAGGAAGAATCGCCTCGCATCCAGTGAGAGCATGCTCAACGGCTTGGATCCGAACAAAGTGCTTGACAGAGGATACAGTATGATAATGGATGCGAAGGGGAATGTGATAACATCCATCGGGCGCATATCCGTGGATGATGACGTTACGATAAGGATGAGGGATGGAAAGGCCATCGCAAGTATCAAGGAAGTGGAATGATGACAACAGAGAACGGAAAAGAGGAATTGTCCTTCGAGGAATCCATGAACAAGTTGGAGGAGCTAGTCAAGAAGCTCGAGGAAGGGAATCTCGATCTCGATGAGAGTATCAAGATCTACTCCGAAGCAGTCAAATTGAAGGAAAGATGCAGGAAGATACTCGATGAGAGTGAAAGGAAAGTGGAGATCCTCATGAACTCCGCCGACGGTCTGATAAAGGACGAATTCAAGATCTGACGATACCGCTTTTGTCCCAAAGGGGCATGTCCTTACCAGATGCCCATGCATCCGATGTCGCATAAAGGACGGTCTTATCGAAATCCTCCCTGTCATATGCGATCCTCATCGCCCCGGCGACCTGGTAGCCGTTGATCGTCCTTGCGTTATACCCTCCGAATATCTCTCTGAGGGCGAATGCGAACACATCGGCTATGTCGTGACCCCTACACACGATGACGGGATCCATCTTCGGCTCATCGAAGACGAGACCGACTAGTTTGGATAATGATATCCATGCCCCGTTGCTCCTATCCAGTATGTGCTCGCACATACGCCTGATGTCACATTTCAAGGAACGACGATCCAAGAAATGTTCAAAGACAAGATCCTTGAAGGAAAGGTTCAATCCGTCTCTCGAGGATATCATCATCAATATCCCTATAGGATAGCAAGCGGAATAGATGGCATCCTTCGGATTCCCATGTCTTCTTCTGAAATCATCCAACCTTTCCTTGTCCGCGTATTCGAACAGGACATCGTCGAACGCTTTACTCAAGAAGAGCATCCCCTCGCTGTCGCGTGCATCGGTCTGGAAGAGCGGGGGACTCCTTTTGATCCCGTTCATGTGATCCAGATCGGAATCGATTATTCCGATCAGACGTTCATCACCCCTCCTTTTCGATACCTCTTTGACCGAATTGTAGACGTTCTGTCTGCAATGTGCGATCACAGTCTCGGTATTCTCCTCATCCAGGAATTTCCCATACAGTCTGCTGTCTGTGGAACCCTCTACGATCACAATCGTGCCTTTGAACGCTGAACGCAGCATCATCACGGAATTCGCAATATCGTTCGCATTGATACGGTCACGCATGATCCGCCCTCAACTCCTGAGCAAGATCCCATCTGTCGTGTATTATCTGTGGTGAATGCGTTGCAACGAGGATATCTATGTTCCTTATCCTACTGATGTTCAGGAACAGATTGCACAATCTCTGTTGCCATGCGACATGTAATGATATCTCGGGCTCATCTATGATGACGGTCATATCATCATGCGTCATGAACAACAGTCCATAGAACATTATCATGATCTGCTTCTCGCCGGCGGAGAGCTTGTTCACAGGGATGTTATTGCCATCGAAGAGCACTATACTCAATCTGTTATGTTCATTGATGACGACCCTCTTATTCGTGAACATCCCATTCAGTATGTCCAAGTAAGTGACGATCGATTCCGCCAATACGTAATATCTATCGACCCAATCCATAAGGGAATGCAGAAGCGCCCTGTATCTGTCCCTATTATCGCAATAATCCATCCTCTCTGGAGGGAATTTGATATCGGATGGTAACTTCGGGACGAAACCAGCCTCGGACATAAAATCCATCTTCGCCTTGATGTCCTTGCACTTATTGACGAAATCACTTGGTTCCATATCATCGCAAAGATCATCCCCGATCTCGATCGACATGTCCTCGACGGCAGAAGATATGCGTGCGTTGAAATCATCCACAAGTACGTCGATCGAATTCCTGATCATCCCATCCTCGAATTCGATGATGTTCCTGTCAGGCGAAAGGTAGAGGACGTCGTACATCTTCCCGATCTCCTCTATCGTCGTATCGGTATCGACCTCATTCTTCGATATGCGTGCCTTCAATCCCTCTCTCCTATCGACGAAGATCATCGTACCGTCATCGAATCTGACATCCATCCTTTGGAACGGTACGGACAGGAGTGCATCCTCATCTCCGAGGAACAATGAATTGATGAGTTTGAGGGCGATGCTCTTCCCAACACCGTTAAGGGAATGTATGAAAGTGAGACCTTCTCCGTTCAATTCGATGATATGGTCATAACTGTTGAACAATCCGTATACAGCGACATATCTTAGTCTCATATCATTTGTAACGGCTACAGAGTAGATAAATCATGTCGATGTCAACATTTGGGATAACCCTATATCTGACGACTGCGATTGTAATGACAAGGTGATATGGATGGAGGGTAAGGTACTCGGCCGCATCGGGATGTTCACATCACTCCTCTTTCCAGCGATGTGGGCCATAGCAGCAAAATTGGACAAGGATTGGACATTCGGACACAACTCCTTGTCGGCGATGGGCGTATCATCAGTCCCCCTTACTGCTATATTGTTCAACGTAGCCTGTATCGTCACCGGTGCCCTTATCGTATTGTATTTCTACGAATTGGCGAAGAAGGATCATGGAGGAGGTGTTGCAGGCGCATACATCGCATCACTCTCAGGTGTCTTCCTCTCCATGGTCGGCGTGTTCAACCTCAACACAGGTGCATTCCACTACTTCTTCGCAACTGTTTTCGGTCTTTTGGCAACGACAGGTGTAGTCTTCTACACGATGAGGGATATCAACAGGAGACGCGGTCCGCAATCGATACTGACGTTCACGATGCTGTTGCTCGGATTGTTCGTCACACTCAACTTCAGATTCGAGATCTGGGAGCCCATCGTCGTCATCCTCGGACTCGCATGGTTGTTCCTCTTCAGCGTAGGTACATTCAAACCCACGTGGTTCTGGAGAGTCGTCATAGACTTCATAGAATCCGAGATTGAGCAACATGAGAATTAAAATAAAGAACCGCGGATACGGACAATGATGGATGCCGAAAGCACATTCAAAGAGATATCCGAATACATCAAGAACGAAAAGAACGATGAGACCAGCGAACTTACCAGGGATCTGGCGGCATCGACCGATGACATCAGCATAATGCTCAAGTGTGCATCATTGCTGAAAGTGATCGAGGATGAAGAAGGATGTCAGGATATCATCGATGATGTGCTAGACAAGGTAGAGGATGATGATCCAAGGAATTTCGATATAGGGTTATCCATCAGAGCCTTGGGAAGGGCAGAGGATGCATTCGGATTGATGAAATGTTACCGTACAGACGATGACAGGATCCCGGAGGTCGCAAGGACGCTCATGCTCATAGACGAATCCGAAGAGGCCCTATCGATGATGACGAAACGCGGATGCAAATCCATCGATGATCGTATCCTTCTTTGTGACATCCTGTGTTCTCTCGGAGAGTTCGCCAAAGCACAACATGAAGCTGAGGACATCGTGAAAGAGAATGGTGCCTCATACAAGCCGCTGTTGAATCTCGTCACCGTGTTGATGAAGAAGGGCGACGTGAAGAATGCTATCAAGGTCGCGAAGGAACATCTCAAAGAGGACAAGAAGAACGCAGAATCCTTAGCGTTGCAGGCCTATGTGATGTACATATCCGGAAAGATACCTGCAGCGGCCAATTACGCAAACCGTGCGCTTCAGATCGATTATTCCAACATAGGTGCATTGGAGGTCATGGCCATGTGCTTCATCGAGAAAGGGAAGTACAAGGAAGCGAAACTCCTAGCTGGCGTGATCAACGAGAAAGATCCTCTCGATCCATCCGTGATGCGTATTCTGGACGCATGCAGGATCACCTCCAGTTCCTGACCGGTTTTCTCCTCATATTCCTCATGGAGAGTCTGAACTCTCTCCAGTAACCAGGTGTGAACAGGATGAATGCGGACATTATCTCCACACGTCCGATCCACATCAGTATGCACATGAACAGTTTCGCACCTTCCGTCAGTTCAGCGAAGGAACCGAATGGTCCGTACGGACCTATCGATGCCCCATAACATGTAAGACTGCTGATCGATGTCAGGACGGAGACGTCGAAAGGCAGTCCGAACAAAAGGAACACTGCCGTATCGGATATCATGGTCACGATAAATGCGAAGAGCATGACCATGGTTATCGAGATGTAACGATCATCCACGCTAGATCCGTCGACCTTCACATCATATACAGCATTCGGATGCAGAAGCTTATTGATCTCATTGTACGCGTTCTTCGTTATTATCAGGAATCTGCTGACCTTCAGACCTCCTGCTGCTGAACCCGCAGAACCACCTACGATCGTTGCTATGAACAGCAACGCGACGATGAATATCGGATATACCGAATAATCCGAAGCGGCGAACGATGCCGTGGTCGTAGCGGATATCGTGTTGAAGATGATGTTGATCGGCGTATCGTCGCCTTCGATCAGAAGATACACCAACGCGATCAATAGAACGACACCTGTCAGCATGACCATCATCCTAAACTCCTCGCTCTTGAAGTATATCGGTTTCTTTGACATGACCGATTTGTAATGGAGATAGAAATTGGTGCTACCGAAGATCAACGACACAATGATGACGATCTTTATGACATCGCTGTATCCCGAGACGCTGTTATCTGCTGGGGAGAAACCGCCCAGCGATATCGTAGACAAAGAAAGACAGAACGATTCGAAGAAGGATAATCCACACAATACCAATGCGATGAGTATCAATATCGTTGCGATCGAATACACAATGGCGAATTGTTTTCCAGTATCCTTCAGTTTCAATGTTATATTGCCAGCATCCGAACCGGATACCTCGTTGGAGAACAATGCCCTGTTCCCGAAACCTATCGTAGGAAGGACTAGAAGGAACATGACGATGATGGCGATACCGCCGATCCATTGGAGGATCGATCTCCAAAGTATGATGCCTCTGCTCCATTCATCCACTCTCGGGATTATCGATGCGCCTGTCGTCATCACACCGGATGTCGATTCGAAGATGGCATCCACAGGTGCGAAACCTGAAAGGAAGAACGGTAGTGCGCCACATATCACAGAGATGAACCACATGAGGGCCATGTCTGCTAGGATGAAGATTGGATTGATCGATTTGGGCATGCGGGTCATAACGACCATCGGCAACCCTATCACCATCATCGCAGACATCGGAAGCAGGAACGGCAATACATCATGACCATCGACGAGATTGTAGATCAGGGATGGCAACATCAGTACTGCCAATGTCAACAGTGTGTATCCGACGGTCTTCAATGTGAAACTGTCGAACTTCTTTATGTGCACGTGCCTTTCCATCTCATTCACACATCGATGTCTATCGAGGTTCCGAACATCTTCTCCAATTTGTTCTTATTGACGTTGTATGTATACAGAACAGCGCGGTCATTGGCCTGGAATTTCGTGTACATATCGGGATAGATCTTATCGTTGTTGCGTATGAGGCATGTGAGACGACATCCCTTAGGCAATTTGATGTCCCCTGTGTGCTCGTTGCAGACAGCGGACCTTGGATTAACGGTCACGGTGAAGAACAGTTCGTCGGGATTCTTCATCTTGAGGATGTCCTTATCGTTGGATATCAGTGTCTTGGTGACTCCATTGGCTACAACACGGTAGTTACCGACTATGGTCTTTATCCCGGTGTATTCGAAGATATCCTCGTACTCCACCATCGAGTATCTGCTGACAATCTTGTATGCGCCGAGTTTCTTTCCCATAAGACCGGAAAGAAGATTTGTCTCATCCACATCAGTACTTGCGATTATCACATCCGCCCTTCCAGCGTTCTCTGACTTCAGAAGGTATGGATCCACGCCGCTTCCATTGACGATGACTGTGGATGTCAGTTCCTTAGCGAGTTCGGTACATCTCTTACGATCGGATTCGAATAATTTCACATATCTCTTCCTGGACTCGAGGAGTCTTGCAGTCTGTGAGCCTGCGACACCCCCGCCGATTATAAGGAACTCATTGGCAGGACGTTTCACACCCATCATGTCGTTGAATGCATGGATGCTCTCAGGGGAACCGAGGACGCGTATCATATCTCCGACATGGATCGCCGTCATCTCATGCTCCATGATAATCTCATCACCGCGATAGATTGCAACGATGGTACAATCCTTCGGCTTTTGGATATCTATGCTCATCTTCCCGATTATGTCCTTGTGGTCGTCCGTGACCTCGAAAAGAGCGAGACCGAGGTCCATCGCCTCTATGCTCTCATAATCGACAGCGTTCTCAAGAAGGGCCAATTCGGCCATCTTGTTGGCCATCATTATCTCAGGGGAGATTATCTGATCGACGGTCTGAGGCGAAGGTTCGATAGCGAAATCAGGATTCCTGATCCTGACGATGGTCTTTATCTCCGGTTTAATCATCTTCGATAGCATCGATATGAGAAGATTTTCATCATCCCTGGCCGTGGTGCTTATGACGATATCCGCGTGATGACGCTCGATCGCACTCCTGAGCACCTTCGGGTTCGAGCCGTCCTCGTAAAGAACGGATACATTCAGAAGGCTCTTGACCTTCTCCACTGTAACCTTATCATTATCGATGATCATGACGTCATGATATTGTGACAATACCTCGGTCACTATGTACCCCACATTTCCGATTCCAACTACGATTATATTCATTTGAAAGCCTCGGCCGATATGGTTGGAATTCATCTTGGATTATATAATCAATGGGCTTGATGGCTACGCATCATTGCGTATTGTTTATATCGCACAATAATATAGAGAGCGATATGATGCAGCAATTCGAAGAGGGATTCTGGCAGAGGAATCGTTCATCCAAAGTAGATGATGTCATGGAGACAGCAAGGAACATCATCGCTGACGTCCAGAAGGACGGGGACAAGGCCATCAAAGCCTACACAGAGAAATTCGATAAGATCAAACTTGACAGACTTCAGGTCTCACGCGAGGAGATCGAGGAAGCATATGAGAAAGTGGATCCCGAACTCGTCGAGGAGCTCGAGAACGCTGCATACAACATCGAGAGATTCCACAAGATGCAACTCCCTCAGGACCTTTGGCTGTCAGAGGTCGAGCCCGGGATAACACTCGGTGTCAAGAGCACCCCTCTTGAAAGAGTCGGATGTTACATACCCGGAGGAAGGGCATCATATCCTTCCACAGCACTCATGTGCGTTATCCCTGCACGCGTTGCAGGTGTCGATGAGGTGGTCTGTTGTACGCCCGCACCCATCAATCCTGCGACACTCGTCGCATTGGATATCGCTGGTGTGGACGAGATTTACAGCATCGGAGGCATACAGGCAATCGCAGGTATGGCCCTCGGTACCGAATCCATCGAACCTGTACAGAAGATCGTCGGCCCCGGTAATGTGTTCGTCACTGCGGCCAAGACACTCCTCAGAGGTAAGATCGAGATCGATTTCCCTGCAGGACCTTCAGAAGCGGGTGTGCTTGCGGATGATTCATGCGACCCCGCATACGTTGCTTCCGATCTCGTAGCACAGGCGGAGCACGACCCGATGTCGGCATTCATCCTCATTACCGATTCAGAGGATGTCGCGAAAGCTGTAGACAAGGAAATAGAGAAACAGGTGAAGGATGCTCCCAGGAAGGAGATCATCATGGCCGCCATGAAGAACTCAGGCTACATCGTGGCCGACGACATGGAGATCGCCATCGAGATGATGAACGATGTAGCACCTGAACACCTCTGTATACAGACCAAGGATGTCATGGACACCCTTTCCAAGGTAAAGAATGCAGGATCCATATTCGTCGGAAGATACACACCTATCGCAGCAGGCGACTACGCATCAGGCACCAACCACGTACTCCCTACAGCTTCCGGAGCAAAACTGTACTCCGGATTGAATGTGGCGCACTTCAGGAAGACGTCCACCGTGCAGATGTTATCCAAGGATGGACTTGACATATTGTCACCCACGATCAGGAAGATCTCGAAATCCGAAGGACTCTATGCGCACTGCAACTCAGTGGATATCAGGCTCCCTAAGAAGAAGAAATCGAAAGATGAGTGAATCCCATCCAGACACAAACCATTTACATCAAACCCCCTTAAAATCGTTCGATTTTTCACAATTTTGCAACTTTTTATATACTGAGAAACTGTTCAGAGATTCACTGCAAGAGACGGACCCCTTGTACTGGACCAAAAGTCCACCGTCTCTTGTTACCATGTTTTTCACACACAGTCCACACGATCATCTATAGTAGGATATCACCACGGCGATATGCATTTCCGACAATGTTCTATACTTACATCCTATCGTTGTAGATGATATGGCGGGCGAATGGTTCTTTGACAAGATGGTCAACTACAATGACGTATCCAACGATACCAGCCAATGTATCATCTGTAAGGGTGCTAGGAGACTCTGTGGCAAGGACAGATGTCCGCTGATGATCAAATTCTATTCACAGAGCAAGACGATGAAACTCATCGATGCCACAGATATCGAAGGGAGCTCACCGCCTGCAGTGTTCGTAGGGAGATACGGATATCCCAAGGTGGACATCGGTCCACTGATCCCCCCTGAGTTCGGGGACACATCGATCATGGACAAACCAGAACTCTGGGGCAACAAATCGATAGATGAGATAACCGACTTCAGATTCAGGCTCGTCAGAGGGAAGTATCGCATCGATGCGACCGATTTCAAGAAAGGCGGCAGGATAGTCGACCAGGTACAGGAGATGGCTTTGATCGAGAGACCCATAGACATCGAAGCCAGATTCTCATCCAAACCCAAAGGCCGTGTGATCCTGGATGACGAGATACAACCTTTCGGACCATCCGCCAGGATGGATTACATGAAAGCGGGGAACGGAAGGATGCATAAGTATCTGGAGAGAAGTTTCTACGATACCGATATGAAGGCGGCGGATGCCGTGTTGAATGCATACAGGAACGGCACACTCATTTCAGAGATCCAAAAGGCATTCTCCGTAGGGACAATGGGGATCGATAGGAACAGACGTTTCGTACCTACGAGATGGAGCATAACGGCGGTCGATGACATCATCGGCAAAGACCTTCTGAAAACGACGAAACACAACAACACGATAGATGAATTCAGGATCTACGAACTCCATGCGTTGGACAACAGATGGTGCATACTCATGATGCCATGTACGTGGAGGTTCGAATTGATCGAGGCATGGTATCCGAACACGACATGGAATCCATCGGGCAGACAGATAGAGATGATCTCCGATTGCGAATTCTTCGATGGAAGGACGGAATACGCACCCATAGGCGGATGTTATTATGCATCGAGGATGATGAAGGAGAAGAGAACAGCAGGCGTGGTGATATTCAGAGAGGCCCATCCGGGATATGTGATGCCTGTCGGAGTATGGAACGTCAGGGAGAGGGTCAGGGAATCATTGACAGGGAATCCATTCAGATTCGATAATTTGGAATCCGCATTGCAGCATATCGATTCCGTCATGGACATACCGCGCAAGACATGGTTGCAGCATTCTGCGGTGCTCAGAGACTACATGATACAAAGGAGGATCGATGATTATGTCTAGTCTTTTCGATTTCGATGATACGAACAAATGGGATGGTGCATACGAGATCGTTCAATGCAAACGTGCCCTGTCCCCATCCGGCCTCCCTGATATGGACTATTCGTTGAATCCGTATGGCGGATGTGCCCATGGTTGCATATATTGTTACGCCCCCGAGGTCACACATTCGGATTGGGACACATGGCGTGTCGTAAGGGTCAAATCCAACGTCGTGGAGAGACTCACGAAGGAATTGACATTCGTGAGAGGTACGATCGGCATCGGGACCGTCACCGACCCATATCAACCGGCCGAGAAGAGATTCCAATTGACTAGGCAATGTCTTCAAAGGATATCGAGGACGGATTGTCCGATCCATATGCATACGAAATCGGATCTCATCCTTCGTGATATCGACATCCTATCGCAGATCGATGGATTGATCGCCGTGACCATCACATCGATTGAAGAACGCTGGAGCAAGATCACCGAACCGGGCGCTCCGATGCCCGCAGAACGTTTAGATACACTTGCAGGACTCACGGATGCAGGATTGAACACCTATGCGCTCATAGGCCCAGTCCTATCGCATCTGGAGGGCAAGGAGGAGATGTTCGCCGATGCGATCGCAGATACAGGCGTGAGATTGGCATACATAGATAGATTGAACAATCGTCCACTGTTGAATTCAAGATTGTCCAGGATGAATATAGGCGGAGGTTCCATCGAGAGTATCGAAAAGATAAGGAGAAGATTGATGTCAAAGGGCGTGACCGTCAAGGATGTGTTCGAGAGACGAACGATCGATGATCATGGACGATCTTGACACCACATCATAGTTCAATCCTTACCCTCATCCCTAGTGAATCTCTTCATGACCGATTTCTTCACCGTGTCAGTGACCATTCTAATGTCGTCCTTAACATCATCGAACGTCATGTTCTCTATGTGATCCTTCGCGGACACCATCACAGCATTCCTTATCGCATTGTCGCGTGTCTTCTCAACGGTCTTGATGGCCTCCCTGGTCCTGTCGGACATGGGCATGACATCGACAGCGGATTCGAAGAAATGCATCATCTCGATACATGCTGTGAAAAAATGTTTCTGCACATCCTCATCGCTCATGATCCTCAGCACAGCATCCTTCAAAGAGAATGTGTTCTCTTCCTGTGCGCCCATCAGTTCTATTATCCTGTCCCTGTTGGAATTGACGAATTCCTCGAACTCCTTATCATCCATCGGTTCATCAGTCATACGCATACATCGAATCGGACCATGATAAACTGTTCCCTTCTCGCAGCCAGCTTTCAACTTTAAGATTATAGGTGGTAGCTATATTATCACGAAGAAATTACATGAATTTGATATTAAATTGAATATGTTTATATAGAAGAACAAAATTACTACCACCCATATTAGGAGATACATATTATGTATGGTTCCGGAAACAATCAGCCGATCATCGTGCTCAAAGAAGGCACGGAGAGAAGCAAGGATAAAGAAGCACAATTCAACAACATCGCAGCCGCAAAAGCAGTTGCTGATTCCGTAAGGTCCACCCTTGGACCGAAAGGTATGGACAAGATGCTCGTTGACTCCATCGGAGACGTCACTGTCACCAACGATGGTGTTACGATCCTCAAAGAGATCGATGTACAGCACCCCGCAGCAAAGATGGTCGTAGAGGTTGCAAAGACGCAGGATGCAGAGTGCGGAGACGGTACGACGACAGCTGTCGTACTTGCAGGAGAACTCCTCAAGCAGTCTGAATCACTCATCGATGCGAACATCCACCCCACAGTCATCACCAACGGTTTCAAACTTGCAGCAGAGAAAGCAGTCGAGATTCTCAACAGTATCGCTGTCCCCTCGGATGACGACAAGCTCTTGAGGAAGGTCGCAGAGACCGCCATGACAGGCAAATCCGTCGGCGGAGAGAGTGAACACCTCGCCAATATCATCGTCAAAGCAGCAAGGGATGTCCAAGAAGGAAAATCCGTTGACACAAGCAACATCAAGATCGAGAAGAAGGCAGGAGGAGTCATCAACGATACCTACCTCGTAAAGGGTCTCGTCATCGACAAGCAGAGGGTACACCCCCGTATGCCTAAGGTCGTCCCCAAAGCGAAAATCGCATTGTTCACGACCGCACTCGAGAACAAGAAACCTGAGGTATCCGCAGAGATCAGCATCTCAGACCCGCTCGCGATGCAGTCATTCCTCAACGAAGAGGATGCAACATTGAAGGCTATGGTCGACAAGATCGCATCCGTCGGAGCGAACGTCGTATTCTGCCAGAAAGGTGTGGACGATCTCGTACAGCACTATCTCGCAAAAGCAGGTATCCTCTGCTTCAGGAGGCTCAAGGAATCCGATATGATCGCAATCTCCAAAGCAACTGGAGGTTCACTCGTAGGAGAGGTCATGGAGATCCAGGCAAAGGACCTCGGTACAGCAGATGAGGTCGCTGAGAAAGAGGTCGGAGCTGAATCCATGTGCTTCATCACTGGATGCAAGAACCCGAAAGCAGTCTCGATCGTCATCCGCGGCGGTACAGAGCACGTTCTCGCAGAAGTTGAGAGGGCAATGATGGATGCAATCCGCGTCGTCGGTGTCGCCATCGAGGACGGAAAGGTCGTTGCAGGCGCAGGTGCACCTGAGATCGAGACAGAGCTCAGGCTCGCAGAATACGCTTCAACAGTCGGCGGAAGGGAACAGCTCGCAATCGAGGCATTCTCCAAAGCTCTCGAGATCATCCCCTGGACGATCGCTGAGAATGCAGGTATCGACTCAATCGATGCTATCATCAAATTGAAGACAGCCCACGACAAGAAGAAGAAGGATGCCGCATACTACGGACTCGATCTCGATACCGGAGAGGCAGTCGACATGCTCGAACGCTTCGTCATCGAACCTCTCAGAGTCAAAGTACAGGCAATCAACTCAGCCGCTGAAGTGGCGAACATGGTCCTCAGGATCGATGATGTCATCGCTTCACGCAGGGCTCCCCCGATGAACCCCATGGCCGACCCATCGATGGGCGGACCTGGTATGAGCGGCATCGGCGGAATGATGTGATTCTGAAAAAAACCAATTCTGGGGGTGGAAACACCCCCAACAACCCCACCCTTCTAAATAATCCGATATGGATACATCCAATGTGGTGTCCTGATGAACGTATATGACTTCGATGGTACGCTTTACAACGGAGACAGCACCATCGACTTCTACAAATATTGTCTCTCTCAGAAGAAATCGATATTGAGACACTTCCCGATACAATTCAAAGGATGGCTCGGTTTTCACATCGGCCTTTATGATCATACCAGGATGAAGGAGCATTACTACAGATTCTTCAAGGACATAACCATCGAAGAGACCGTGGAGAACTTTTGGGATCAGAACATACAGAAGATCGCCGATTGGTACTCTGAAAAACATCAGGATGATGACGTAGTCATATCAGCTTCACCCGATTTCCTCATCAGATCCGCGTGCAAACGCATAGGAATCAAGAATGTGATCGCATCACCTATCGACCCCATCACGGGTAAGCCCACTGGCAAGAACTGTCGTGATGAGGAGAAGGTAAGGAGATTCAGGGAATTGTACGGCGATTCTCCTATCGATGAATTCTACTCGGACTCCGATGCCGATATGCCTTTGGCAAAGCTCTCTCAGAGAGCATTCAAGGTCATATGGCCCAATATCATTGAATGGGAGATTGAACGCTCGGAAGAGCGAGTATCCAATCCTTGATGTCCTCGAATACCGCTTCCTTACCATTCTCGACGAGAAGTTCGTGCCTAAGGCCTTCGTAAACATTCTTCTTAGGGTCCAAGCCATATTTCCTCAAAGTTGCTATCACTTTGTCGAGAGTTCCCTTGTATTCGCCGATGACATCATCAGAACCTGATACGAAGAGAAGGTTCAGGTCCTTCGGGATCTTATCGAAATCCTGTTCCTTACCCAATTTCTTGACCAATGTTAGCAGATCGCGATATCCTGCGGCTGTGAAATCGAAGCCACAATCAGGATCCTCATCATACATCCTTCTGCTCTCTTCACTGGTGGACAGCCACCTGAGCGGATCGTCCGAATCCTTGAAAGGCTTATTATTCGGCCCAAGTATGAGATTGAACAGTAATTTGGACTTGTAATGCGTCCCTCTTACTTTACAGATCAACTTCGAAAGCAACAAACCGGCATTGACTTCCAACATACTGTTCTGACCTGTGCTCATGAGTATGGCACCATCGACAGAATCGCCATATTTCGTCAGGAAACGCCTTGTGACGAATGAACCCATGCTGTGCCCCAAGACGACCCTAGGAACGCCGGGAAGATCGGCCTCGACCTTCTTACAGACCTCGTAGAGATCGTTGACAAGAACCTCATCCCCGTCCTTCTCTGCGAAAAATCCACGGTCATCCGGAGAGGTACCTCCATGCCCCATATGATCATGACCGTATACAGCGATGTTGAATCCATTGAGATACTCCGCGAACGCATCATATCTCAATATGTGCTCCATCATCCCGTGCGATATGAAAAGAACGGCACGGACATCACCATCAGGAATCCATTTGTAACAATTCAGTTCAACATCTTTCCTTGTCGATCCGATCCTGAAACCTGTACGCGTCACTTGACTCACACCCTTACGATCAGTTTGTGGTCACCGGGCTTGACTTCGATCGATCCATCGAATTTCAATGTCTCCCCGTCGACGATCATATGAGTGATCTCATCGCTCTTCACTGTAACGGATTTAGCCTTGAAATATTCGACATTCTTCTGCGTTTCGATCTTACCGCTGGACATTGCTACGAGGTTCATCACGTACCTGTATTTCGATTTCTTATTGACGTTCAATACAATGAGATCTGCAGAGTCGATCGCAGCGTTCGGACAAAGATTGAGTCCTCCACCCATATATTCGACATTTTGAACTGACAATAAGATGCTTTCAACATCCCTTGTGACACCGTCGTATGTGATCGTGTACTTCTTCGCCTTACATTTGGCCACAGCTTTGAGTGCTATCCTACGATAATCCTTCGATTTAGCGACCTTGACGAATGATAATTCTCCATTGAGGATGCTATGAATCATAGAGGACATGAGCGTCTTTGTAACATCGATATAACGCCTTATGATCGCAGTCGTTGTGTTGCCTGTCATCTTCGACATCAGATTCTCGATGTACTCATCAGCGATCATATTGATGTCGACGATCGTACCGAACGACAATGTCTGAACAAACACCATGTCATTGGCGACCCAATATGGGATCGGACGTTCCGTACCATTGGTGAAGGCGTTGACGATGTCTTCATCGGTGTAATTGAATACGCCTGCGGACCTCGCAGTATCATTGCCTGAACCGAATGGGAGGAGAACGTAAGTGAGATCCATGTCATATGTAGCGGATATCACTTCGTGGATGGTACCATCGCCACCGGCGATACCTATTATGTCACCATCCTTGGCAACGAGACGGGCCATTGCATCGCCCCTCATCTCGAATGTCGTCTCATAATACTCGAAAGTAACACCTTTATCCTCGAGGAGTGAACGGACATGCTTCATCCTGTCCCAATTCATACCTCCTCCGCCGATAGGATTGTAGATTATCTTGATCAAGAGTGCATCACCCACAAACGAAGTAGTATAAGGATTGTTATTTATATAGATAGTATAAAAACTTTTAAATATAGAGTTGGGCGGCAACAGAATATCCCAGCACACCTCATGATAATTTAGTCTGATGGCCTCCAGCCTTTGGATTGCGAACACCTGAAAAAATCGCTCTCCGTTACTAATTCAGTACACACCTTTTTTGTTTTAAGTTGGATGATAAATAATTCAATCTCGACAATGACCAAGTTATAAATATGAAATTTAACGATTATGCTTTTGGGATGGATGAGCACAGTGTACGCGCTGCACTCTACGCAAGGGTATCAACAGAAGAGCAGGCCATGGAAGGTTTCTCTCTGGACGCACAACTAGGTCGTCTGAGGAAATACTGCAGTTCACAAGGGTGGATAGTGGCCGACGAATACCGTGAGGAAGGGCACTCCGGACGCAACATCAAACGTCCCGAATATACACGTATGATGGACGAGAGCGAAAAGTGGGATATCGTTCTCGTACTCAAGATGGACAGGATACATCGTAACAGTGAGAATTTCACGAGGATGATGAAGGATCTCAATGCTTCGAACAAAGGATTCTGTTCCGTCATGGAGCAATTCGATACGAGCAATGCCATGGGCAGGTTCGTTATGGATCTCATACAACGTATAGCACAACTTGAATCCGAACAGATAGGCGAGAGGGTGAAGTTAGGGATGGAACAGAAAGCAAGGACAATGGGCGGCCTGCTTGGTTTCGGGCAGCCATATGGTTACGACTATAGGAAAGGCGTACTATCAGTGAATGATGACGAGGTATTCGTTGTAAGGGCGATATACAGGATGTACAACAAAGGATTCTCCATGGAATTCATCGCCACATCACTGAATGATGCAAGCATACCTGCCAAGAAAGGAGGGAGATGGAATAAACAATCCATCTTCAAGATACTTCATAACCCCCTTTATGTGGGATACGTAAAATGGGGAGAGATCGTCAGAGAAGGTGACCATCCAGCTATAATAGATATGGATGAATTCATCACGATCAATGGCCCGATCAAGGTAAATTCATGAGCGACAGGATACGTGCCGCCCTATATGCACGTGTTTCTACGGAAGAACAAGCGGATCAAGGATATTCACTTGCAACACAATTACAGATGCTCAGGGACTTCTGCGAAGTATTCGAGATGGATATCGCAGGCGAATATGTCGACGACGGATACTCCGGGACGAATACTAGAAGGCCCGCATATCGCAGGATGTTCTCCCCTGATGAGCGTCAGAGGTGGGATGCTCTCGTCGTCATAAAGATGGACAGGATACATCGTAACAGCAAGAATTTCATGCTGATGATCGAGGATCTGTCAAAGAACGGACAATCATTCTTCTCCACGACCGAACGGATCGATACGACCACGGCCGTCGGAAGATTCGCGATGGATGTCATCCAACGTATAGCACAGCTAGAATCCGAACAGATAGGCGAGAGGACCAAATTCGGTATGATACAGAAAGCGGAGCAGAAGGATGGCATCATGGGATTCCAACCGCCCTATGGATATTCCATCGCCGATGGTGAATTGATATCGATACCCGAGGAACAGATCATCGTAAAGAGGATATTCGGATCATATCTCGAGAATTCCACATTGGACGAGATCGCTTCTGAACTGAATTCATCGTTCATCCGTACAAGGAACGGGAATCAGTGGAATAAATACAATCTCCGCAACATATTGCATAACCCCGTCTATGCAGGATACATGCATTGGGAGGAGCATTTGATAGGACATCATGCGGATTGTCCCGTTTCTGTTGATGAATATAACCAAGTACAAAGGTTGATGGCATCAAAAACGAGGGGTGCGAAGAAGAATCTACCCATCCTGTTGGATGTTGAGGAGTCTTTGTGACATACTCCGATAATTTTTTTAATATGCAGTCACGTCATGGCAGATATGTCCGATAAGAAGAAAAAAGAGATGATGGTGAAGATCATTGCCATAGCTATCGTACTCATCTTCGTTGGTACCGCACTTGTTGCTGGTGTTAGTGTACTCATCAATTGATTGGCTTCTGATTTCTCTAGTCCTTTACGGGATAGCGTCAGTTAGGACAGGATTTGTTAGATTCTCGATCATTTTCATGTTGATCTGTGCGCCCAGCCATCATATGTATCGAGATGAACAATCATTCAATCATGACATTGCAAAACAATATCATCAACGAAGAATCCAGAATACTCGAAGAGAAGATTCAAAAGGATACTTCCAAGATCTTCGTTCTGCGATGACATCTGTCATCGGATTCGTCCACTGTAAACGACGTTAATCGTCAGGAATGTGCCCGCAGCTACGCTACTGTCATCACACTTGTAGACTCCAACATAGATCTGTCCAAACCAAAAGCCGAAATGGTGCTCCAGAAGGGCAGTTTCATCCAATACAGTATCGTAGGTAAATTCATAGGCATGGTCACCGAAGAGCCCATGATATTCACCAAAACCATCGAAAAAGTGAACGATGACGGAACTTACGTAAGTAATACCGCCATATCCGTAACATTCTCCGAAAACACTGTCATGACCATCACAGGGATAGACAAGGATGGTACACTCAGCGTCAACGATGGAAAAAATGAATATGCTGAAACGAAGGATAAATTCCTGAGTTACATCTCCTTTACATACATAGAAAAAACAGAGAAAAATCTGAAGATACTTGACGAAAAGACCGCAGTTATCGATACCGAATTCGGAAAACGTTCGGTCACAGTCAAATCAGTGGAAGTTGCCAATGATACGGGCAGTGTTGGCAAAGGCAAGTACTACTGCGGTAATGATGGGATATTGTACCTCACCGAAGCCGACTTGGATATAGGTGGTCAGAAGATGTCAATATCGATAACTCTGAAGAACTCCAGCCTTCTGACAATCGGATCCTGATCTCAAACAGCCGTCACTTATGTGGCGGCACCTTTTTCTTTCTGATTCGGAATAACAATCTCCGCTCTGTTGGAATCGAAGGAGAACGAGTTCTGCAACCTCTCAATGTGCATCATACCCTCGGAATCCACGCTCCGATCCAGATGGGAGATCAAAATGAGAAGTTGAACTTATATTAGAGAAAACTTCCCTCAACTTCTACTCTATCCACTGATCGAACTTTTTCCGAAGTTTTTCGCCACATTCGCAGAAGTGAAAACTGGTGTAGAATCGTATTTTGAAGTGACAAATAATAAAGCTGATATCTTTATTGAGATTATTTATTTATGTAAATAAAATTGTATAATATTATCACAATTGTGATAAAAATCAAGACCCAGTGCAAAGTATAACGTTGTTTTAACGCCAAATGTGTTAATTCATTCACTTAAAATACATCGAATCACTACCTCAGAACGGTACGTTCATGGACATAAAAGAGTGGCTTGGAGAGGAAAACAATCTTGGTATTGACATTTGGGAGAAAAAGTACTGTTATCAGGGCGAGACCTTCGATCACTGGTTGGATCGTATATCCGTCGGCGACGAAGAATTGAAACAGCTCATCATCGAAAAGAAGTTCCTTTTTGGAGGAAGGATCCTTGCGAACAGGGGACTTCACCTCACGGGACTCAAGATAACACTCTCCAACTGCTATGTCGTAGCACCTCCAGAGGATTCCATAGAGTCGATTTTTGAGACTGCTGGAAAGCTAGCGAGGACGTTCAGCTACGGCGGCGGAGTCGGAATAGACATCTCCAAGCTAGCACCGAGAGGAGCTAAGATCAACAACACGGCATCAGAGACATCTGGGGCCGTGTCATTCACGGATCTGTTCTCGATGGTGACCGGACTCATCGGCCAACATGGAAGAAGAGGAGCATTGATGCTCACGATGTCATGTGATCACCCCGACCTAGAGGAATTCATGTCTGTGAAGACAGACCTGGAGAGGGTCACCAAAGCCAACATGTCCATACGCATGAGCGATAACTTCATGAACGCCGTCAGAGACAAGAAGAAGTACATCCAGACCTTCGAACGTCCTGAGACCAATGATATCACGAAGAAAGAGCTTGATGCTCACGAATTCTTCAAGAAACTATGCTACAACAATTGGGATTATGGGGAACCTGGTTGCCTGTTTTGGGACAGGATAGAATCATGGAACCTCCTTTCTGAATTCCCGGATTACCACTACGCAGGAACGAACCCATGCGCTGAGGAGCCTTTACCCGCAGGAGGTAGCTGTCTTCTCGGAAGCATAAACCTCTCCAATTTCGTAGATGAATATGGAGAATTCGATGAGGATGAGTTCAGAAGATGCGTAGGAGTCTGCGTCAGAGCACTCAACGGCGTATTGGATGAGGGATTGCCACTCCACCCATTGAAGGAACAGAGGGAATCGGTACGCGATTGGAGACAGATTGGCCTCGGAATCATGGGATTGGCAGACATGCTGATCAAGATGGAGCTCACATACGGAAGCAGAGAGGCGATGGACTTCTGCGACCACCTAGGTACAATCATGGCAGATGAGGCCATGAAGGCATCCGCTCTCTTGGCGAAAGAGGATGGTCCGTTCCCTAAGTGCAACATCGATCATATCCTCGCATCACCGTATTTCATCCACAATGCTTCCGATGAAACGAAGGAACTTGTCAAGAAATACGGCCTAAGGAACTCACAACTCCTCACCATCGCACCGACAGGAACGCTATCCACAATGCTCGGAATATCCGGCGGTATCGAACCTATCTTTGCGAACTATTACGTTAGAAGGACGACATCATTGTCTGATCACGACGAGTATTACAAGGTCTACACACCTGTCGTGAAAAGTTACATGGAGAAGCATGGGATAACCGATGACCTCGATCTTCCAGCATTCTTCGTCACTGCACAGAATCTTGATTATAAACAGAGGCTCAACCAGCAGGGAACATGGCAGATGCACATCGATGCATCGATCAGTTCAACTGTCAATCTTCCCTCTGAATTCCCCGAGGAGGATGTCTACGACCTCTACATGTACGCATGGCAGATCGGATGCAAAGGTGTGACCGTCTTCAGAGATGGATGCAAACGTCTTGGTATCCTTACGACCAAAGAGGAGAAGAAAGAAGAGACTCCGAAGAAGAAGGAGAAGAGAGGATTCGTGGAGAATGTCGAGGACGATGTCGTCGGCAAGAAGAGGAAACTGATCACTGGTTGCGGAAGCCTCCATTGTACAGCATTCTTCGATCCTTCGGATGGACAGTTGTTGGAAGTCTATCTCAACAAAGGTTCTACCGGCGGATGCAACAACTTCATGATCGGTCTCTCGAGGATGATCTCCCTCGCTGCAAGAAGCGGATGTGAGATCAACGATATCGTCGATCAGCTGAAGAGTTGCGGCTCATGCCCATCATTCGTCCTCCGTACCCACACACAACATGATACGAGCAAAGGCTCATGCTGTCCTACCGCTGTCGGTCATGCACTCATTGACATGTACAAAGAGATGCAGAGGGAGATCAACGGCACGATGCTTTATGATGACAAGAAAGAGGACAAGGCTCAGAGAAAGGTCATCAACCCCTGCCCCAAGTGCGGAGACGAACTTGAATTCCAAGGCGGATGCAACGTTTGTAAAAGCTGCGGATGGACAAAATGCGATTGAGGGTGCTATCCCTCAATCAAACTTCTTTCTTCAATTCTATATTGCAATTAATTAAGCTGATAACTTAACTTGATTAATTAATATAACTACACGAAAATTAGACAATTAACAACGTTAATTTTCTATTACGAAGGATGTTTCTGCATAAAAATCGAGAAGATCCGCATGAGCTATCGAAAAATTCATGCGCAGAAATGCCCCTATATCTCAATAAGTCGTGTAAAGCCATACTCGTCATCGAAAAGACGAAAAAATCGATTCTATGCCCGTTTACAGTAAAATAAATGAAGATGGTAAAAATTAGTGATCTGACGTGCAATAGATATCTAATTAACGCCGTTAAAAATAGGTTAATTTGACAGTTTGTTATTATTTAATTAGATAAAGCAATTAGCTTAATTTTTTTAACACTATAACAATTGTGTGAAAAACAAGGTAATTCAATCAAATAACTTAATTAACGTAACAGCTAAATTAAATTAGATAGAATAAATAATAACATAATGAATGTTATAAAAATCACAAATTATGTCAAAATTGACCTAAAAATGTGTCATTTTTGAAAAAATCACATCATTTCAAGTTGATATTCGGGGTACCGTCGTGGACAAACAGATAGAAAATTGACCTAAAATTGTGACGTTTTTGGCCAAAAATGAACAAAAATCGATCGTAAAAATTGTAGTTCACAATTAATTACATAAGTAAAGCTACTAACTTAATTTTTTTAACAACTGAAAAATTAGACAAATATAGCATGTAAAGCAAATTGCTAAATTAATACCGTTAATTACAACATTTTGTAAAAAATAATTTATGTTAAGCAATAAGCTTAATTTAATGCAACATACAATTAAAACTAGTTATAGTAAGCAAATAAAGCAACGAGCTTAACTGCATAGTTATAAGAGGTAATGCAAAATGATCGAAGTCTAAACTAAATGATTGCTGCGAGCACATTTTTCAATACAACAAGAATTAATGATTGACATATTTTACTAATTAAGTAAATAAATCTACTAGCTTAATTAATAATAATCAATCAAGAAGGTACAATTGGCTTACCCTCGACCTTTGCAGAATCCGCGGGAAACAACACCATCAACAACATCTTGAACTGCTCCTCACCAAAAACAGAATGCGGTATGTTGGCAGGCATAACGATACTCTCGCCCTTATTCAATACGTAAGGTATTCCGTCGATGCAGAACTTTCCCTTCCCTTCGAGTACGGTCACGAACGCATCACCTCTGGAAGCATGCGAACTTATCTCCTCACCTTTATCGAAAGCGAAGATAGTGATACTAACAGAACTATTCTGAACGATCGTTTTACTGACGACCTGTCCCGGAAGGACCTGTACTTGGTCCGCGACCCTGAACATTTCCTGCAATGGGATGTTCTTCACGATAGACATGATTTCAAGATGGTTGCATAACTATTAACATTGTACCGTGAATTAGCGAAGAGATGGCATTGATAAGCACGATAGCAGCAATCGTTTTCATCTGCACGTATCTATTCATCGCCGTCAACAAGACGCCTTGGTTCGAGATCAAGAGATCCTATATTGCCTTAATCGGTGCTTCGTTAATGATCATAGTCGGTGCGATATCATTCACCGATGCCATCGATTCTGTGAACATGGATGTGATCATGCTATTGCTAGGCATGATGCTTCTTGTCGCAGGGTTGGAGTACACAGGATTCTTCACACTCCTATCGAATTTAATGGTCAAACAATCCTCATCGAAAAGGAAGATGCTTGCGATCGTGATGCTGATATCAGCGATACTCTCTGCCGTCGCATTGAATGATGCTGCAGTCTTAATTCTTACACCCATCGTGATCAGATGCTGTCAGAAGGCCGATGCGGACCCAATCCCTTTCCTTGTTGGCCTGATGATGTCTGCTAACATCGGCAGCATATCCACTGCCGTGGGCAACCCACAGAATGCATACGTATTATCCGTCTCCGGGATGGATTTCATCACATTCTCACTCTATTCCATCCCGATATCCATCGTTTGCATCCTTTTGACGTATGCAATCCTATTGCTCATATTCAGAAAGAGTCTCTACTCGAAATACGAATATCATATTGATGTTCATGAGAATGAACGTCCGGTCGCTAAGAAACAAATGTACCTGATGATCACAGTGATGATTTGTACATTCGTCGGTTTCCTCTGTTCAGGCATCGGAGGATATAGGATATGCGTCGTATCGATGGTCTCTGGTGCGATATCCCTATTGATCATCGCATCATCTGAGCCCAGATACACCATATGGGCCATCAAACACGTGGATTGGCATGTACTGCTGTTCTTCATCGGATTATTCGTCCTCATCGGCGGAGCATCGAATACCGGCCTGATATCCGACCTCTCATCATCCTTCCCTGGATTCCGCGAAGGGGATTCTCTTTCGATCACGTCATTATCGATATTCACTGTCGTATTGAGCAATATCGTGAGCAACGTACCTGCAGTGATGCTCATAACAGAGATGATCACGGACCCTACGACAATGATGCTGATAGCTCTCGCAGCATCATCCACATTGGCTGGTAACACCACATTGATCGGATCCGTAGCGAACATAATCGTCGCTGAAAGATCGGAGAATTACGGCATAAGGATCGATTTCTTCAAGTTCATGCTCGTAGGAATCGTCGTGACTGTCGTCACGATCGCAGCGATGATTCTGATGATCAACCTAATGTTTAATTAATTAAGCTGATAACTTAACTGAATTAATTAATTAAAATCACCAATCATCAACGATCTTTGTAACCTCATCGCAGAAGATGACATCCTTCCTCTTCTCGATACATCTGATCCTGTAATCCTCTCTTTTCGATTCAGGCATATCATCCAGATTGAGGTAGATGTCGATGATGTCGTGATACGCATGTTTATGCCAACAATCCTGCTTGGGGCTGTTCTCTATCTCTTCCTTGATGTTGACACCATGGAGTACACTCATGATCTTGAAACCCTCTCCAGCTTCTGTGATTATCAGTGCGATGGCAGGAACATTCGGCAATTCATCCCTACCTAATACGTATGGACCGTCGAATTTGAGCCCGTCTATCTGAATCGTCTGCATAGGACAGAATATGTGATAAGGGTACTTAATGAGAGGGTATCACGAACGATACTCAACTCACGATCTTGAAGCCCTGGTCATCCCTTTCGCAATCATAGCTGATGTGCTTATCATCGAGTATCTGAAGGATACTCTTCACGTGAAGTCCGATACCGACGTTGAGGAACTGATTCTCGACCACCCTCTCACCCTTCTCATTGACAGCTGTAGGGGAGAATCCCAAGGGCATGTGGGCAGTACGGACCTGCATACCTGCTATGTAACCGTTCTTATCGAATATAGGGCCTCCAGACTGTCCCTTCATACCCGGCGTGGAGGTCTCTATGTACAATTTGTCATAATTGCCGACATTGCTCTTTCCAGAGTAGATGTTACGCGTATGAATCCCGTCATTCGGGAAGAATGCCATCGGAAGGACGCCTTTCCTTATGCAGAATGTCCCGTTACTTTCGTTGAAATCGGTCGTACTGTCGATGAACGGGAATCCGATACGGCACAGACTGGTCCCTGGGCGGATGGTGTCCGGATCCTTGAATACAGGATATTCGGAGATCATCTCAGGTCTGAAGCCTTCCAATCTTCCTACAGCGATATCCGTATCACCATCTACAAATCCCTCAACGAAATTGACACGATCCCACCCCCACCAAAAGGAGTGATGAGTGATCCATTTCGGATCCTTCTCCAGATTCGGATGGTTACCTTCCTCTGCGACTATCCTATCGACCTCTTCCATCTTCTTCTTATCCTGTTGGAATCTGATGAATTGAGAGAACAGATGCCCTGCCGTGATGATCCATCCATCCCTATTCAATACGATGAATGCGCCGCAACCCGATTGAGTGGACCCGTCGACACAACGTGTAGAAACTATGACCGGCCTAGTGTATCTCATTGCCTTCTCACAAGCATCTGCGAACATGTACGGATGATGTGTGATTGAGTATATACTCTCAACGACGAAAAACAGTCATTTTTGATGAATCGTTGATAAAAACGAAATGGTTTGGAGACAGCCATCGCCTCCGCAGAGATGAGGATCACCATAAAGAATCACACGAAAACGAGAACAGACACAATCATGCGAAAGCATCGGACTCATCAACGTTTTCATCTTTCTCATCATTAGATGCCCATACGCCACAGCTAGAAGGCACAAGTGCATTCCTACTTTGACGATGGCTGAACTCAACTATGTGTGACTAATGCAATCTAGTATATATCCATGACTACCGAATGCTTCTTTTTTGAACAAATAAACCACGGAATATGAGCGAATATCGACATGTATGAATTCAACGGGATTAGTATTATGGCCCCTTATTCTTCGATTGTAATTTCAGAGAAATGAAATGACTCTGAAGAACATTAATTTCTAAGACGATATTCCCGCAATTCAAAAAAGTACTTGAATACGATTCACATGCACTGGTTTCGAGGATGCACATTATACATTGTGCAGAGCGGATAACATGACACTCGTTGCGTGCACATGCCCCCATTGCGGTGGAGAGGTGAAGATGGAGGACACCCTGGCGACAGGGTTCTGCACATATTGCGGACGCCAGATAATCAACGACAAAGCAATAGTCGGCGATATCAAAGTAAAGATGGATCGCACATCAGAAGTGGTGAACATATTGAGGCTCGCCAAGTATTCGATGTACGATGGCGACCTCTATGGCGCACAGGCACTCCTCGGCAAGGCCATGCAGATGGATGCTGATAACGCAGATGTATGGTACATGGATGCCGTTTTCGACAAGAAGAACGCTAAGAACGACATAATCCGTGCGAAGAGTCTGAAGTCCTACGGCGTGTTCACCGAGGAGGATATGAACTCCTACAAGACACTCACACGTAGCGGAGGGCAGGGATTATTCATCACATGCACCATCATAACGTTCTTCTCGATATTCTTCAGCGTTCCATTCGCGATCATATTCGAAAAATTCTACCTCATACCGATCATCATGTTCTGTGGCATGTTGCTCACTGTACTCTCTGCAGTGAACATGATGCGCCTGAAAAAGAAGAACATACCCATTCCATCGCCGAGGAATGAGATGGATGATGAGATGAGACAAGCCATCAAGGATAAGCTCAGAAAACAATGATCTGAAGGGGCCGATGGACCCCATATCAGTCATTGATTTACGTTTATCAATCGGTGACCTCCCCTTCACACTTTATATATCATCAATGCGAACAATGTGTTGATAAGATGGGTGCACCTGGAGACATCTACGAAAGAGAACTGAAATTCCTCCTTTCCGGCGATAGCAAGATCATAAACAAGATGGTCAAAACATGCGATGAAACGGAAGAATCCGGATATCGTAGGATGGAGGACCAACCATTCGTTGTCATAAGAGCTGCAGGTTCACTTGGAGTCGATCTCGTAGCATTGAGATGGGATTTCTCATTCCCCATCGAGGTCAAGAGCTCATCCGACAGAACGATGCATTTCAGCAGGAACCAGAGACTCACCGAACAAGCGACCAATATGATGGAGAATTGCATGAAATCCCATGTCATACCTATCTATGCGATGCGTCTGAAGAACTATCGTGGCGATCCTTGGAGGCTATTCGCATTGCCGATCGAAGAAGAATTGAGAGGCAGCATGGGATTGTTGCAGAGGAAAATCCCGAAGATCGATGTCAATTCCAATGGGAATTACATAATGAGATGGGATGACGGTATGAAACTCAGCGAATTCATGAGCTACGTCTCGATGAATATGTGAGGAGGTCGTCAGCACTCATAGGGCTCATCATCGAATCAGCCTTCAACATATCTTCATCCGACACATTCCTCACATCATGATTGATGGTGATAAATAATAATCATTCGCCGAGAACGTCATCCAGCAATGATTTTAACTTGTTCTGATTATTGTCCTGACATGAGTCAAAGAGAGATCGATGCAGCAAGTAAGTTCAACTGTTCCGTGAGGGAAAGAGCGATATTCGAATCTGGAATAAAACTAGCTACGATCTATCATCAATTCGTCGGTACGCCTGTCAATTCCGTTTCTGTGGAACCGCTTGAACTCGCGATCGAGGAATCGATCATCGCACAACCATACGTCTCGGATGCTGAAGTGTATATCGATCGCACCAGATTCGTATCTAATGGAGACAGATACAGCTACATCTCATTGACCGGCGATATGATCGATGCAAAGGTCACGATAAAGATCGATGACGTATTTGTTGTATCAGAAATGAGATACGACAATGAGCTGAAGTACCCATTGATGTTCGTATCAGAGATTGGTGAGGATTGAGGGGATATACCCTCAATCGGCTTAACACTCAAGACATTTCAGAGTGTTGTTGACGTAAGTTTTGATCTCCTCAGGAGACTTTCCCTCGGCGACCTGTTTGAGCACGCTGAGCATACCGTCTGCGTATGCTACCTCGCTGTTGCCCTTCTTCTTCATCTTCTCGACGATCTCTATTTCCTCAGCTATGTTCATCATTTGTTCACCAGAGTGACCTATGCGCATAGACTACATAACGTTATCCGGTGATTGTACGATTTACAATCGTGAATGCAATCTAGATTCGAAGGACTTCAGTTTTTGATAGGACGATTTAAGATGGATGTATTGAATTCTGTTTGAACTGCTGAATCGCCCCAAAAGAACGCAAAATGAAGATACCCTTTTAATACGCGTAACCCTATAGCCTCTCGCTATAACTGGGATGTATCATGATTTCAGACATCAAAATCGGAATTACAGGCCTACCAGGTGCTGGTAAGACCACTGCCTTACTCAGCGTCATCGATATGCTGAAAAGAGATGATCTGAAGATCGGTGGTATGCTTAACGAACCCATCATGGATGGGAGATATCGCGTAGGTTTCACCACTAAGAACTTCATGACCGGTGATACCGAGACCTTCGCACTCAACACCATCGAGAGCAAGATAATGGTCGGGAAGATCGGTGTCGACATCTCAAAATTGGAATCCGTAGGTGTCAGTGCAATCAAGCAAGCCTGCGAGGAATGCGACATCATTATCATCGACGAGGTCGGGAAGATCGAGGTCGAGAGTGAACTTTTCTGTCAGGTCGTGAAGGATGCTTTGGATGTTGACAAACCCATGATTCTCACACTCCACAAGAAATCAAGAAACCCACTTCTTCAGGACATCAGAAGAAGGGATGACGTCAGGATCCTTGAGGTCACACCCACCAACCGTGCACTCCTTCCGCATAAGATTGTACGTCTTATGAATGGGGAGAACATCTGATGAATTACGTTGAGATCCAAGAAGGCCCAACAAGATTGATTGTTCCCGAGGATCACTCCTCCGGAGGGCCTGGTAAGATCAATGGTTCCGTTTTCTTCAATGAACAGATGGCATTCAACAGGGACATCAGCGTGATGTTCCTACGTGCGTTCGATAAGGAATTGAAGGTATTGGATGCCATGACAGCGACCGGTTCGAGGGCTGTGAGGATAGCGAATGAGGCCCCGAAGACGAATGTCACTGCCAATGATATCAGCGCCTACGCCATACCTTTCATCGAGAAGAACATCGAGATCAATGGTGTCACCAACTGCACTCCATCCAATAGGAATCTGCATTCTATCCTTGCTGAGAACATATACGACTACATCGATATTGATCCCTTCGGCTCGCCTATGCCATTCCTGCATTCAGCGATACAGGGTGCTAGAAGACACGGCTATCTTGCGATCACAGCTACGGATGCGGCACCGCTTGCAGGTGCGCATCGTGCGAAATGCGAGAGAAGATACCAAGTACGCCCTCTGAGAGGGATCATGTGTCATGAAGCCGGATTGAGGATACTGATCGGTACGATGGCTAGGGAGATGGCCAAATTCGACAAGGGCCTTAGACCGATGCTCTCATTCTCTGCAGACCATTACTTCAGAACGTATCTGCAGGTGATGGATGGAGCCAATAACGCTGATGAGGCATTGAAGAATCTCATCTATATCGCATTCGATCCCGTAACATTGGAGAGATCGTACTCATACGAACCTGATAAGGAACATATCTATGGTCCATTCTGGGGCGGAAGATTGTTCGATAAGGAGCATCTTGCGAAGATGGATGCGCATGATACATGCGTAGAAAGGAAATGCAACAAATATCTCGATCTATGGAAAGAGGAGATAGATGATATCCCCTTACTCTACGATATGAGCGAGATATCCTCATTCCTCAAGGTCACCACACCTCGCATGGATACATTCATCGAGAGGATGAATGAGTATGGCAGGACGTCGAAAACACATATCTCTCCGACAGCTTTCAAAACCGAATTATCATTGAAGGAGATCTGCGACGTGTACACAGAGGTCTCGAAGGAGACGGTATGAACTTCGAGTTGATCATCTTCGATATGGACGGTACCATCTGCGATTCGTGGCCATCCATGCTCTATTGTTACAAAGAGACGTTGAAGAAATTCGGTAACGCCGATATGCCTGATGACGAGTTCTGGTCATATTTCGTAGGCTATCTCCCTGAGAATCTCAAACTGATGTTACATACGAATGACGAATCCACTATCAACGAGGCTGTGAGATACTTCAGACAGAAATATGAAGAAAAAGGACATGCGATGAGCGGTCCGTTCGAACCTGTTGTAGAGACCATAAAAACGTTACATGAACGCGGCTACAAGATCGGATTGGCAACGATGACCCTTGAGAGGTATGCAATCAACACCATGAAGGAGATCGGTATCGATCAATGCTTCGATGTCATGCACGGTTCATCCGAAACAGAGAGTCGCACAAAATCCGACATGATAGAGATGTGCATGAACGAGACCGGAACATCGCGTGAAAGAACATTGATGATCGGCGATGGATTCAATGATCTGGAGGCTGCTAAGAGATCCAAGGTGAGATTCCTTGCGGCAGCATACGGATTCGGCATAACGAAGGAGAATTGCATCGAATACGGATACAGATATGCGGATAAGCCTGAGAACCTCTTGAACGCCATTGAAAATTATCAATGAGCAACCCATTTATACCGCATTATCTTACGTTTTTAACATGCCGACGCTTGCTATTATCGGGGCCCAATGGGGCGATGAAGGCAAAGGGAAAATCACAGATTATCTTGCAGAGGATTCGGATGCAGTCGTCCGTTTCCAAGGCGGGAACAACGCAGGTCACACGATAGTCATCGGTGACAACGTCTTCAAATTGCACCTTCTTCCATCTGGAGTCCTTAGAGAAGGCAAATTGGCGATCATCGGCAACGGCGTCGTTGTCAACATGGATGACATGGCCGAGGAGATCAAACAGATCACTGATGCCGGCCTTTCCATCGATGGACTCAGGATATCCGACAGAGCACATCTCATTCAGAACTACCACAAGAAATTGGATGGTGCCGAGGAGATCTACAGAGGCAAGAATTCGGTCGGAACCACCAAAAAAGGTATCGGACCGACATATCAGGACAAGATCGCAAGATATGGATTCAGAGCGGGAGACATCCTTGAACCTGAACTCGTTAGGGAGAAAGCAGAGTTCATCCTGCCTATGAAGAAGGATCTTCTCAAGATGATGCATGCTGAGGAGTGTCAATGCACCGTTGAGAAGTTCGAAGATAAATTCAAGAGATGGGGCGAGACATTCGGCAAATACGTCTGCGATACATCCGTTCTCATAAACGATATGATCGACGAGGGGAAGAACATCCTCTTCGAAGGTGCACAGGGTGCGATGTTGGACATCGACCATGGTACGTATCCATACGTGACGTCATCATCGACGGTCGGTGGAGGCATATGCTCCGGTTCCGGCGTAGCGCCGAACAGGATAGACAACGTTGTCGGTTGTCTGAAAGCATACACAACACGTGTAGGCGAAGGTCCGTTCGTCACCGAGTTGGAAGGCGAAGCCGAGGAAGAACTTCAGAAGAAGGGCGGAGAATTCGGTGTCACCACCGGAAGAGGAAGGAGATGCGGCTGGTTGGACCTCGTTGTCGCAGAACATGCCGCAAGACTCTGCGGATTCACGCACTGGGCGATAACGAAACTCGATGTCCTCAACGATTACGATAAGATCTATGTCTGCACAGGATATGATGTGGATGGAAAAGTACTCAAACACTTCCCTGCATCATTGTCGAAACTCGAGAAGGCGAAACCCATCTACAAGGAGTTCGATGGATGGGATTCATGGGATGATTCTGAGAAGATCATCAAGGACGGATATGATGCATTGCCCAAGAACATGAGGACTTACATCGAATTCATCGAGGAATACACCAAGATCCCCGCATCGATCATCTCAATCGGTCCTAAGAGATCAGAAACGATCGATAGATTCGGTAAATGGTTCTGAATCTCAAAGGGAAGTCATCTTCCCTTTATATTTTACCTATCGACATGATAGGTTGTATGCAGGATATGCGTAATTAATAGTCCTGCATACACACTAATCATGGGAGCGAAAGGAAAAGGATGTTCCTGTAACGTTCAGAAATCCAAGACAGCTGCCAGAGACGACATGCCTATCGAGGAAGAAGATCGTTCGAAACATTGGACTCAGCATCTTCAGATCTGAATAAGGTCTGTCAAACTTCAAACTGTGAGGTGGGCTTTGGCCCATCCCGCAGCTATCAAGGCAATTGTGCCTTGAGATATGCTTTTCTATCTCTGTCAAGAGGTATCGTTGCATCGATCCCGACCTTGCATGTGATGCTATCATCGGCACTTGGATCGAGTGATGAACCCTTCGAATTCGGTATCGTGATGAGCCTTGTCGCTTGGAATCTCGTAGCGACAGCCCATTCAACTTCCTTATCATCGAAGATATCGACATCATCATCGACAACGATCACATTCTTCATCGATTTGTGACCATCCAATGCTGCTAAGGCTGCTACCCTTCCGTCATCCTCATTGACCTTCTTGATCGAAACGACACCGTTCAACCAACAACAACCGCCCTCTGTCAGACGGACCGCTTTCACGCCAGGAACCTTCTCTCTCACGGAGATGTACATCATCGGCTCCCTTGGGAGTCCCATGAACAGATAATGCTCATTACCGCCTGGTAACAGGAAGTGGAAGTAAGGATCCTTGTTGGCCCATATCTTCTCGACCTTGATCACAGGCTGCATCCTGATGTAATCGTATGTACCCGTGATATCGACGAACGGACCTTCCTCAGTCTCATCGAATGTTATCCTTGCCTCGAACACATAATCGCACTCCGAAGGTACGATCAATCCGTTATCTGTCCTTCCGACCTGCAACGGCTTTCCTGTGCCCATCTTGCATAATGATGATGCTATGGTCATCTCGTCCGTCTCATAGGCTGTGGATGTAGCAGCCGCAAGGAGCATCTCAGGCCTTGCTCCGATACAGATGGAGATCTTCAGCTCCTCTCCCTTCTCCTTGGCCTCATTGTACATCCTGTAGAGATGTCTAGGAACGAGCCTCACGGCAATCCTGTCGCGATCCATTATCATCATCCTGTGGAAGGAAACATTCCTCTTGCCGTTGTATTCTGATACGATTATCCCTGACGATATGTAACGTCCGCCGTCCTCAGGGAAGTACTTGCATATCGGCAATGCCATAAGATCGACAGGTAACGATTGGTATCTGAACTCGGGTTCATCGGTGAATTCCGTATCGCAGGGATTGTCCGATGCGTGTATGAGGGATGTGACGATCTCATCCTGTCCGATATTCAATGCCTCAGCGACCTTCTGCCTTGTGGAGAATAGATTGCCTACAGCCTTCCCGCCATTGACATTCTCGAAAATGATGGTCCTGTCCTGATCCTCCAACATCAATTTGGTTGATTGAGTTGAATCTGCATCGATCTTATCCTTGACCCTGAATTCCGTACCTTTCAGATACTTTCCTACGGACATGATTACATGATAGCGAAGACCGTATTTTACATTTTATGGGATTCACTCGTTCGTCCTGGACCTTATCGACGCTGAGAGCAATACCGCACAGAATGCCAATATGGATGCGACTATCATCGTGAACCTGAATCCTTCCATGAATATGTCCGATGGAAGATCGGATATGGATATACCTGAACTGTTCGAACCTATGTTGAAGAACGCAGAGAACATCGCAGTCCCCAATGCAGAACCGAAGTAAACGAAGAATGACAGCAATGATGATGCTGAACCCTTCTTCTCCGACGGTACATTCTCCACGAGACGCGTACCCACAGAACTTCCCGAGAATCCCCATACGCTACCGAGGAGTATCAATCCGAATATCAAGGAGATGAGGCCGGTCGATGAATCGAGGAACGTGAATATGATGCATGTCAACATCATCAACGAACATCCGATTATGGCGAATGTCCTCGTACCGCGGCTTGAACATGCTTTGGCTACAGGAAGACATAACACCAATGTTACTAGTGCCTGTGTGAGCATGATCAATCCGCATTCCATCGTATCATAGCCCATCTCTATACTGAGCATGAATGGGATGAGATACAGACATCCCATGTATGATGCGTTCAGTATCATGAACGCCAATATCGCCCTGTCGAATCTCGATATCTTGAACAATCTAAGATCGAGAACGGGATCCTCCTTCTTCAGATCATATGTGACGAATATCGCGAATATGATCACGAATGCTACAAGAGCCGAGATGTTCGTTACACCGATACCGTGGGATGGGATGGATTCCACTGCATACAATCCGCATATCAATGAGAGGAACAGTAACAATGAACCGAGATAATCGAATCTCATGTCATCCATCTTATCATCTGACGGAACGTATCTGTGTGCGAACACGGCGCATATCACGCCTATGGGGACGTTGATGATGAATATCCAATGCCATGACAGCGCATTCGTCAATATGCCGCCCAATGTCGGACCGAATGCTGCCCCTACCGATGATCCCAAGACAGAAAGCGTCATCGCAAAGATCATCATCTTCGGCGGGAAGAACTTCACAGCGAGCATGATTCCTGTAGAAGCGAGCATCGCTGAGCCGATACCCTGTATCGCCCTCGAGATCAAGAGGAATGTGGAATTGTATGACAATGCACACAGCAATGATCCCAATGCGAATATGATGAATCCGCCAACAAGCACCTTTTTTATCGCACCTTTATCAGCTATCTTACCGAAGACGAGTATCAATCCCGCCATCATCATGAAATACACCGTAACGACCCATGATGAATCGCTTGTGCTCATTGCGAATGATTTACCTATCTCTGGCAATGCGACAGTGACTATGGTGCCATCCAACCCGTCGAGGAAGAATGCCATGGCCATAACTACGTAGAGTACGAGCTGATCCTTCCTATCAGTCACCATATTCGTCATACGACAATCACCATCGATGCGATCGATATTCAACGGTGTGCGAACACTGCTGTGTATGATTTTGGATCCTTGTTCTCGATCCTTGCGAATCCGATCCTCTCGAACTGTACCATGTCGTTCTTCTCAGATAACACGGCATTCTCGACGAGACCGTTCAGGACGGTTCCGTCAGGCATCAATATCTTCGCCTCGGTGGAATCGTTGCCTACCCACTGCACAGCCTTGAATCCCTTCTTGAGAATGGATACATCCGTTCCTGCGTATTTCGCAGGTGATGAGTAATCAATATTGCAGAGATCCTTGAGCCTGATCTTTCCGGCCTCTTCGAACAGCTCCGAATCCTCCTTGGATAGATAAATGGTCCTGTCCTTGATGTCGTACTCCCTGAATCCCCTATCAGCATGATCGGGGTGGAGAGGCGCTTTACCTACGATCTCATCGCATCCATCTATCTCGAACTTGACAGGGTCTGCGACGAAGAAGTATCTGTTCGCGTCAGGATCGATGATATCGCGGTTCATCGCGAAGAGATTGTCCCAAGAGAACTGTATGTCGATCGGCTTAATGCCGCTCTCGACCCAATATCTCCTGATCGCCTCAGGCCTTATGCCCCTTCTCTCCAATGCTCTAACAGTACCTGTTCTCACATCATCCCAACCGGAGTATTCACCGTTCCTGATGGACTCCTTGATGAGCGATGTCTTGAGTATGGTATCGGGGATGTTGACGAGTCCGTAGTGATAGTATGTCGGCTTCTTCCATCCGAAATAATTGAAGATGTATTCCTGTCTGAACGTATTGTTGAGATGGTCCTTGCCTCTGATGACATGCGTCATACCGAGGAGATAATCATCGATGGCGACGGAGAGATTCATCATGGGGTATGCCCTGTACTTATCCTTCGTCAATGGGTGAGGGTGATCCACCAACCTCAATGCTACGAAATCCCTGACAGCTGGATTGGGGTGATCGATGGCTGTCTTTACGACAGTGATCGCTTCGCCTTCCTTGTAGCCGCCGTTCATGAACCTATCGAATCTTTCCAATTGTTCCTCTACAGGGAGGTCCCTGCATGGACAGGCGATCTTCTTCTCCTTCTTCTGTCTCCAATCCTCTGCGTCACAAGTACAGACGTATGCATGGCCCATCTCGATGAGTTTCCTGGTGTAATCGTAATAGATCTCGAACCTCTCTGATTGAATGATCTTCTCGTGTATCTTCACACCTAACCATTCCAAGTCCTCGGGTATCATATCGTATGCATCAGGATCGATCTTCTCAGGATTAGTGTCCTCGAACCTGCAGATCAGTTTACCACCGTATCTCTTGACATATTCGTCATTGAGTATCGAAACGCGTGTGTGACCGATATGCAGAGGTCCTGACGGGCCTGGAGCGATCCTCATGACAACCTTACCATCAATATTCTCCAGATCGGGAAGTTCGTACTTCCTCTCCTTCTTCTCCTTGACGAGAAGTGATGGATCGAGTTCCTCCAATGCTCTCTTCTGATCCTCCAATGCCATAGCATTCACGTCAGATACGACAGAATTGACGATCTCGTTCAATTCCGGTACTTTGGCCCTCCACTCCTGACATTCGCCTAGTACCTTACCGACTATGGATTTAGGGTTAGCCTTACCCTTGAAGAATACAGCATTCTGAAGCGCATATTTCCTGATGAGGATCTCGATGTCGTTCGACATGTGAATCCCGAACGCTTGCATATATAATAGACTCACTACTTGCGCACGTGCGATATGATATTGATTTACCGTTGGCTTATTGCGTACGGACATTGTTTATTTGTTCGTATATCGCAACAATGATACGTTCTACGTATGGGTTAACGGATCGTGAGGAAAGTTGTCCATGGACAGGATGCATCATGCGGTTATGAATCCTATATTGAACAACTGATTGACCAACGTACCCACCAATACGGCGATGGTAACGGATGACAGACAGACAGCGAGAGTGTTCTTCCATCCCAACTCATCTCTCATGACAGCTATGGTCGCGATACAAGGCATGTAAATGCTCATTATGATACCATATACGACGAATTGCGAAGGATCCATCTCCGTTATCGCACCGACGATGACCAGCATACCGTATGACATCTCCTTCCTGACCACACCTACGATGAAACAGATTATCGTCACTGCAGGAAGGCCCAACATGTCCACCGTCAACCATGACATCGGTTCCACGAATACGTCCAACAGGTTGTAATAGATGCATAATTCCACGATTATGCTTCCGATTATGAGCAAAGGTACTGCTATCGCGAAGAAATCCTTAGAACGCATCCACATCTTGTTGATGACGTTCATCACCCTCGGGACCTGCAATTCAGGCAATTCTATGGCAAGGTTGGATGGTTCCAATTTCAACGTCTTGTTCAACACAATCCCAATCGATACCATCAATACAGTAAGGATCGCAAGAATGACCAGAACCCATTCGATGCCTGCGAATTTTCCGGTAACCCCAGTCATTATCGCGATCTGTGCAGAGCATGGTACCGCCATACAGATCATCGAACAAAGGATGATGCGTTCCCTCTTCGACCTGATCATACGTGTAGCGAGTATCGCAGGCACATTGCATCCGAAACCCACCATGATGGGGATGAAAGCATTCCCGTGAAGACCGAAATGATGCATCAATCTGTCAAGGAGCACTACGGCCCTGGGAAGATATCCTGTGTCCTCCAATATCCCCAATATTATGTAGAACACCATGATGTAAGGTATCACCAATCCCAAGATCGCTTGGATACTGCTGTCGATACCGGACATCAATGCCTTTCCGATGTCTCCTGCGATGTTGCCACCGAGATCTATCAATGCGGTACCTACGAATGTCGTGTAGAGATGATCGATCCATTCAGCGATTATCCCTCCCAGGCCGATCAATGTTATGAATGTCAATACCAGAATACCGATGAGTATCGGGATACCTGTGGAAGGTTCAATGGTTATGTCCGATATCTTCTCTGAACGCGTCAGATTCTTCGTCGAACGATGGACAGTCTCCATGACGATGACGTGTGCATCTCCGTATCTGTCCCTGGCGATATGCACGCCTATATGATCCCCATGTATCTTCGTGAACTCACGGTCGATATCACCGATGATAAAGGGATCGGAATCATCATCGATGCCTTCGAGGATCTTTATCGCCTTCCCTCTGTTGACATGATGTGTCTCCATCACCTTATCGATAGCCTCTACGATGTGATCGTCATACATCACACGATAATCGGATATCTTCGCCTTCCCGGAGGATATCGCGTCCAAAAGATCGCTTATCCCGTCCCCGTTCCTTGATGAAACGGGAATGACGGGAACGCCGAAGATCTTCTCCAACTTCTCTACATCTATCGTCATCCTCTTCATCGACAGATCGTACTTGTTGAGGGCGATTATCGTAGGAAGACCGAGTTCCAAGACCTCCATGGACAATACAAGACTCGGCTCCAGATCCGTTGAATCCGCAACGACGACGATAACATCATTGTCGGCATCCCTCAGCATCTTGATGACGACATCCTCATCACTTGAAGTTGTGGAAAGACTATAAGTTCCTGGAAGATCATGGAAATGTAACTCGTTACCACCGTAGGTCACAGTAGCCTCGTCGAATTCCACTGTGGTACCAGGGTAATTCGATGATATCACACCTACACCGGTCAACCTGGAGAATAAGGTGGATTTACCCACATTAGGCTGGCCGATGAGTGCTATTTGGAATTTCATAAGATCAGTTCTGATTCATGAATATCGATGAACATAGCTCCTTATCGAGAGCGATAACACTGTCACCGATCAAAATGATACGAGCGCCATCCACAGACACCTTGCTGTCCAATTTGATAGCCCTTCCAGGTACGAAACCCATCGAGATGAGTTTCCTAACGACTGCGACATCCTTATTGGACACGTGGGAGATGGTTCCCCAGTCTCCAGGTTCAGCATCAACGAGGCAGATCGCTGGTTTCTTCACACCCATCTTCTCGTCACAAGGTTCAGGACACGTGTCGCAGTCCCCATCGACCTTGTGTCCGATCATATGACATATCTTGATGGCTGCATCCTCGCTCATCGAATGTTCGAATGCGCATGCATTGTCATGTGCGGATTGATGATCGACATCGAGGACGTCCGTGAGGAACCTCTCCATGATGTGGTGTTTCCTTCTGAGGTTCTTCGCAACGGTTATGCCCTCAGCGGTCAAGGAGACGCCCCTATATCTCTCATAATTGACAAGACCCTCTTTGCTGAGAATCTTCAACATCTCCGTAACACTAGCGGGTGCTACACCCATATAATTCGCTATCTCCGTGGTCTTGACGACACGGACGCCATCTGTGAGGCGCAGGATGTTGATCAGATAATCCTCACGGTTATCGGTACTCATCAAGTGGCCATTATGTAAAGGGAATATTTAACTATGCCTAAAAATAGGCAGGACATGCCTGCCTGGCTTACTCATTATTGTTCTTCTCGAGTTCTTTCGCAGCCCTTCTGGCCTCCCTCTCCTCGGCCTTGATCCTAGCTGCCTCTTCCTTTGCGAGTCTCATCTCTTCCTCTCTTGCAGCTGTCTCCTCATTGATCTTCTGACGCTCCGCCTCGCCTGCGACCTTACGATCCTCGATCTGTTTCTCGAGTTCCTTGATCCTCACGACACGAGTCTCGATATCTATGAATGCGCCCTTGACATCATCCTCAGGGACGTATGTGCCGTCGTTAGCGTATTTATTCCAATAGTATTGACCGATAGCCATCAGTTGCTCATCTATGGCCTTCTGTTCAGATGTTTTATCATTCTTCATCTGATTTATCTCGCTCTTCTCATCCCTATTGCTCTTGCGATTGTCAAGAACATTGTTCAATTTGTTCATAAATCCCATTCTATCACTGTTGAAATGATTGCTATTAAGGGATATAAATGTGAACGTGCAACCATGGATGTCGATGCAAGGTATGTGGCATAATATATCTGAACGATAGATATCATCCATCGATTCTACCAAATATCAATCAATGTACCATAAAATAAGTAATAAGCCAAGTTTCTTTTTAATATCCTCGAATACAGGTACGAAAGGTGTCATGATGAGCATTGAGAAAGCAATGGAGGATATCAGGAACGGTAAGATCGTTCTCGTTTACGATTTCGATGACAGGGAGAAGGAGACGGACATGACGATCGCGTCAGAGTTCATCACACACGAGATCCTGAGGACCTTCAGAAAAGATGCAGGCGGACTCGTATGCACGACAACGCCATTCGATGTCGCCAAGAGGGTTGGACTCCCATTCATGTCCGATGTATATTGGGATGATGAGAAATATCCTGTGCTCAGGATGATGTCTCCCAACGATATCCCTTATGACAACACCAAATCATCGTTCGGTGTGACGATCAACCACCGCAACACATACACTGGTATCACTGACAATGACAGGGCACTCACCATCAAGGAGTATGTGAAGACCATATTCCAGGACAAATCCCCAGAGGGGATACGCGAGGACCTCGGTAAGAACTTCAGAGCACCAGGACACGTACATCTCCTCAACACATCCGAAGTACCATTGGTCAACAGGAAGGGACATACGGAATTGACCAACGCATTGATGGTCATGGCAGGAGTCAAACCTTCAGCGACGATATGCGAGATGATGGGTGACGACGGTAACTCCGAGAAGAAGGAGAACACCATGAGATATGCTAAGGAACACAACCTCACATTCATCACAGGCGATGAGATCATCAAAGCCTGGAATGAATTCAAGAACAGGGAGTGAGCATGGTCCGCGTGATGGCCTCCGGAGTATTCGACATACTGCACACAGGTCACATATCATATCTTGAGCAAGCGAAGGCGCTAGGTGATGAACTGTACGTCGTTGTCGCGAGCGACAACACCGTCAGGAAGAACAAACATGAACCGATAACCCCTGAAAGGATGAGGGTCAGGATCGTCTCTGCTCTGAAACCCGTTGACGTCGCTATGATCGGCAACGATAGCGGCGACATGTTCGCGATATTGGATGAGGTCAGACCTGACGTCATCGTATTGGGATTCGATCAGAAGTTCGATGAGAACACTCTATCGGAAGAATTGAAGAAGAGAGGCTTCGACATAGCTGTGAAACGTGCGGACCAATCAGGCGAGGACTTGGAAGCTACAAGGGCCATCATCAAGAAGATACGCGAGAGGATTGATCTGAAATGAAGACGATAGGTATCGCAGATACGACATTCGCAAGATACGACATGGCCGCATCGGCCATCGATGAATTGAAGAGGACAGGCACCGGATTCAAGATAATCAGACGTACAGTACCTGGATTCAAGGACCTCCCTGTCGCATGCAAGAAACTTATCGAAGAGGATGGATGCGACATCTGCATGGCATTGGCGATGCCTGGTCCGATGGCGAAGGACAAGACATGCGCACATGAGGCATCCACAGGATTGATCCTCTGTCAATTGATGACGACGACACACATCATCGAGGTGTTCGTCCACGAGGATGAGGCGAAGGATGCCAAAGAATTGGAATTTTTGGCTGACAGCAGGGCAAGGGAGCATGCCGTCAATGTTTACGATCTACTGTTCCGTCCAGAATCATTGACGAAACGTGCGGGAACAGGTTTGAGACAAGGTTTTGCTGATGCAGGGCCTGTAAGACAGAAGAAGTGATTTGTTATGGCAACGAGAAAATATAAGATTGGAATGGTAGCGGCTGAGTTCAACTACGAGATCACATCCCTCATGGCAGCAAGGGCTGAAGCAGAGGCGGAGTTCCTCGGTGTTGACATCGTGAAGAAGATCATGGTGCCCGGAGTTTTCGAGGTCCCTCTTGCAGTGAAGAGCCTTGTCGACGATCCCGAGATCGATGCGGTCATCACCATCGGTGCGGTCATCGAGGGCGAGACCGAACATGATGAAGTGGTCATGGGACAGGCATCGAGGAAGATCATGGATCTCTCCTTGGAATCCGGAAAGCCTGTGGCCTTTGGACTCACCGGCCCTGGAATGACAGAGCTCCAGGCCATGGATAGGATCGAGAAGGGTGCACAGGTCGTCGATGCAGCTGTCAAGATGCTGCAGAGACTCGGACTGTGAGATCGAATGGTCGCACGTGAGTGCGACCATCCCATCCACCATTCATTTCTCTATCAATTCTCAGAATCCTACGTTCTTGTTATGGTCGGCGATCGTATCGGCCATCACCTTCAGATTGTTCAGGGACAATCCTCTGTTCACTGAACAGGAGCACATCATGATGTATGGTTCATCCTTCATGATATCGATGAACCTGTTGGTGTCACGTACGATCCTCTTGTCGGGACCTAGTAACAATGTCGAATAGGCATCGACGCCCCCCAATACAGAACATCTTCCTCTGCACTTATCCGCTATAGCGCTAGCATCATTCCCTTCCGAGAATTGGAAACCATCGATACCAGTCGCTATGGACGATTCCAATGCATCCGAACGATCGTCCGTGGAAAACACACCATGCGGATGGAATATCGTTGGAAGGCCCTCTTTATGAGCATATTTGGTAAGCTCTTCGATACCTGGGATCGAACGTTCCATGAAATCATCGCCGATCATGTCGGAATTGTCCGATGCAGATGCGAAGAACACACAATCCGCCACATCTTCTGCCATCCCAAGCATCTCATACCTTATCGCATCGATCGAGAATCTCAATATCCTATCTGCAAGTTCAGGATTCAGAGCGAGATCCATCATCAATGTCTCAAGACCCCTTGCGAATCCCGCCATGGTCATCGGACCGGGAACATTTATCGCTATAGCAGAATCAGGACGCTTCTCATGTACGATCTCGCACGACCTGCGCATCCCTTTGTACAGATATCCGTCGAGTATCTGCGACGGCTCATACCTGTCTATGTTATCATAATCCTCGAAACAATAGCCCGAAACGTATGGTATTCCATTCTCGGGGAACTTCGTTAGTCCTCCAAACGCCTCCAGACCGTACGTGAATATGCATCCGACATTACAATTGCTATTCAGAAGATCCTGTAGCGCCAATACGCATCTTGCAGACAGTTCAGCATCATATCCACCATCATGGAAGATCTCATCCGTCCTCACAGGCACTGCATCCATCCCAAGGGTCAGATCCCTTGGAAAGAACGGTATGTATTCGGTCTGCTCTTGTCTGAGAGTGGTTAGGAACAATTCTTTGGACGTCATCATATCATCTTACAGACCATATGGCATGATATGCCTGAAATCGTCTATCGTGCCGATCTCGAAGTCTTTCTCGATCATCAGCTTCTTGATAATCGAGTCCGATGGAGATTCCGATACAGGATTTCCTTCCCGTTGATTCCAAAGCGACCTCCTTAGCAGCCTTCGCAAGATAAAGGGATTCATCGGATTTCGGGTCAAGGGAAAGTATCCTGAGCAGATCATCCTTGTCCTGTCTCTCATTTCTCAATGCTTTCTCCTTCATCCTGTCGATCAATCCTGTAATCGCTTCGTCCATGAGGTTTGATTGAGTTTATAATATATTAATGTAGAGTGCAATCAAATACTTGCGACCAGATATCTGGATAGCAGAATGACAGTGTGATCGGAGGGAATTTGAATGATATCATCTATACTGGAGTGAATTCGTTCACTACGATATTCCTTGGGAATGAGGAATGTATAAGAGATGATGTGAATTCATTCGCGGATGCATTCAAAGGGATGCCATATATCATGTCATGTTCATGTTCGGTCGAGAGTTTTCTTCCGATGGACAAAATGAAGGTCATGGTCGACTGCACAAGAAAATGTAAATTGAATGGATGATGTCGTAGTACTGATACATGTAAAATTTGAAGGAAGGGATATCAGATGTCTGAGATGAAGAACAGGATCATACTTGTAGCAGGTATCCCGGGATCGGGAAAGACCACTGTAGTAAGAGAAGCTACCAAAGGACACGATTTCGATTTCATCGCCAATAATGATGATTCGGCATCTATGATGGAAGAAGCAGGATGTGCATTCACCGATGTGTTCCCTTTCAAATCACCATGTGCTAGGGTCAGACAATTCCAATTCCGCGTATCCAACGTACTACAACAGGATCGTCCTGATTTTTTGATCTCGGAACCTCCAGGGAATTGTCTTGAGGTATCGTCACCGATGATGAATCCATTCTATCTTATGAAGGATAAAGGAATCGAACTAGCTCCGCTCATCACCGTGATCAAAGCAACCGATCTTTTGGAGAAAGGAACATCAAATAAGAGCACTGAGAGTTTCAGATACTACAACATGATCAATGAATCCGACGCAGTAGTCCTTACATTCTCGGACATGATCGATGAAAGGACTAGGGATGATCTCGAGGGATTGATCCAATCGATCAATGAGGATGCCAAAGTGATCTTCTTCTCAGAGGGTAAAGAGGGGGCGGAAGAAGTTTCGAAGCTGATATTCGGCGATAGTGAGTATTATAGGCCGTTGGTCTACTGAAATAGAACTACTGAGATAGAATGATCATTCCAAAAAGACAATTATGGTGCTACGGACAATCATTTGAGTGGTTGTCATTTCACATATTCTTCACATCAATGTTTCACACCTTTAACAAACACCAAACGTGCAAATGATGCGCATCCGCCTTAATATAATATATTAAGAATATTGAATAATATAATCTTCTAATCCTATGGGAAGTACACAAATGGATGATACGATGTTGAAGAGAATAAGGATAACAGGATATCGTTCAATACGTGATGCATCCATCGACCTGGATAACATCAACATACTGATTGGCCCCAATGGTGGAGGGAAGTCTAATTTTCTATCCGCGCTTGAATTGATTCAAAAGATTGTATCTCAGGAACTTCAGACTACGATCTCGAGATATGGTGTAATATCATTGCTTTACAATGGGCCGAAAGAAACAAAAAATATCTCGATCGAAACTTCATTTGAGAACGATATCTATGGATTCTCTTTGGAGTTGACAGAAGATGAACGTATGATATTCTCAAACGAATATCTCTGTCAAACATCCGAAGACACGAGATCTTCCATTGGTAAAGGATATTTCGAATCCAAATTGATAGAACGTACCCCGGATAAGGTTACTGATCACATCATTTCAGCAAAGACGTGGCGTGTTTATCACTTCGATGATACGTCAAGAACATCATTGATGAGAAAATCATGTAGCGTACATGATAATTTGTATCTTATGCCTGATGCGAGAAACATCGCACCATTCCTACTTCGCTTAAAAGAGGAATATCTGATAGATTACAATAACATCGTATCTTCGATTCGTATCGTCGCACCATTCTTTGATGACTTTATCCTCATACCGAACACCGACACAGAAGAGGTTATGCTGAAGTGGAAAAGGATCGACCATAATGATATCATGTGGCCCAATCAGTTGTCTGATGGCACCCTCAGATTCGTCTGTTTGACTACATTGTTACTTCAACCGAAAAGGCTCAGACCGACGATGATCATCTTGGACGAACCGGAATTGGGATTATCACCACAAGCGATAATCTGTCTTGCTGAAATGATTAAATCTGTTGGAAAGACCGATCAACTGATCATCTCGACGCAATCAACGGATCTTATTGATGAATTCACAGCTAAAGATGTTATAGTAGTGAAAGATGATGGTTCGGGAACAACATTCTCTCGTTTGGACCTTGAAAGATTGAGTCATTGGCTTGACGATGGTTACACATTCAGTATGCTTTGGAGAAAGAACCTGTTGACCAGCGATTATTGATGCCTGGGCCTCATTTACGCCGAAGATCCTTCTAAGTGATGTAGGCAGTATGTCCATACTTCAAAGCATGGATAGAGAGCATCATCTGTTTCTGCAAAGAATGAATTCGAATCAACACGAACTTCATCACATAGCGATTATGAAATCAGTCAAATCTAGTTTTGCACATCTTGCGAATGTGATCGGACAGATCCCTATCGATGCAGTACACAAAACAACCTTTCATTCCGCGAGACATCAGAACCCTGTATGTGTTCTTGATTATCTTATCCGCCAAAGCCTTCTGCTCCTCAGGCGTACGCCCTTTCTTCAATCCCTTCAGTGATGAATCTGTTTTAGCACGTTCACTTGCATCAGTGATTATCATGTGGGTGGAAGGATTGTATCTGAGATCCGGACCAATGATCACACCGACATAATCGAATTCAAGGCCTTGGCATGTGTGTATGCATCCCGCCTCGCGTATCGATTCGGGATCTATGGCCCATGTGGTCGTATTTCCCAAATTCCAACTCATCTCGAATCCATATTCTGGAATCGTTATGTCGTGTACATCCGTATCATTCTTCGAAGAACTGATCCAATTCCAACAATAACCCGCGACCATCCTCGATTTGTTATTGATCGAATTGAGAGACTCTATATCTGCCCTCATTTCGTTGGGATCATCATACACGCGGAAATCGTACTCGAAAGAAGAATCGGGTTCGAACGATGCCGTTTCCCTTATCTGAAGGAGGTTGTCCACCCACTCCAGGTATCCATCGGAACCAGAACATCTGAATTGAGAATCCAATTCCATGACCGAAACGGTAGAATTGAATCTTCTAGCATACTTCCTTATCTCGCTCTCTGTCCCGATATCTTTGATCGTTACTCTCTGATCCTCGTCGATGAAGAACACGGACAATCTGGAAGAGCGGATGAGTTCCATCACTTGATTCTCACCCAATGATGCGTAAAGTCCACTCTTCTCATTCAACCTATGCGCCTCATCCACAAGTAGGACGTCGAATGTGTTCTCAGGTGCATCGATGAAACTTCCGGATCCTTTGAATAATGCGTCGATACGACTTCTCTTCATAGAACCTTTCAATTTACAGTTGTAGATGCTACGTGGCGCAGAATTCTTGGATACGTATGCTGCCGATGAGCCTTCTGCGATGATCTCGGCTAGAAGGTTGATGGCGAGTACCGTCTTACCAGTTCCTGGACCGCCTCTTATGATTATCGTCTTTTTCCTGTCACTCTTTGATAATTGTCTCATCGAATGAAGGATCTCTTCGTACACCACCTTCTGTGTATCGATCATTACGAACTCCCGATTCCCTAGCATCATCGAGGAGAGTACATCCTGGAGTGATTTGGAAGGTCTGAGCTTCCCGCGATCTATCATGAAGATCGTTTCGCCCTTGTCGCCTTTCTTCAGTATGTTCTCCAGGAACTGCTTTAATTTCTTACCATCCTTCTTGGAGAACACTGGGGCCCTTTGGATGTAATATTCATATATGGAATCGAGAAGTGGTTCTGGAGTGCGCTCGATGTAATTATGTAGACAAGCACATGGTTGCAATTTGACATCCAAGTCCTGTACATCCGCGTTAAAATCACCGATCGCTGTGGCATAGGACCATGCTTGATAGGACGGATGAGTCGTCTCGTGCTCACCACCATTAATGTATGTTCTTACTACACCATCCTTCCCTGGAACGGAATCCGCATGCTCCCATTGTTTCAATTCGACGATGACTGCAGAATTGTGACCCTCAGCGTTATATCCCGACATGATGAAATCCACACGTTTCGATGTGTACGGGATGTTATATTCGATCGCGATACCTGCATCATTGGGAACTGTCGAATTCTCCAATACCATCCCCATGTACGTCAATGAATTCGACCATGAACGGACCTCCGATTGCGGCGCATGTCTGCCGAACCGTTCTTCCATTGCGGAACCGATCTTCTCTTCCAAAATACCGTTGCACAGATCGTCGATGAATCCGTCCTTGGTTCCGCTATAGATTATCATATATGTTGAAGACCAACATCTCTTGAAATATACCTTTCTGTTGAATGGCGGATCGATGACAAAGCGACCATGCGACAATGTATGCAGATATGCCTTTACGATAATCGATTGGAGATCATAGATAGATGAGCATCTCGCCATTCGCCGTAAGCTGAACACCATAGTCCTTCTTCTCAGTGAATGGGATGAAGTTAGCAAGGGTCGGAAGCATTATCGTTCCGTTCTTACAGGTAGCAGACCCCATGATGTCAGCCTTGAATGTCATGAATCTGCAATCTCTGGAAAGGAAGACTCTATAACGCGCACTATTGAATGAAAGAGATTGGAATTCGGTGGCCGATATACGAGTTATGATCGGCGACTGATCTATTTCCGCCTTGACGACATCTTCTTTCTTCAACGATTCGATCTCTTCTATGAGCTGTTTGTTATTGGAATCAAGAGAATCCCTCTCCTCCTTCAACGATTCGATCTCCTTTTCCTTCTCCTTAAGTTCGGATTCGCGATCCTTTAGGGCCTTATTTAGTTCACCAATCACGTCTTCCTTTTCCTTAATTGCATCACTGTTATCATTCTTCTCGATCGCTTTCTTAAGATCCTTGATCTCATCTGTGGCATCAGCATACTTTTTACCGAGTTCGGTCGCTTTTCTTTCTGCTTCTTCCTTCTTTCCCTTCTCGACATCCAACGCTTTCTTGACCTTCGCTAGTTCAGATTTGATCCCTTTGTTCGTTTCAGAAAGATCTTTGTACTTTTTTTCCAGTTTTTCGTACTTCGTCTCTTGTTTCTTCATCTTCTCGTTATGTTCAGATAAAGGGATCATTTCCTCATTGGAACCTGTAGTCTCGAACTGCTCTTTCTTGGCAAGTACTTTCTTGGGCATAGGTGCGCCTTTAGGGATCGCTGTCTTCTTCTTGACCTTGACCTCTCCCTCATCGTTCTTCGACATCATTTCAGCGAACTCATCAGAGGAGAACGATTTGACCATATCCTGTAAAGAAGTGCCTCTCATCATGATAACACGATAGAATCCAAGTGCATGGATAAATAAATGTCATCAAAAATCGATTCTATCGACAATCAGATAAATAACTGAATATGTAATAGTCTACGGCGATAACATGACATTGTTCACCGAAAACAGTTACAGCAGAGTGATGGTCTTCATCGATTACCGTAACATCTATGAGAGCGTGAAATTCCTCGGTGACGATGTCAGATTGGATCTGTATAGATTGACGCAGATCCTTGTCGGTTCAAGGGATCTTGTCGGTGCCTATGTGTTCGATGCGAGGAAACGCATTCCGGACAAGGGCGATACCACCTTAGCTACACACGATAGACTGAGGGATCAAGGATTCCGCGTCATCGCTCGCGAATCGATAGTTTTCCGCACTGAGGGACAAATAGAGCAGAAAGAGGTGGATGTCTCCTTGGCTTGCGAGATGCTCGAACATGCGTTATTGAATCACTATGATGTTGCCATAGTCGTAAGCGGCGACAGAGATTTCGTTCCTGCCATCCAAAGGGTACAAGCAGCAGGCAAGAGGGTCGAAGTGGCTGCGATCGAGAGCGTTTATAACGATGAATGCAAGAGAGCAGCGGATGTGTACTATCTGATCGATAAGATGCCGATCATGTCGATGTCCTCTCCGAATGATGACATGGGGGTGGATTATTGACTGATGAGAAGATGGACATGAACGATTTCCGCAGAGAGATGATCGATAGAGGACTTGATGACGAGGAAGCTCTCGAATCGTTGGAGAATGATAGGAAGAAGATCCATATGCTGACCTTCGGCCTTGATAACAAGAAGACCAACGTGATATCGCATGTCAATGGGAAGGTGACCTTCGTCGATTCAAGATTCCCTGGGAAAGTCGAAGTAGGGGATGTTTGGATCTGTTCCGTCTCACCAGGGAACAACATCACCGTGAATTATGCTATGCCCATCTACAAGGTCACGGCATCCTTCCTGATCAGCCTTGACTCCAATCTAAGAGAGAAGATGATCGATTCGCTTTGGGATCGTAACAAAGGGATGTTCGAAAGCGATTTCGCTCAAAGATACAAGAATGAGATCCATGACCTCGCCATAGAGGAAGCAAGAACTGAACTCGATGGGATCATAAATGAGTTGAAAGGTAGGAACTCCATATTAGAGGAAGAGTTGGAGCGGGAACGCATATTGAACAAATCGTTGTCCGCATCACATGATTCCACGCAGAATATGATCGAGTTGGGTTCGGAGATCAATAACAACGTATGCATAGAACTCGGTTCGGCACCATTATGTGCGGATGCTGAAGCACCGGCCATCAGAATGCCCACAATTCCGAAGATACCGAACACATACAGGGCAGGTTCACCCGGAATGCCTGAGATAAGGGTCGTAGGTGCGAAAGAATCCGTCCCTCATATGGTCTTCAATGTTGAAAGAATAGGTGAAGAGACCCTGTTCAGTGAATCATTCACCGACCACAAATATTTCGTACACATATCTCCGGATGCAAAGATATTGACGATCAGACCGAACGAATTCGGTTCGGCACTATGCATCAATAGAAGGATCAGACTCAAAGGTTTGAACAATCTGTCCCCATTCATTGAGAAGAAGGAACTGGCTGCCGAATACAGCGAGAAGTATGAGGGATTGTTCTTCTATCTCTGATATGATGCATCTAGATCTGGGAGGATCGTTTAATCATATCAACAGAGCTTTATCTCTGCCAATGCAAGGAACTTCTTGTCAGATTGGATGCTCTGAGTCAAAAACTGACCATCCTTGAACAATGCATATGTCGTGACCGGAGCAGGTACATTCTGCGCAACATCTTTGTCGGTGATATGGATCACTTTGAACGGGATGTTATGTTCCTTCGCAATCTCCTGTACCTTAGGCACCCAATAGCAAGTGAAAGGACACTGATCCGTATAATAGAGAACGAAACCCCTCTCATTTACATGAGGGTGTTTGGCGCAATCCTTGAACTTTGGAGGCGTAACGCCTTCCTTGATTGGCAGATACATGAGATTGATACCACAATCAGATACATCCGCGACCTGAAATCCCTTGTACGTCAGGAACTTGGGATCGGCTAAGAACTCCCTCTTCCTTCCTTCGGCACATAGGATACAGATACCTTTTTTATCTTGTGCTTTAGCATCCTCGATACACTTGAAAAGCAACATCGATGAATGGCCGTGTCCCTTCAGAGAACCTGCGACCCACAGACAATCGATATAGATCCAGCCATCCGCATCGATAGGTATCCACGCATTCTCTGCCGGAATATATTCGATGAAACATTTACCGCGTTCCTCACTGCGATAGAAGACCAATCCTTCATCGAAACGTTGCTTCAACCACTCTTTTTTCGCAAGGCTCTGCTTGCCGGACATAGCACAGCAGATATGCTCCTTATCGATGTTATCCGCCTCTTTCTGAAAAACAGTGGGTAACCTGTTGCAAAGGTAGAAACGTCTTCAGA